>ENA-OQJU01000743-OQJU01000743.1-human-gut-metagenome-genome-assembly--contig:-NODE-743-length-16074-cov-19.726699_pt1 | contig 16074 bp, 14 predicted proteins | sample MGYA00242608_ERZ504774 | MGnify/ENA primary metagenome ERZ504774 (study PRJEB26092, sample SAMD00036349) | human gut metagenome | host: Homo sapiens | study: EMG produced TPA metagenomics assembly of...
ACGCCCAATAATTCCGGACAACGCTTGCCACCTACGTATTACCGCGGCTGCTGGCACGTAGTTAGCCGTGGCTTTCTATTCCGGTACCGTCAAATCCTTGCATTATTCACACAAGGACCATTCGTCCCGATTAACAGAGCTTTACAACCCGAAGGCCGTCATCACTCACGCGGCGTTGCTCCGTCAGACTTTCGTCCATTGCGGAAGATTCCCCACTGCTGCCTCCCGTAGGAGTTTGGGCCGTGTCTCAGTCCCAATGTGGCCGTTCATCCTCTCAGACCGGCTACTGATCATTGCCTTGGTGGGCCGTTACCCCTCCAACTAGCTAATCAGACGCAACCCCCTCCTTCAGCGATAGCTTATAAATAGAGGCCACCTTTCAATGAGCTTCGATGCCGAAGTTCATTCGTACGCGGTATTAGCAACGGTTTCCCGTTGTTATCCCCCTCTGAAGGGCAGGTTGGTTACGCGTTACTCACCCGTTCGCCACTAAGATCGATAGAAGCAAGCTTCCATCTCTCTCCGTTCGACTTGCATGTGTTAAGCACGCCGCCAGCGTTCGTCCTGAGCCAGGATCAAACTCTCCAAGATATCTTGGAGCTATTTGCTAGCTCGTTTTTCGTTGTTGTCAGCTTAACCGAAGTTATCTGACTTAGAATTTTTTGGTTGGTTTCAACGTTGTTGAAACCCGCACTCTGGCTATGTTCATTTCGTTAAAAATGATTACCTTACATTGTTCAGTTTTCAAAGATCTGCTTTATCGCTTTACCTTAGGGGCTTGCGACAGCTTAATCAGTATATCGCAATCAGTTTATCGTGTCAAGCACTTTTTTAAAATTTCTTTTAAAAAGTTTTGCTGCGAAAACAGAAAGAATATACATCACTTTTTCAAAATAACCCGCTTCCAATTGCTTGAAGGCGGTCACTTGATGTCCCGTGATTGAGGACATGAACTATCATACCCTTTTTGCCTATGGTTCGTCAACCCCTTTTTACTAAATATTTTTAAGATTTTTAATTAAACACATTATTCCTTCAAGCGTGGACAACACATGCTTTTACCTCATGTAACACCTTTAACTGCATATAGTAGTATATATATATTAATTGTACCTCTTGTTGTATAAATACACTTTAAACCCACTACTTACAATTTTGTCCCACCCCATACCTTACCGATTATGCATACACCCCCTTAGCATGAGTTATAACTAACCTTTATACGTTACACATGCTTAAACTATGCATTTAAATTGACACTCCTATGTTATAACCATATAATAAAATTATAAAACAAATACAGTCCCCTATAGGCGCTTTTTAAGCTTAATAGAGAAGTCGGTGCAAATCCGACACGGTCCCGCCGCTGTGAAGTGGAGTTCCTTTTTATTATGTCACTGAACATTATGTTTGGGAAGGCAAAAGGAATGATGAAGCTGAGTCAGAAGAACTGCCTAAGGAAGCATGTCGTTATACCCGCGATAGACGGGAAGATATGGTGTGATTCTTTTCGCATACAATCTTACCGTTTTGCAGTCTTGCTGTGAAACGGTATTTTTTTCGAAACTACTTCCTATTGGAGACTGCCCGGTACATCCACTTATATGGCTCTTCGGTAGGAAGTTTTATTATTGTTATAGGAGGAAACAATATATCCCACCGCGTTATTTATGAGACACAGTAAGTAAGTCCAACTGCCGCTCGCCATCTCACAGCGCGAGGCTAAGCGACAAAACGGTTTTACCTAATCATAGACGCAACGAAGCCACATAGTGTTGTATATAGCGAATGCATCAATTTTCTTGCATTTCATATTCTATTTGCTATGTAGAAAGGATTCGTACTATGGAACATAAGCAGCAGACTCTAGCCGTTTCAAGGCAAAATGGGCACGAGGAATTGCCCGCTGTCACCTTTGACGAGTTTGAAATTCCCAGTTATGACGAATGGCAGGCCGCCGTTGAAAAACTGTTAAAAGGTAAGCCTTTCGATAAGAGTATGTTCACGAAAACTTACGAAGGTATTTTATTTCACCCAATTTATCGTTTAGAGGATCAAAAAGAATTAACCCACCCTTACACCTATCCGGGATTAGCGGATAAGCTCCGCGGCGCGCATGCCAGCGGCTATATCCACACACCTTGGTCAATCGCTCAGCGCTGTGATGCCAAAACCATCAGCGATGCCAATGCCATGGCAGCTTTCGAGCTCGATAAAGGCAGCACGGTTGTAAGCATTACTACCGACAGCTTAACACAACAAGGCATCGATCCTACCGATGGTACTGACGAAACATTCATCGATACCGGCGTTTCCTTGAGCACAGCCGAAGATGTAAAAGCTTTATTAAAAGATATTGATGTTAACAAGCATGAAATCGAATTATTCGGCGGACCATCTGCCGTTAATCTCATCAGTGCTGTATCCATCGCCTGCAAAGCAGCCGGGTTAAAATCCGCCGAATTGCACGGTGCTATTGCTGCCGACCCTATCGGTTCTTTACTCCGTTTTGGCAAAGTAAATCGTCCGCTCGACGAACTCTATGATGATATGGCTCATACGATTCACTGGGCTAAAGCACATGCACCTAATTTAAAAACAGTCCTCGTTGATGCCGATGTATATCACAACGGCGGGGCCAACGGTATTCAAGAAGCAGCCTATGCCCTTCATACCGCTTTGACTTATATGCGCGCTATGGAACGTCGCGGTATTGATGTTGATACCTTCTGCCGTCACATTCGTTTCCACTTCAGCGTAGGCGCTACCTTCTTCATGGAAATCGCCAAACTTCGCAGCATTAAAATGCTCTGGTCCCAATTAGTACGCCATTGCGGCGGCGACGAAGATGCACAGCGCATTAATTTGTATGTAAGTACATCCGCTTTTTGCCAAACTGTATATGACCCATATGTAAACTTATTGCGTGCAGCATCCCAATCCTTCTCGGCTGTAGTAGGCGGCATTGACGGTATGAATGTGTATCCGTTCGACCATTGTATCCGTCCGAGTGATGAATTCTCTCGTCGTATTGCCCGCAATATCCAAATTATGGAACAGCATGAATTCAACTTCATTCAACCGGTCGATCCTGCCGGCGGCAGCTGGTATCTCGAACCGTTAACGGAAGAGTTCACTGAAAAATCCTGGGCTAAATTCCAAGAATTGGAAAACATGGGGGGCATTATTGAAGCCATCAAAGCCGGTAAAGTTCAAGAAGCCGTTCACAGCATTTTGGAAGACCGCTTCAAGAAATTGGCAACTCGCCAAGACCGTGCCGTTGGTAATAACATGTACCCTAACATGACCGAAGAATTGCTGGAAGTACCTGAAATCAATAAGGCAGACCTCTTAAAGCAACGCTTAGACGAACTTGCCGAACAACGTAAGGCAGCCGATCAAACAGCCATCGACGAAGCTTTACAAGTTCTTAAAGACTCCGACTTCAGCGAACCGATGTCGCTTATCGGCGCTGTGAAAACAGCCCTGAACGCGGGTGCTACTTTCGGCGAAATCACAAACGCCCTCGCTACCGACAGCCAAGGTGAGACCGTTTCACCAATCGAAGCGCATCGCTGGACCGAACGTTATGAAAAATTACGCCGCACGACGGAAGAATTTGTAGCCGAAACCGGCGACAATGTTCATATCTTCCTGGCTAACATGGGTCCTATCCCGCAACATAAAGCCCGTGCCGACTTTGTTACATCCTTCATGCAGGTTGCCGCTTTTGACGTAGCCTTGAACAACGGTTTCAAAACAGTGGAAGACGCCGTAGCCGCCGCCCTTGAATCCAAGGCGGACGTAGCCATTGTGTGCTCCACCGACGATACCTATCCGGAACTGGCTCCGGCCGTTACCAAAGGCATCAAAGCCCAGCGCCCTGAAATGAAAGTATTCCTCGCCGGGGCGCCATCACCTGAATTAAAAGAAATGTGTGATGCTGCCGGCATGGATGACTACATCAGTGTACGCTCCAACTGCTACGAAACGCTGTTACGGATGCAACAAGAAAAGGGGATGATTAAATAATGGCTAAAATACCTAATTTCGCAAATATCCCATTTGCCGGGGCCGAAGCCAATGAGCAAGCGGCTCAAGAATGGCTTACACAGTTAAAAGCTGAAACAGGCAAATCCTTTGATGAAAACTTCTATCGTACGATGGAACAAATCGATGTAGCGCCGCTTTATGATCAGGGTGCTTACGCCGATTGTAATCACTTATCCTATATGGCAGGTTTACCGCCATATTTACGCGGACCATACGCTACCATGTATGTAACCCGCCCTTGGACCGTTCGTCAGTACGCCGGTTTCTCCACCGCCGAAGAATCGAACGCCTTCTATCGTCGTAACCTCGCGGCCGGTCAAAAAGGCTTATCCATCGCCTTCGACCTTGCTACGCACCGCGGTTATGACTCCGACCATCCGCGCGTAGTAGGCGACGTTGGTAAAGCCGGCGTAGCCGTTGACTCCATTCTCGACATGGAAATCCTCTTCTCCGGGATTCCACTCGATCAGATGTCCGTATCCATGACAATGAACGGCGCCGTTTTGCCAATCATGGCGTTCTACATCTTAGCCGGTGAAGAACAAGGCGTTGATAAAAAAGTTATGGCCGGTACGATTCAAAATGACATTTTGAAAGAGTTCATGGTACGTAACACCTATATCTATCCTCCGGCCGCTTCCATGCGTATTATCGGCGATATTTTCGCGTATACGTCCAAATATATGCCTAAATTTAACAGTATCTCTATTTCCGGCTACCATATGCAAGAAGCAGGCGCTACCGCCGATATTGAGTTAGGTTACACCTTGGCGGACGGTCTTGAATATCTCCGTACCGGTACCCAACACGGCTTAACCATTGACCAGTTCGCCCCTCGTCTGTCCTTCTTCTGGGCTATGGGTAAAAACTACTTCATGGAAATCGCCAAAATGCGTGCCGGCCGTATGTTATGGGCTAAAATCGTTAACAGCTTCAATCCGGAAAATCCTAAATCCATGGCGCTTCGTACGCACTCACAGACATCCGGTTGGAGCCTCACCGAACAGGATCCGTTCAACAACATTACTCGTACTTGTATCGAAGCTATGGCGGCGGCTCTCGGCCATACCCAGTCGCTTCATACCAATGCGCTTGACGAAGCTATTGCCTTGCCGACAGACTTCTCGGCCCGTATTGCCCGTAATACGCAGCTTTATATCCAGGATGAAACCAAGGTATGTAAAGTTATCGACCCATGGGGCGGTTCCTACTATGTAGAATTCTTGACTAACCAATTGATTCGCAAAGCCTGGGCTCATATTCAGGAAATCGAAGAATTGGGCGGCATGAGTAAAGCTATCGACACCGGCCTTCCTAAGATGCGTATCGAAGAAGCGGCCGCTCGTCGCCAAGCCCATATTGACTCCGGTAGTGAAAAAATCGTCGGCGTTAACTATCTGCGCTTAGACAAAGAAGATCCGCTCGATATTCTCGAAGTAGATAATACTACCGTACGCTTGGCTCAGATTGAACGTCTTGAAAAATTACGCGCTAACCGCGACAACGACAAAGTTCGTCAATGCCTCGACGCCATCACGCATTCCATGGAAACCGGCGAAGGTAACTTATTGGAATTGGCCGTAGAAGCCGCTCGTGCCCGTGCGTCCAAAGGTGAAATCTCCGATGCCGTTGAAAAAGTGTGCGGTCGTCACAAAGCCATTATCCGTTCCATTTCCGGCGTATACAGCAGCGAATTCAGTGATGATGACGTTATCTCCGAAGTACGTCAGATGACCGATGACTTCGAAGAACGCGAAGGTCGTCGCCCTCGTATCTTCATCGCTAAGATGGGTCAGGACGGCCATGACCGCGGTGCGAAAGTTATTGCTACCGCCTTCGCCGATATGGGCTATGACGTAGATATCGGACCTTTATTCCAAACTCCGGAAGAAGCTGCCCAAGACGCCGTGGATAATGACGTTCACATCGTCGGCATCAGCTCCTTGGCGGCCGGCCATAAAACTCTTATGCCACAACTTATTGAAGAGCTCAAAAAACGCGGCCGTGAAGATATCATGGTTATCATCGGCGGCGTAATTCCGGCTCAAGATTATGATTTCTTATATGAACACGGTGCCGCTGCCATCTTTGGCCCCGGTACCATTATCCCTGTATGCGCGAAGAAAGTACTCGAATTGTTAAATGAACGTCTAGAGGAGTGATACTATGACGGAACGATATAAACCGTCCTGGGTTCCCGAAGCCGATGATGATAAATTCGCCTGCCGCGTTATGCGCGGCGTCAATGACAGTCCTTTGCGTAATACCTCAAGTACACCGCCTCAACAAACCGGCAAACGACCGGCCAAGCTTACCGTCGATGATTACGTGGAAGGCATTTTAAGCGGCAATCGCATGATGCTGTCCCGTGCCATTACCCTCATCGAAAGTAACGCGGCCGCTCATTTTGAAATGGCCCAGCAAGTCATTCAAAAGGTTTTGCCATACACCGGTAAAGCAACGCGTATCGGCATCACCGGGGTACCGGGCGCCGGTAAATCCACCTTTATCGAGTGCCTCGGTACCAAACTTTGCCAAGAAGGTCATAAAGTAGCCGTTTTGGCGGTCGATCCGTCCAGTACCGTAACGGGTGGCAGTATTTTGGGTGATAAAACTCGTATGTTTACCTTATCACGGCAGGAAAACGCCTTCATTCGTCCGTCCCCTTCGGGCGGGACGCTGGGCGGCCTCACCCGTAAAAGCCGTGAAACCTTACTTCTTTGTGAAGCAGCCGGCTATGACACAATTCTCGTCGAAACCGTCGGGGTTGGTCAAAGCGAGACCACCGTGCGCTCCATGGTCGACTTTTTCCTATTAGTCGTACTAACCGGTGCCGGTGACGAACTGCAAGGCATGAAAAAAGGGGTTATCGAGCTCTCCGATGCCATCGTGGTCAATAAAGCGGACGGTGACAACAAACCGAAAGCCCTGATTACAAAATCGGAATACAATCGTATTCTCCATTTCCTCCGCCCCGCCACGGAAGGGTGGACTACCCAGGCATACACTTGCTCGGCGTACACCGGCGAAGGCGTTATGGAGCTTTGGCATGATGTTATTGAAAAATTCATCGAACAATGCCAAGCCAACGGCGTCTTACAGGAGCGACGCAAACAACAAACTATGTCGTGGGTATACTCCATGGTGGAAGAGCATCTTCACAATTTATTCTATCGGGCGCCGCGCATCATTGCCTGCAAAGACAGCGTGGAAGACCAAGTGCTCCAAGGCGAGCTGACACCAACCTTAGCGGTGCAGCAGCTCATCAATACATTTATTGAAGAAAAATTGGAGCCTATCGGATCTAAAAGTAATCCGATACTCAAATAGGCAATATCCGTATCGCGCGGATCATCCTAATATCCCAAGGCCGGCACAAGTGCCGTAGCACCTTGTGTCCGGTCCTTACAGGGTTTCACAACGCCTTACAACCGGAATCCACAGAAAGGAGGCCATCCGATTGACCACACAAAATCAAGACAATGACTACAAAGTGCCTCAAGGATTACTCGACCTTGTATCGCGCCGTTATAATGTAGAAATTATTGACAGCCACTATATTTTGGTGGATGACAAATTCAACCGTTATAACATTATGTATGATATGCGCTTACCCCAAACCGTACAGATAGCTTTGCGCTCAACGTACGGCCCTAACGATACGGCTATGCATGTCAAATGGGAGTTTATAGAGTCAACTAATAGCGTGCGTTTTTATTCGGAGATAGGCAACAATATACTCCTCCTCTTGGATAGCGTAATGCCAGAAAACGACAGTGCTGTCTAAGTGTCTATATAGCTGACCCCAGAAACATTACTCACACCCCCCAACGCTACTCTATAGCTTTCATTGTGTGTAGCCTATAAGGAAAAGCGTAATGCAGAGATTCAATTTTGAATCCGAATGCATTACGCTTTTTCTTTTTATATATTCGCTTGTGAATAACTTATTTTTTAAAACTTAATCACTTTTCTGTGGATAACTTAGGTTTTTCAGTGGATAAGTAGTGGATAACCGATAGTTTAATGTGTATAAACCTGTGACAAACTGTGAATAAGTCACCCTGTTTTGGTGGATAACTTTTTTCATAATCATTCAAACACACCTCAGCTAAGCTCTTTACTGAGCCAATAGGTTTGCCACTCATCCTTTGTATCATAAAATTCAACATAACCATGGCGTTGCCAGAAGGCACATCCTTTGATGAGAAATCTATGGGTATTCAAACATAAATGAGTATAACCAAACTCTTTGGCTCTTGCTTCCAGTACCTTATAAATCTGACGTCCATAGCCTGAACTTTGTGCTTTCGGTGAAATATACACGCGCGATATATATCCCCAGAGCGACTCATCCACACAATGAGGCGGACGGCGATGATGAGCTTCCAATGGGCTTATACAACCTGTCCCCACCACTTCGCCATTTTCATAAAGTACATAGAAAGAACTTCGCTTATCAGGCGAATAGTGTTCCGCTAATTGTAAAAAATATTTATTGTGCTCACTATCCAAAGGCCTTCTATAATGCAAATGCATTTGCTCAACTAAGAATTGATAAATCGGCTCCCGCGGCGTGTCCGGGGTAATCAGTTCAATATTTGCCATACCTAATAAATCAGCCTCCAAATACCTACATCATCCTACTATAACGCCTTGGCAGTCCCTACTGCCTTCACCTTATAATACGACCGGTTTGCGATGCTCCGTCACTTCAAATACAGCCGCTAACAGCTTACGTGTATAAGGATGTTTAGCTTCTGTTAAATGTTTCGCCGAAATTGCTTCCACCACTTCGCCGTTATACATCACAACTACTCTATGGCATATACTGCGAATTAAGGCAATGTCATGAGCAACAAATAAATACGTTAGATTCTTTTCCTTTTGCAATTTAACGAGCAATTTAGCAATCGAATCTTGTACGGATACATCAAGAGCCGAAGTCGCTTCGTCAAATACAACAATATCCGGCTCCAACACTAAGGCACGGGCAATGGCCACCCTTTGACGCTGACCGCCACTCATTTCATGAGGATAACGTTTGGCAAACGTGCCGTTAAGCCCAACCATCTCCAAATACTTGGTGGCAATAGCCGTGGTTTCTCCTTTTTTCAAAAGACCGAAATTATACAAAGGTTCACAAATAATATCTTCAACTGACATACGCGGGTCAAAGGCCTGCGAGGAATCCTGGAACACCATTTGAATCTTGCGGCGTTGTTCGCGCTTTTCTTTGGCCGATGCTTTGGAAATTTCCACACCGTTTAAATAGATTTCGCCACCGGAAGGTGCTGTCATTTGCATAATCATCTTCATGAGCGTACTTTTACCGGAGCCCGATTCACCAACAATCCCCAGCGATTCGCCGCGCCATAAGGACCAACATACTTCTTTACAAGCTTGCAACGTGCCACCATTCGGCAACGAGAAATTTTTACAAAGACCTTTAACTTCCAAAATCGGAGTGCCTACGCCGTCAGCCGCCGCCATTGAAGTATGAGTGCCGTAATTTTCAGTATAGGCTACGGCTTCCTTATTCAACTGTGTCGACATAGCGTGTCCCTCCTAACGTCGGTACGGCTTGCAATAACTGCTGGGTATAAGCGGAATGCTCTTTGAAAAGAACATCATCCCGTGAGCCGTAATCTACCACTTTACCTTGTTGCATAACCATGATTTTATCCGCCATATGAGCGGCTACCCCGATGTTGTGGGTTACCATGATAATGCCGGTGCGACTTTTTTGGCAAAGCCGCATCAATTCCTCTACAATCTGAGCCTGCGTTGTCACATCAAGGGCCGAAGTCGGTTCATCGGCAAGCAACAAGTGTGGCGTGAAGGCCATCGCCATGGCAATCCCCAAGCGCTGACGTTGACCGCCGCTAAGTTCAAAGGGATACCGTTTCAAAAAGTCCTTATCCGCCGGCAAGGATACCATTTTCATCAATTCGATGGCTTTCGTTTCCGCCGCCCCTTTATCTAAATCACTGTGGCGACGAATATGGGCAATGAACTGTTTGCCGATGGTCTGAATCGGGTCCATAGCACTGCCGCTATCCTGGAAGATCATGGAAATATCGGTGCCCCTATATTTCCGCCATTCTTCCTCAGACCATGTAGCAATATCTTGGCCGCGGTAATTAGCGCCGCCGGCCACAACATGACCTCCTACGGACAACAAGCCGATTAAGGCACGAATGACCGTGGTTTTGCCACTGCCCGACTCACCTACAATAACGAGAATTTCGCCTTCTTCTAAGGAAAACGTAACGTCTGTCACAGAAGGCGCCGCTTCACCATAGGCTATGCTCAAATTATTTACTTCTACCAGTGCTGCCTCCCGTGTCATATCGTTTGCGCACATCCTTTCGTATTGCTTATATAACAAAGATTTTTCAAAATATTATATATCACCTAATAGTATTTCGTATCAAAACAACGATATACAAATGAGCTTATTTAGAAATATCGTTCGTAATCCAGTAGTAATCGGATGGGAACATAACTACACCTTTAAGTGCTTTATTGGCAATGATATTAGTCATTGGGTAACCAAGGTATAAAGCTGCACCGTCATTTAAGAGAATCTGCTGTGCTTCAATAATTAATTGTTTACGAACAGCCGGATCGAATTCAGTAGACAATGCATCTAATTTAGCATCGAATTCAGGATTGCTGTAACCGGAACCATTTTGCGGATTATCGCCGTTAACATTAGTTTTCCAGTACCATTTGAGGAATGTTTCAGGGTCACCGGTATTCGCTGTTACGATATTGGAGATAAGCAAATCATAATCTCCGTCGATCCCCATTTTATCGATTAAGGTATAGTCAACCGTTTTAATTTTTACATCTACGCCCACTTTACGAAGGTCAGCTTGTACCGCTTCAGCGAAGATAGGTAACTCAGCACGACTGTTGTATACTACGAAGTTAACGGACAACGGACGACCGTCTTTATCTAAGATTCCGTCGCCATCGGTATCTTTCCAACCGGCTTCTGCCAATAATTGTTTAGAGCGGTCAGGATTGTACGCATTTGGATCAGTCAATTGATTAAAACCATAATCCATGGATGGTGGAATCGGTGCTTTACCCGGAATGAAGGTGCCTTTTAAGAGTACATCTGCATAGTTTTGACGGTCCGTAGCGCTGATGAAGGCAGCACGCACTTTAGGGTCGCCCAATAAGCCTTTTTGATTGATACGCGCCAATACTACGCGCAAGGAAGCAATTTCATCAACCTGGAATTTGTCGTTCCCTTTGAAAAGATCGATTTCGCCCGGCCCAATGTTAACGGCCATATCTACTTCACCGGATTGTAATGCCATAGCACGAGTATTAGGGTCTTCAATGGACGGCACTTCTACAGTTTTGAACGGTACGGAACCATTCCAGTAGTTTTCATTAGCTTTTAACACGGATTTATCTTTACTGTACGAAACAACGGTGTACGGGCCGGTTGCAATCGGACCTTCTTTGGCAAAGTTACGGCCATCTTTTTCAGCTTGTACGTCAACAACGAGGAATAAAGGATCCGCTAATAAACCGGGCATGTTCGGCATAGGTTTTTTAGTCTTAATAATTAAATCCTGACCGTTGGCTTCAATAGAATCATATTCGAAGAATGTACTGGCACGTTTAGCTTTAGCAAAAGCACGCTCAATAGATTCTTTTACTTCAGCAGCCGTTACTTTTTTACCGTTAGAGAATTTAGCCTTATCATCAATCGTAAATGTCCAAGTCAATTTATCATCAGCCAAGGACCATTTAGATGCTATCCAAGGTTTAGCCACCATGGATTTGTCAAACTTGGTAAGCGTTTCACCGATACCGTAACGCATAACTACCCAAGCATAGAAGTTATCGGTAGGCTCCAACGTATCCGCAAAGTTGGTTACCCCTACTTTTAACACATCTTTGTTTTCTGCAGAATCACTGCCGCAACCGGCCAAAAGCGATGCCGCCAATACCACGCCTAAGCCACCGAGTAGCGCTTTACGCCAGAATTTTTTCATAATAACATTCCTCCATAAAAATACCTTTAACAAATTAACACACAGTTTGATTAACGCTAACACTCAAGATGAAATTATATAAATCCCTAACGGGTATCATCTGACAAAATGTAAATACGAAATTCTCCCATTAACCTATATAAAGATTCCGTCTCTTAGCCTCTGTTTTGACGCGGATCCAAAATATCGCGCAAGCTGTCACTCCAAAGGTTAAAAATAGATACTACGATAAGAATAGCCGCCCCCGGGAAAATCATAAGCCATGGTGCCAACTGTAAATATTGACGACCTTCATTGAGCATTAACCCCCATTCCGGTGTCGGTGGTTGTGCCCCGAAACCGAGGAATGAGAGACCGGCTACTTCGAGCATCATAACGCCAAGGTCCATGCTGGCCGTTACAACGACGAGCGGCATAATGTTTGGCAACACGTGACGACGCAAGATAACGGCCGACGTACCGCCACTCATAATAGCGGCCGCTATATAATCTTCCTGACGAACTTTAATAACAAGACTTCGCACTAAACGCGCATATTTAGCCCAACCTACAATGGTGAGCGCCAAAATGGTATTGCCTACGCTACCGCCCATAATACCGGCAATAGCGATGGCAAGCACGATGCCCGGAAAAGAAATCATGATGTCGCAAAGACGCATGAGCACCATTTCAACTTTGCCGCCGAAATAACCGGCCAAAGATCCTACTAAGGTACCGATGGACGCAACCAACACAACAATGGTAAAGCCCATGAATAAGGATAAGCCGGTGCCGTAAATGATACGCGACAATACGTCACGACCTAATTTATCCGTCCCGAACCAATGGGTAGAACTCGGCGCTTTTAAGGCATTGCTTAAATTCGAAGCAAACGGATCGTTCGGCGTAAGCCATGGTGAAAAAAGAGCTATCAATACAACCAATAAAACTAAGGATGTATAGAAGGAGAAAGCTTTATGTGTTCTAATAAACTCTTTCATTATTTACTCCCCCTTCTCAATCTAGGATCCAAGAGCGTATACGAATAATCGATTACACCATTAATTAACATATACGCAATAGAAGCCCAAAGTACGAAACCTTCAATTAACGGATAATCACGGAAAGTAATCGCCTGTACGGCCATTTTACCAAGCCCCGGCCACGAGAATACCATCTCTACAACCGCAACCCCACCAAGCAACCAGCCCATGGACATACCGAAGATGGTAAGTAGTGGTAAAAAGGCATTTGGCAAAATATGTTTAAACATGATTTCCGTATTTGTCATACCGCGTGCTCTAGCACCTACGGCATAATCTTTATTGATTTCTTCCAAAACTACCAAACGTACCTGGCGCATAAATTTTGAAATTAACGTAAATGCCAAGGTAAAAGCAGGTAAAATCGCATTTTTTAACGAAACGGTTGCCGTCGCAATCGGGGCAATACCCAATTTATAGCCAAAAATGTAAAGCAACATAAGACCAAGCCAGAAAGCCGGTATGGAAATACCGATAAATGCAATTCCGCGGAAGAGGTAGTCAGGCCATTTATTCTGGTAGATAGCGGCGATAACCCCCATGGGAACGGCTATGACGAGTAGCATCACAATTGTTACACTCGCCAACATAAGTGTACCCGGTAAGGCCTCCATCATCTTATCTACAACAGGTTTCTTGGCTGAATACGACATTCCAAGATCCCCTTGCACCGCATGAGACAACCAATTACCATATTGCACCAAGAACGGTTTATCTAACCCCAATTCCTGCCTCGTATGATCAATCAGTTCCTGTGAAACCATGGTATCCGCGGTTTCCAAAATCATGAGCACAGGGTCGCCCGGCGCCAGAAAACTTAAACTGAAAGTTAAAAATGTAACCCCAATTACCGTCACCAACACCTGCCCCAAATGCTGCAGTGTTTTTTTAAACATTCCTGTCCCCCCCTAATATACTCAATTTTCAAACTTACACTATCAACATCTATGAATCCTTTTTAGACAATATCGTTTTAAATCAAACTTCTATTATAAAAATTCATAAAATTTAGTAAATAAAAAAACTCACCCTTGAAAGAGTGAGTACGCAAAACAAATTTTAGTCAAATTAACCCCATAACACATCCCATTAACTATGTGCAAGAGTCAATTTGTTATAAGCAGGCTTTCTGGCTCATGATTCATCGTTTATTTCCAGCCTTCCCAGTTTCCCAGTGACTCCTTGTTGAAATAAACTCCTCATTTACAGCTGTTTCCAGCATAGGATTTGCACCTATTTTCCTCTTAAATCGCTCGGCATACCCGACACTTACAACACTAAGATCTTTTATAGAAGTTAGTCAGAGTATATTATTCAATTTCGAAAATAAAATCCTTTATCACTAATATGTTAGCGTATTTATTGTAAATGTGTCAATAAAAAGTCAGGAATTTTTAGCCGTTTTAAGCTATTTTATAGAAAAATAATTCATTATATTGATAGATTCCTATGTTTACTCAAATTTTCTTTAATTTATTATACCCTAGTAGGTATAGTATTATACCGTAAGGGGTATATGTACTTCTTGCAATATACGTGAGTTTACCGGAGATAACACTCAAAAAATGAAGCTATAAGTCAACAGCAATAAACAATAAGGTCTATATTGATATTAATTATAATCAATTCATAGTTAACTGAATTTCTACTAAAATAGTAGCCTTAAAAAGTAAATAAAAATAAATTTAAGGCAGTAAAAATCATGTCAATTTTTTACTCATTTACACTTCACATTTCAAATAAAAGGTGTATAATAAACGGCGTATTATGTTTTTATCAAAGCATAATCAATAAATTAATTTATCGTGATTAATAAGGAGAATTTAGTGTTATGAACAGCAAGGATAAAACGCCGATTATACTGTATTTGGGGGAATTCAATAATCAGTTAGAGGCGGAAATCGTTGTTAAAGAAAAAGGGAGCCCTATTATTCATCAAATGAAGAAAGCCCGGCGATGATTCGCCGAGCCTATTTTCAGTCAGAACATTATAGAAAGAAGAGAAGGAATTAAGGCTACGCCTTCACAAACTCACACCCTGTTTTAATAGGGAAGTTTTCATACGTTACCCAATCACTGGAACTTCCCACATAAAGAGCGGATTCAATACCGATTTCACTCATGGCGAGCATAGCAAGGCAAGCCGTAATACCGGAGCCGCAATATGTCACAATTGGTGTCTTAGTCGTTTTCAAATCTTTGAACATTTCTTTCAACTCTGCTTCAGACTTTAAACCGTTAGCAGTATAACAATTTTCCCAATAATAGTTGACTGCTGTCGGAATATGACCGGTCATACCATCCATGGTATCGATAACGCTACCGTCATAACGTTCGCTCGCACGAGCATCAACGATGATGTGGTCACCATTTTCACTGGCTGCCAACACTTCGGCACGGCTCATAAGCATATGAGGTTGTAAACGATAATCAAGTTGACTTGTTTCGGTTGGTAATTCAGTTGAATCAGTAGTTAAAGTATGTCCTTCTTTTACCCATCGTTCAATGCCGCCTTCTAATACTTTTACAACGTCTAAGCCGATGTATTTGAGCATCCACCATAAACGACCGGCTAAGAAAATCCAGCTGTCACAAATAACAACAGGAGTATCTTTAGTAATACCAAAACGTTCCATTTTTTTAGCAAATTCAACCATGTTTGGCAAAGGATGACGACCACCATGTTCTTCAACGGGATCGGATAAATCACCGGCTAAATTAATTGCAAAGGCTCCTTCAATGTGACCTGTGGCATAAGCTTTATCATCACGTACATCTAAAATTACAACGTCTTTTTGAATATTGGCTAACTCTTGAGGTGTAATAAAATTTTTCATCTTCGTACCTCCATATATATTAATACTATATTAGAAAACATCTATATAGTGTTATTGTAACAAAAACTAGGCTTATAGGACAAAAAGTGTGTGTGGCTTTTTTAAATTAATCCCAATAAATTGGAAATTCCGTGGACATAT
>ENA-OQJU01000764-OQJU01000764.1-human-gut-metagenome-genome-assembly--contig:-NODE-764-length-15729-cov-4.186238_pt1 | contig 15729 bp, 8 predicted proteins | sample MGYA00242608_ERZ504774 | MGnify/ENA primary metagenome ERZ504774 (study PRJEB26092, sample SAMD00036349) | human gut metagenome | host: Homo sapiens | study: EMG produced TPA metagenomics assembly of...
TTCTCCATTGCTTTTTTCAGCCGTAACGATAGTCGGTACCACCCATGGTAGTGAGACTAACTTGGATGGTATGTTCACACAAAAAGCTGCCTCCGGTTCAACGCTGCTTATTAAGTACCTTGGTTACAAGGAATTCAGCAAGAAGATCGCCCAGAAAGGTGGTACTGAAGATTTGGGCGTAATAAAAATGGCAGCCGATGCAATGGTGCTGAATGATGTTATCATCACTTCTTCTGTTGCTGTTTCGCGTAAAACACCGGTAGCTGTCTCGACAGTTGACCCTGTCTTTATCGAGGAGAAGCTCGGAACACAGGAGTTTCCTGAAGTTTTGAAGTCTACTCCGGGTATCTATGCAACTAAGCAAGGTGGTGGTTTTGGTGACTCCAAAGTGAACATACGTGGTTTTAAGACTGAGAACTCTGCTATGATGATTAACGGTGTTCCGATGAATGATATGGAATGGGGTGGCATCTATTGGTCGAACTGGGCCGGTTTGAGTGATGTGACTCGTAGCATGCAGGTACAGCGTGGTTTGGGTGCATCAAAGGTAGCAGCTCCTTCAGTGGGTGGTTCTATTAACATTGTGACTAATACAATCGATGCCAACAAAGGCGGTTTCGTATCTTATGGTATGGGTAACGACGGATTGAACAAAATCCTGTTCAAGGTATCTACCGGATTGACCAAATCAGGTTGGGCCATGACCCTTTTGGGAGGTAAGACCTGGGCCGATGGTTATATCCAGGGAACCAACTACGAAGCCTACAACTGGTTTGTGAATATTACAAAGCGTTTCAATGACAATCATCAGTTGTCATTTACTGCTTTCGCTGCTCCCCAGTGGCATAATCAGCGTGGAAATAAAGACGGACTTACTATTGAAGGATGGCAGGAAGTTGCGAAGAATTATATGAATGGTGAGAAGCCTTATCGTTATAACCCTACCTACGGATTCGGGCTGAACGGACAAAGAAAGTCATCGGCATATAATGTGTATAATAAACCTCAGTTGTCATTGAACCATTTGTGGCAGATTAATGAAAAGTCAAGTTTGAGTACGGCTCTGTATGCTTCTATCGGTCGTGGATATGGCTATTCCGGTCAGGGATTGACCAGTGCGGATCGCAGTAACTGGTATGGCAGTAACAATGGTAACCTGAATATGACTTTCCGTAAAGCCGACGGTACATTTGCGTATGATGAAATATATGCTTTGAATGAAGCGAGTGAGAATGGTTCGGTTATGGCAATGTCGAAGTCTAAGAACTTCCATAACTGGTATGGTCTGCTTTCTACTTATACTACTAAGTTCGGTGATTACTTCGATTTCTATGGTGGTATAGACTACCGTTATTATAAAGGTACACACACCAATGAATTGGTTGACCTCTATGGTGGTGACTTTTATGTAGACTCTTCTTCAAGAAAAAGTGTTTTGGCTTCAAACAATGCCGCCGCTGCTGCCGGTTCTTCATTTGTGAACCAGAAATTGAAAGTAGGTGATATTGTTTATCGTGACTTTGATGGCTATGTGATGTCTGAGGGAGTATTTGCTCAAGGTGAATACAACAGAGATAAGTTGAGTGCCTTCATTTCCGGTTCGGTTTCTAATACCGGTTACTGGCGTTACGACCGTTTTTACTATGACAAGGCGCACGCCAAGTCAAAAACTGTCAACTTCATCGGTTGGAATGCAAAGGGAGGTTTGAACTACAACCTTACCGAAAATCATAATGTGTTTGCCAATATCGGTTATATCAGCCGCGCTCCATTCTTCTCGGGAGGTGCTTTCCTTAATTCAACAGTCAGCAATGCGACAAACCCCGATGCAGTGAACGAGAAAGTGTTCTCTTTCGAAATCGGATACGGCTATCGTTCGAGCTTCCTTACTGTGAACATCAATGCCTACCACACTCGTTGGATGGACAAAACCACTACCCGTTCACAGGATATCACAAACTACTATGAAGGCAGCCTTAGCGAGCCTTACGATGCAAGTAAGCTGGTTTCTACCAAGTCTGTTATCAATATGCAGGGTGTGAATGCTTTGCACCAGGGTGTCGAACTTGATTTTGTAGCAAAACCTTTCCAATGGCTGGATTTGAGCGGTATGTTCTCTATCGGTAACTGGCGTTGGGATAGCAATGCTTCGGGTAGCTTCACTGTAGAAGGTCAATTTGTGAACAGCGCATCTATCAAGGGAAGCGATGGTAAGGATGTGACCGTTCTTGTAAATGCGGCAGCTAACGGACTGGAACCGGGTACAATGAAACTGAACCTGAAAGATGTGAAAGTGGGTGGATCTGCACAGACTACCGCAGCTTTGGGTGCTACTTTCAAGATCGACAAAGCCCTTCGTCTGGGTATCGACTGGAACTTATACGCACGTAATTATGCTGACTGGTCATTGAACTCAAACGACCTGGTGATGAACAGTGAGAAAGACTTTTCTACTCCTTGGCGTATTCCGACTGCAAGTACTTTCGATTTGAACGCAAGTTATAAATTCAACTTTGGTAAACTGAATGCAGTACTGTCAGGTAACGTGAACAACTTATTCGACCAGACTTATATTTCTGATGCGACAGATGGTAGCAATCACGATTGGAAGACCGCTTACAATGTGTTCTACGGATTCGGCCGTACTTATAGCTTGAGATTAAAAGTTAATTTCTAATCTAAAAACAGGAAGTTTAAATTATGAATAGAAATCTATTAATGCCTGTAGCGGTGTCGTTGATTCTGCTGTCCGGCTGTAAATATAACGATGACAACTTCGAAGGATTGGACGATATGACCCAACCGACGAATTTGATGAAGATAGAGTATACGCTGACTGATGCTGACTATGCAACTATCAGCTCAAATTCGACCAATAAGAAGATTGCTACAGATGCCGGTGTGTCTAAGGATCTTGAGAATGTGAAGACTAACATGTATCTGACAGAGAAGATCACGGGAGCGGATTACATACCTGCTTTCTTGCTTGATAAGTATTACACTGCCGATAAGGGTTCGAGTGCAAAGATTACGTATAAGTACAAAGAAGCGATGTCTTCTTTGCTGTCGGAGTATGCTTCGGTGAAATATCTGAAACCGACGGATGCCGAATACAAGTTGGTTTATGGTGAGAATGCATTTGCGCCTTATCTGAATGAAAAGACAGAAGGTCAGATGTCTAAGATCCTGAACGAGAAGTTCAAAGATGCCGAAAAGGGAACAGCTGTTTTCGTTGACTATAAGTTGGGAGAGGGACAGTTGGAGAATCCGTTGATGTGGCAAAACTTCGAGGCGCTTCCTACCGGAGATTTGAAGGAGCTCAAAGGCTGGTTTATCAGCTCTACCGGTGACACTCAGTGGAAGGTTACTTCTTATGATGATAACCAGTATGTTCAGTATTCGGCAAACGGTACGAAAGGGGCATGCGTCGGCTGGATGGTTACCCCTGCTATTTCTGTTACTGCCGGTGATTATCTCGCTTTTGACGTGACCGTGGGATACTATAATGCTAGCTGCTTGTCAGTACTGATTTCAGAGAATTTCGATGGTGAAAATGTCGGTACTGCCAACTGGGTTGATGTGACTTCAGATTTCAGCATTCCTACCAAGCCGACAAGTGGTTACGGTACGTTTGCTTCTGCAGGTAAAGTGCCTTTGTCAGCTTATGCAGGCAAGAAGGTGTATGTAGCCTTTAAGTACGAAGGTGATGGTGCCAATAAGAAAACCACTACTTATCAGATCGATAACATTATGGTAGGTACCTCCATTCCGGCTAACAGTCTTTCTACTCCTACTTACGCGGTGAAAGTATACGATGGAAAGAACTGGAAGAATAAGAGCAATAGCGTATATGTCCTGACATATGCCGATTACGGAGATATGGGACAGAGTAAACGCTACTTTACTTCTGATGTTCCGGCTGTGAACTATTTGCCTGCTTATTTGTCTAAGATGGTGGCATATCCTGTTGATGGCGATGCACGTGTAGTAGTCTACAGATATTATAATGGTACTGATTTGAAGATCTATAGTGATGAATACACTTATTCTGCCGAAAAAGCGAGATGGGAGTTGAATACACGTATTGTCGATAAGACAGAGCAGTTTGTATTGTCTGACGGCAAGTGGAACTTTGACCCAAGCACAGTAATTACGCTGAAGGCTAAAGGTGATGCAGAAACCTCTACATTCTATCAGACTATTGTGGATTGGGTGAAAGAGCACTATTCTGAATATGTAACCTCATATGGAAATAATGAATATTATTATGGTAGTTCTGCTTATCAGAATAATTTCGACTTCCGCCCAGATAAATGGAAAGTACAAAACCCAGCTGCCTATGGTACTATGTCTGATGATGATTTGAAAAAGCTTATGTTTGAACGTTTACCAGAAGCATTTTTGCCAGCACTCCAGTCACTTTATGGTGATGCCGATGTTGTGGAAGGTGTTGATGTTATTTATACGATTAATTTTGGTATCTACGATGGTTCTGATGCACAATATACCATTAAGTATAAAGTGACAGGTAAAGGACAGTTTGAATATGTTGCAGACTCTTTGAAGAAAGTAGAATAAGAAAACTAATTCATTTATAATTAAGAAAGGCCGCTCTGTGTAATCAGGACGGCCTTCTTTTATATTATAACGAGAGAGTTATGGGGGTGAAAAGGCGTTTAGATACATTCCCGTTTACATCTTCACCTCCATCACTACCGGATTATGATCACTGCACAAATCGAGGTCAGGCGAATAGTAATCTACCCCTTTAAATTCTTTGGAATGGAAAATATAGTCGATTCTCAGCAGGCGTTTAAAGTACCGGAACGTATACATGTACCCATGTCCGCAAGTCTGGAATCCATCTTGAAGATTGTCACCTTTCACGGTACTGTATGTGTAGGACGATGGGAGAGAGTTAAAGTCACCACACACCAGCACGGGGTAGGGGGTGGTGCGGATTAATTGTTCCAAAGTCTTTGCCTGTGCCGCACGTTTCCTGAAGTTCTCGTTGAGTCCCTCCAACAATTGCTTGGCCACTGCTTCCTCTCTGCCTGTCAGTTCGTTTTTAGCCAGTTCCCTTTCCAGTCTGCGCTTATTTTGGCTGACCTCCGTTGTTTGCAGGTGGTTATTGAAAACACGAATCGTTTGTCCGTCTACGTTCAGATCACACCACATACTGCAATTCCTTGAATCGGGGTAAGTGATCAGTCTGCTGTCCTTCACCGGATATTTGCTGAACAGAGCTACCTGCAAGATAGGTGTACTGTCTGGAGCTTGCGGAATGACGGCATACTGCCAGTCTGCAAATGCGTTCCGTATACTGTCTGGAGTAAAGTACCGGTTGCCGGCAAACTCCTGAAAGCAGATAATGTCCACCCGGTGCTCTTTCATATAAGCCGCAAGCTCCTTGCACGAATATCCCGACTGCTCGTTACCGAAACTGTCAACGTTGTATGTCGCTATTTTCAGTGTATTTGCCTCTTTTTCTCCGGCCGTGAAAGGAGGTTGGAAGATCCGACTCAGATATTGCCAGTTGGCAGCTATGGCTATCAACGGAATGATGATCCAGAACCTCCGGCGAATTCCCCAGTAAATGGCGGCGGCAAGATTGATCAATAACAGTCCTGACAGCGCCAGCCCGATGAAAGGCATCAGAGTGGAGTGTTCGGGAGGTATGTGTCCGGCGAATGCTCCGGCAATGGTGATGCCGGCCAGGACAAAAGTCAGTGCAATAGACGTACAATAAAATAGTTTGGATACAGCTTTCTTTCCCATTGTTTTGAATTTCGCATTTTAGTTCACCACAGATTACACGGATTAAGACAGATTGATTATTTATCCGGTTGATCTCAAGCGGAATTCAGACAGACTCCGAGGAGATCCGTGTCAATCCGTGTAATCCGTGGTGAATTGGTTTATTTCAGCCATTTCTTTATCTTTTCCTTTAGCTTTTCCTGAGCGATCGGTTTTGAGATAAAGTCATTGCATCCGGCTTCTTCGGCTGCATTCCGGTCGTGTTCGTAAGCGTATGCGCTTTGTGCAATGATGGGGACTTCCGCGGACAGTTGCCTGATAATTCTGGTAGCTTCCAGTCCGTCTAAGTTAGGCATCTTGATGTCCATCAATATCAGATCCGGATTTACCTCGTCATACATGGTCACGGCCTCCATGCCGTCTCTGGCGCGTACTAAGTGGTATTTTCTACCCAGAATAGCGTTCAGCAGGTCGAAGTTGCTGTCTGTGTCTTCGGCTATCAGTATGGTGGCTTTCTCCGTTCCGGCTGCGGTTGCCCGAAGGTCCTCTTCCTTTTCCGTCGTTTCCTCTTTGGGGCAGGGCGTATCCTCTTTGCCCGGGAGCACTTCCGACGGCTGTGTTCCGACGGCCTCGCCGGGCAAGTGGCTGTTCGTTCCCGTTTCCGTATCTTGTATGACATTCTCAAGAGGCAGCCAGAAGGTGAATGTGGTTCCTGTGCCCACTTCCGAGGAGACCGCAATCTCTCCGCCCAGCCGTTCGATGATCGTTTTACAGATTGACAATCCCAGACCCGTACCCTGGGCAAAATTGTTCAGTTTGGCAAACCGTTGAAATACCCTTCCCAACTTTTCGGGCTCGATACCCAGTCCGGTATCTTTGACGTAGAATACAACTCGCTCGCCTTCCTGTTTGTAACCATAGCTTACGCTGCCTTCTGTGGTAAATTTGAACGCGTTGCCTATCAGGTTAGAGAATACCTGGAAGATCCGGTTCTTGTCCGAGTGGATGCTTAGCGCTTCGTCCGGCGAGTCGAACCTCAGTTCCACTCCCTGCGGACAGCGGAATACGTGTGCATCATGAATCTCTTTGCAAAGTGTGTGCAGCCTCACCGGCCCGTAAGTGAACTCTACGATGCCCGACTCTATTTTGGAAAGATCCAATATTTCGTTGATCAGTTGCAACAGCCGTTCGTTGTTGGCGTCTACAATCTCGTAATACTCCCTCCTTTCCTCCGCATTGTCACTCTCCGAGATGATGCGCGAGAATCCTACGATGGCATTGAGGGGCGTGCGTATCTCGTGGCTCATGTTGGCAAGGAAAGCCGACTTCAGTTTGTCCGATGTTTCCGCTTTCTCTTTCGATTCTATCAGTTCACGGCGCATCAGTTCCAGCTGGGTGATGTCCCATTCGATGCTGACAATGATGGGAGAGAAGTCCTCGCTTTCCACCATGATTTTTTGCTTGTCGAGAATCAGCAAATTTCCGTTTTTGTCCTTGCCTTCCATAATCCAGTGCATCCCTTTTCCGGTAGCGGCAATTTCCATATCCTCTTTTCGCTTCTGTTGTGCCATTTCCGGCGGGTAGTAGTCGAAGTCGTTCATTCCGATGGCGTTTTCTGAGCTGATGTCCCGGTTGTACGACTCCCGGTTACGGTAGATGTACCTGAAATCGTTCTCGATATCTTTTACCACGATGCCTGCCGGGATGTTCTCCATCGTGGTATCCATGATACGATTGAAGCGTTTGATCTGCGATTCGTACCGGATGCGTTCCGATATGTCGTGGGTGAACGACCAGAAGGTTTCTTCTCCGTCGTCCGTTGTCACACTGTACATGGTGCCTTCAAAGGCCAGTGTGTTTTTATCGTGCTTCAGGGGTTGGTAGGCCAGGAAGTTGAGGGTCTGGCCTTCCCGTATGCTGCGGTAACGTTCTTCCCAGTCCTCTATGCAGGTCATATCGCCCACGACATCGAACACCCGTATCAGTGACAAGTCCGCCTGTTCCGCGATCCGGTGGTTCAGCCTGAACTGCCTGTTGGCAAATATCAGCGTGCCGTCTCTGCGTGCCGCGTACACACTTTCTTTGGCATTGTTGATGGCATGCGTCAGCGTGTTGATGTCGTTTCGTTTCCGCTGTATGTCGGTGATGTTCTGTATATACCCTTCCAGGACGATGTTGCCATCTTCTTCTTCATTCCGCAGGTAGCATTGCTGGCGCATATAATATACCTGTCCTTCCAGCAGGATGCGGTATTCGATGTATTCCTTTAGGAGTTCGCGGCGGTTGGCTTCCATCCATGTGTTCACGGCGGGCAGATCTTCGCTCAGGATGGTTTCGTAGTAATCCTGAAAGTTGATGCTCCGCTCTTCTTCCGTGCATACGATTCCGTTGTATCCCCGGTAATAGAATGTCCTCTCTCGCGATGAATATTTCCATTGCCCTATTTGTGCCGCTTTTTGTATCTCCTTCAGCTCGTAGTTGGTGCGTTCCAGTTGCAGTTTCACGTTGCTGCGCGCCGTGATGTCGCGATATTGGCACAGCACCTTGTCACCGTCGTACGGCTGCATGATACATTTGAAGTAATACGTTTCGCCCCCTTCCAGTGGCAGCCGGTAGTTACGGTTCACCGTTATCCCCTGTTGGGTCACCCGCCTGAAGTCCGGTAGCAGTTTCTGGAAGGTATGGTCGGGAAGCAGGTTGAACAGATTTTTCCCCAAGAGTCTGTCTTCTTGCAGGAACCACAAATCGCTGTGTGGGTCGATGTCCAGACACGTGCCGTTTTTGTCCACCAAGATCAGTGTGTCGGATGTCAGTTGAAGTATCTTGTGGGCATTGTCTACGTCATGCAATATTCTATCCATGCTTTGTCCGATTTATTGGTTTAAGGATTCCGTTTTTGTTCTTTTGGCTTTTTCCCATGCTCCTGTTCCTTTCTTTTTACGAAGGTAGTTAACACCTTTCATTACGTTAATGTTCATAAACAGGAAATAATACGGGATGAAGAGCAGCTTGTTTTTCACTTGCCGGGTAGAAAGGTAGTAGCCCCATCCTCCCATGATGTAGAATAGGAGCTGGAGTGCCAGGATGGTGCCGTAACAGACAGGGGAGCCCCCCGCCAGTAGAATGGCGATGTTGAGTGGAAGCAGCGCGAACAGCAGCACCGGTGCCAGAGACCACCTCAGCACTCTATGCGATACGTATTGAAACGTCAGCACTCCGTAACGGAACGGATTGAGCAGTTCTCTCAGCCGCCAGATAGATTGCAGTCCGCCAGCTGCGATACGCACTTTCCGCTTCTGCTCCTCGCGCATGTCGGCCGATCCGCTTTCGATGGCATACGCCTGCGTGCAATATGCTATCTTGTATCCCTGCATGGCGATGCGCAACGACAGGATGAAGTCGTCCAGCAGTGTGTCCGGTTCCATCACTGTGAAGAGCTCCCGGCGTACGGCAAATAGTTCGCCTGCGGCTCCCACGGCGGAGTAGAGGCGTGCATCCAGTGCTTTCAGTGTCGATTCATATTTCCAGTATATGCCTTCTCCCCCGGCCGCCGCACCGTCTTTTTCTTGCACGGCTATCCTTTTCTCACCGGCAACGCATCCCACCTTCGGATCATCAAAAGCCCGGACTATTTCGCGTATCGCTTCGCGGTTGAGCATCGTATTGGCATCGGTAAACACTACGAGCGGCGTGTCCACCAGCATCATGCCCCGTGTCATGGCGGCCGTTTTTCCTTGCCGCAGGGGTTGGAAGTGGACGGTGGCCTGCGGCCAGTCTTCCAGTCGCTGGTTGGTAGAGTCGTTGCTTCCATCGGTGGTCCACACGATGTGCAGCTTGTCCGCCGGGTAGTCCAGCCCGAGACAGTTGCGCATCTTCTCGTCCACCACCTCTTCTTCGTTAAAGGCTGTGATGAAGAGTGTCACGTCCGGCAGTCTCTTGTCCGGGGGGAGCTGTCGCCGGACAGGTTTCACAAAGAGTTCCTTCAGTTTGACCAGCATGTAAAGCAGTATTCCGTATCCCAGGTGGGTATAGAATACGAGGAAGAGGGAGAGCCAGAAAAGGATTTCGAGCCAGGTGGTAATTGTGTTGTTCATAATAGGTTAGAGTCTTTATCTTTATAGGTTGTTTTTTTGTAAAGCAGCCCCGTGGCGCCTTTTAAGGCCTTGAGAAGACGGACCCCGAAACTCCTGGCCAATGAACCGTCGGCATCAATGGTGCTATTGCTGGTCAGTGCCCGGGCTTTACGACTTGTAATGAATATCAGTCTTCCGTAGGGCTTCATGGCAAGTGCCAGTGAACCGTCTTCTCCTCTCCGGATGTCTGTGCGGAATCCGAAAAGGCGTCCGAGTTCTGTATTGAATCCGAATGTCATTCCCCGTACGCAGAGTTCCGGCCGTTTGATGGCCTGTATGCTCAGGTGTAAGTCACGCAAGCACTCGTAGAGCCACAGCCCCAAACGGGAATGTCTCTTGTCCGGAATGAAGCTCCACAGGCTGAATGTACAAGCGACGCCAGGCTTCATTAAGTTCCGCACATGGGTGTCGATATAGTGTGGCGGATACATGGTATCGGCGTCAATGCAAATATGATATCTCCCTTTTGCATGGTCCAGACCACACTGTCGGGCATATCCGGGTCCCTTTTTAAGTTCGTTGAAGTAGGTGGCTCCTACCGCTTGCAATGCCTGCTCCGTCCGGTCGGTGGAATGATTGTTGACCACTAAAATCTCGATGGGGTAACTGTATTCGTTGTTGCCAAGAGACCAGAGGCAGCTTAATATGTGGGGCTCTTCGTTGTGCGCAATCACTACTACGGATACCAAAGGGGTGTCCGACTGCTTTTCATGTAACAATGTGCCGATTTCGGACAGAGTGTCTCCGGGGATTTCGGACAAGGTCAGTCCGAAAATTGATAAATATTTGGTATACCATTCCATGCTTGTTGTTTGTTTTGTTGTATTAACTTATTTGGGCGATAATCTCTTTCCGATACCCTTCACCTGCGTCGGTTACCCGCTTGTTTCCGAATGCTTCGTTCACGTATTTCTTTTCCAGTTTCACCTTTCTCCGTGCTTTCATCCGCCACCATTCGTACTCCACATCTATGTGTCCGATATCTACCGCCTGGTATCCAGCCTTGTGGAGGTCGTATGCCAATACCGTGGCCGTAGGCCCCAATGCTATCAGGAATAGTACTTCCTTTTCTACTTTCAGTGCCTCGTTCAGGATGCGGTCATAGCGTTCGAAAGCGTTCCGGGGCGGGCAGAGGATGCGTCGGATACTTCCGGCATTATCAAAAAGGTCGTTTCCTACTCCAAGTCGGCTCATTGCGCCTTCGATGAACACGATGTCGCGTCCTTCCCAAATGGTCTTGAGTTCCCGAAACCAACGTGCGCAATGTTCCTTGGATGTATAGTCCATATAAGGGCGTGAGAGAAATGCGTTTTCGTATTTTCGTCCGGGGATCAGTAGCTGGTCCCACCATTTGCCGTAAATGAAGAAGTGAGTTCGCTGAAACCGACGGCATTTGCGCCTGTAACGGTTCAGTCCGCTGAATACATCGGGGATAGCCACCAGATGTCCTTCTTCGTGGCTGACCAGCACTTCTCGCAGGCGCTTTGCAAGCAGCGGAGAGCCTTCCTGGAAGCCGATGGATTTGGAGGGGCTTGTCAGTAGCATCTCTCCGTCTCCGAATCTGCTGATGGAACGGTTTCCCTCCGTGATATGTCGGATGGTCTCGTCAATGGAGGCTACGGTGGGAACGATGTTTTGATGGTGTTGCAATACTATTGACCAGAAGTTGTACCACTCTACAATAGATGCATAGCGTATTTTGAGTGCAAGTGTTTTTATGATCTGTAGTCCGTTCATGATATCAGGCTGTTAAAAAGTTCTTTCCATTGTGAGGCGATATGGTCTATTTTAAACCGTTCCACATGGATGCGGGCCCGTTGTCCCATCTCTTTGCGGATATTCTCATGGCTGATCAGGTATCCTATTTTCTCGGCTAGCTTGTTGATATTTTCTTTGGGTACCAGCAGCCCGTCGTTGCCGTCATCAATGATGTCGCGCGGGCCACAGGGGCATGCGAATGATACTGGCGGAACTCCGCATACCATTGCTTCGACGAGCACCATGCCGAAACCTTCATATCTGGACGAGAGGGCGAAGATCGAGCTTTCACAATATTTATCTACTATATTACTGACGGTGTGCTCCAGGATGCACGACCGGGATATGCCCAAGCCATCTATCAGTTTTTGAAGTTCTTCTCTGAATCCGTCGCCGTAAATGCGCAGTGTCCAGTCCGGGTGTTGTTCCGAAACTATTTTCCAAGCTTTTATCAGCATGTCGAATCCCTTTTGGGGTACATACCGTCCGGCGGCGATCACTTGTTTCCGACTTCCGTCTGATTGTCGGTCCGGGAAGAAGGGAAGCGGATTGTGGATTACCGTCACATTATTCAGTTCCGTCCATTCGGCAGCGTCTTCGTAACTTAATACAATGAATCTTTTGAGCTTTCTCAGTTTTCTTATCAATTGCTTCATCCAGTAGCTTCGTATCCACTTTTTCAAAAATGCGGGTAAGGGCTTGTCGCTGAGTTCTCTGTAGTTAGACTTATTGAAATGGATCTCTCCGAGTTTGATGCTGCCGTCCGTCATGTTGTTGATGATATTGATATCTCTTCGTAGAGTGGAGATGGTAATGTCGGGTTTAAGCTCGTTAAGGCATGCGTCCAGTCTTTTCTTGAATAGTTTTTGTTTCTTTACGTATCCCGTGATGTGCCTTAAAACGGGCATACCGTCCATTTCATCGTAATTGATGTCCAACTGATGTAGCGTGATGCTGGGATGCAGCGGATAGTAGGGGGCCTTGTCCTTGCCATCGGTTAGGATAAGGTGTATGTCGTATCCGAATTTCTTAGTGAAATAATTTACCTTTAGGCTAATCACTCTTTCCATACCTCCCGGACAGTGGATTGACGGAATGCAATAGGCTATTTTCAGCTTTTTTTCAGAGGTTACTTGATACTTTCCGATCACTTTCTGCATCTGTGCATGCCATGACAGGTGGCTGATAGACTGTCTGATTCCGGCAGGATCCCATGTTTGTGTTTGGTAGAAGTCTACTATCGCCTGTATCCGCACTGGAGTTTCGTTTGCCGGTGCTTTCAGTACGTAGGGTTTGTCGTCAAAGTCGGTATCCGTTTCGGAGTAGATGAAAGGTAGTCCCCGGGCCGCATATTCCCGGTTCTTGAGTGTCTTGATGGTTGTGATTCCGCTCCGGTGCCTTGCCAGGCTTCCGATGCCGAAATCGGACTGTTCGAATATCTTGTCGAGTTGCTCTCCGTGCTGCTGTCCGTGTAGTATGACGAAAGGTTCCAGTTTATACTGTGCAATGACAGGCAGTATCTCTCTGCGCTCGCGTTCGCCGGTTAGTGCACCCACGATGTGGAAGTAGACCTTATAGGAGGGGTGGGTGGCGTAGTAGTCTGCCATTCCCTTTATAATCCGGTCGAAGCCGTGCCAGTAGTGTACCTCTGCCACACCTATCAGGTGCAGTTCTCGGGAAGTGTCATTCCGGGTTATCTTTTGCGGTATGGCATCGAAGTCTATTCCGTTTGAGATGCGTATCGTATGTCCTCCGAATATTGTTTCCGCATCAGAGAAGGTGACGATACCGTCAAGCTGTGCCGCCAGTTTTCTGCGGAAGCATCGGTCGACAAGCAGATCCAGTTTCATTCTGCGGGTGATGTATTCCTGGTCGTACGGATAGGTGGGAATTTCCATGACCACCTTCACTCCCTGTCGTTTCAACTGCTTCACCATGCTGATGGTGAACGGGTTGGCGTTGTGGTACGAACGCATGTAGACCAACTGGATATTTTCCTGCAGAATGTATTTTACGATGCTTTGTAACTCAAATCTTTTCCGGAGTTTTCCTTTTATTCCGCTGCCGTAGTCCCGCAGCGTGTGATTGTCTATCATCCGGCATTTGTGTCCATTTTCCTCGTTCAGATAGCATGTGTGCACGTCCATTCCGCACTCTTTCAGCGCTTTTACCTGATAGCGGATTTTCTTGCTGATGCCGTTCGCTTCTTCAAATCCGTGGAATATAAGAAACAGTGCTTTCATCGTTTGTTTTTGTTTATGATGCTTTTTGCCTTGCCAGTGATGTCGTATTCACCGGTCAACTGTATATAGCACCCAAATATACAGAAAAATATAATGCTTTTTACAATCAGGGTCAGAAAAATGTTGCCTCCTTCTGTCATTAGGCTGAGCGGATAGAGTACGGCTATCAACAGGATGCTGACCATCAGGGGCGAGATCAGTTGGATGGCGAAATGGCGCAAGCTGCGGTGCAGCGTCATCCGGTACATCATCCAGTAGCACTGAGCGAAGTTGACGGTAAACGTGAGCGTGATGCATGTGGCTACAGCTTCGAGCGTGCCGAACCAAAAAATGCCCAGTAGGATGCCAGTGACGTTGAGTATGGACGAGAACAGTCCGCACATAAATAAGTTCTTCGTGTCGCCCGCCGCCTGAAAGATGGAGCCGGAAGAGGAGAGGATAATCTGCACGCCTACCGACAGGGTGAGTATCCGGAATACCGGGATGGAGGGCGTCCATTGGTCGCCGAAGATGATCAGTGTCACTTCGCCAGCCGTGAAGTAGAGCAGCACGCTCAGCGGTAGCCCGATGAAGGCGAGGAAGCGGACGATGCGTTCGTAGCCGGAAGCCAGTCGCTCGAGGTCGTCCTGATAGTCACTGAAGATGGGGTGCATCACCGGGGTGATCACCTGCGTAATGTTCTGCAACGGCAGCATCATCAGGCGGTACGACTTTTCGTAGTAGCCCAAGGGAGACATGCCCATGTATTTGCCTATTAGCAGTTTGTCCAGATTCCGGCTGAAGTAGTTGATGATGTTGAACAAGAACTGGTAGGCGGAGTAGGAAAAGATACGGCGAAGCACGTCTAGTCCTAATGTAAACTTCAGGCGTTGCGGATAGCGGCGTATGGAGACCGCGAAGATCAGGATGCCCGACAGGATAGGTCCGATGATCAGCGCATAGAGTCCGGCTCCGCACAGGGCTGCCACGACGGCAGCCGTTCCGGTGGCTATCTGTATGACGAAACTCCGCAGGGCGATGAACTTAAACTCTTTATTGCGGTAGAACAGCGCATTGGGAACGATGGTGGCGGAAGCAAAAAATAGGTTGACAGCCAGCAGCTGGCACAGGGGGCGCAGAATCTCCCGGTCGTAATAGGCGGCTATGGGCCACGAGGCAGCGGCAAAGAGCAGCGCCAGCCCAATGCCTGTCCAGACGGTGAAGGAGAAGAGGCCAGACAGATTTTCTCCGGTCAGTGCCTTGTGCTGGATGATGGCGGGAGACAGTCCCCCGTCAGTAAACAAGTTGAAAAAGGCGATGATTACCGTGGCTACGGCCATCACGCCGAAGTCGTCCGGTGAAATCAGACGTGCCAGCACACCCGCTACGACGAGTGATACCCCTATGCCGCTATACTTGGCAAGGGCGGTATAGAATACTCCGGAAAAGAGTTGATGTTTGAGTGAAGTCATTACTTTCGGGTTTTGAACTTGATTTTTTTATTTTTTTCCTTGACCGGGCGGGCCCGGGGGATACCACAGGTTATACGGATTCACATAGGCAAGCCGTTTCTCTCACGATCCTTATATATTAGCAGGTTCTGTGTTTGTTGCTATAAATCCGCGTGATCCGTGGTGAACCCCACATTGATCTGTATAAGTCCGTAGCGAACTTTGCCACTTTTCATCTCCCCTCCTCCTTTTTTTTCAGCATCAGTACCATCAGGGTACGCATCCTGACGTAGGGCCTGTAGTGCCTCAGGCAGAGTAGGAAAAGCCCGATGCGTTGGCGTAGGGGCAGTGTGTGGGCTTGCCATACGGCTGCGTCGAGCATCTGACATAAGAACTGACGTATCAGCC
>ENA-OQJU01000787-OQJU01000787.1-human-gut-metagenome-genome-assembly--contig:-NODE-787-length-15297-cov-4.692444_pt1 | contig 15297 bp, 14 predicted proteins | sample MGYA00242608_ERZ504774 | MGnify/ENA primary metagenome ERZ504774 (study PRJEB26092, sample SAMD00036349) | human gut metagenome | host: Homo sapiens | study: EMG produced TPA metagenomics assembly of...
ATCTTAGATGATTTAATTGAAGCGAATAAAGATTTCTGGCCTGAATTGAAATAAGATGTTAAAACTATTTAAAAAGAAAGAAAAACAAAATAAAGTACTATCTTCAATGGCTAACGGAAAAAGTGTAGCCATTGAAGATGTACCAGATGAAGTTTTTTCAACAAAAATGATGGGTGATGGAATTGCTGTAATTCCAGATGATGGTAAAATTTATGCGCCATGTAATGGGAAAATCTCAATGGTGATGGATAATACGAAACATGCTTTGGGGATTGAAACCGAAGATGGTATGGAGTTATTAATTCATGTTGGCTTAGACACTGTTAATTTAATGGGTGAGGGTTTTGCTACTCATGTATCTGCCGGTGACAGTGTAGAAACTGGTGAATTATTAATTTCTTATGATAAAACAGATTTTGTGACTAAAGGAATCAATGATATAACAATGTTAGTTATTGTTGAAAATGGTGGTCATGAAATCACAAAATATAATATTAATGAAAATGTTCATATAATAGAATCTCCTTTAATCGAATACAAATAAAATCACATCAAATTGATGTGGTTTTTCTTTACTGTGATAAATTTTTTTCTAATTTAGTTATTGATTTTGTTTTACTTAAAATATTGTTATAATAATACATGTAGAGGTATGATATGAAATTAGAAGAACTAGTTAATAGGAATTATCAACAACTTAATGATAATGATTTATATATATGGAATTATATTATTCATCATCGTAAAGAGTGTGAGCGTTTATCGATTGATGAACTAGCTTTAAGATGTAGTGTTTCACGAAGTACTATTTTACGCTTTTCTAAGCGTCTGGGTTTAAAAGGATACGCTGAATTTAAAGTTTTTTTACGGATCGATAATCAAAAAAATGATAAAAATGCTTTAACAGATAATATCTTTAATCATTATATAGAAACTTTAGAACAATATCGGGATTATCATTATAAAGAAATTGTACAAAGTATTTATGAAGCTAAAAATCTTTATGTTTATGGAACTGGGGTAATTCAAGATAATACAGCGCAACATTTAAAACGTTCATTTTCAATGGTGAATAAGTTATTTTTAGACATTGATGTATTAGCAGATTTTGAGGCTTATATTAATTTGTTTGGTAGTAATGATGTTTTTATTGCTATTTCTTATGCTGGTGAAAATCAACGCTTATTAGATTATGTTTATCGTTTAAAAGCTAAGGGAGTCATTGTTGTGGCTATTATTGCTAATAATGATTGTACTTTATCTCATGTGGCCGATTATAGTCTGCATGTAAAGACATTACCAGTCATGACAAATCAAGGGCGTCGTGAAGATCTGGTGGGGAACTATTTTATTTTAATTGATTTTATTATTGCCAATTATATTGAATATGCTAAAAGTAGAGGAAATGAATAATGACATTAGATAAATTAGTAGAAGATAATTACCATCAATTGAATGAAAATGACTTATATATCTGGCAATATATTTTACATCATAAACGGGAATGTCAAAGAATTTCGATTAAAGATCTAGCACGTAATTGCAATGTATCGCATACTAGTATTTTACGCTTTACAAAAAAGCTGGGGCTTGAGGGGTTTAGTGAATTGTAGGTGCATTTGAAATGGGACTTGGCGCAAAAGCCAAATTTCAAACCACGAATTATAGACGATACTTATCATGAATTTATTGAAACAATGGAACGAATGAAAAATCGAGATTTAACTAATATCATGGAAATGATTGAAAAAGCTGAACGAGTTTTTGTTTATGGAACTGGAGTTGTTCAAGCAAATATGGCCGGTGAACTGCGGCGGGTTTTTCTTTATACAAACAAGGTTTTTCATGCTGTAGGTAACGGAACGGAAATCGATACAATCTTAAATAATGTAACTAAAAATGATTTGTTTATTATTATTTCATTATCGGGCGATAATGAAACAGCAGTAACTTTAGCACGCGCTTTACGAGGGTTACATATTCCAAGAATTGGAATTGCTAAGGTTGGAAATACTTTATTATCAAAGTATTGTGATGATATGATTACTTTTAGATATGAAACGTTTAAAGTAGGGATGTCAGATATTCTTTATGGTAGTACCGCCCACTTCTTTATTATTTCAGATTTTTTATTTTTGAGATACTTAGAATATTCACAAGAGAAAGGATAGATGTAAAGAGGATGATTAAATGAAACTTTAAGAGTTATGAAAATTTAGTTAAAGATAAAGGCCCTTTAATGGCTAATTATGCTTTGATGGGAGATGGTAAAGTTATTGATGGTGAGCTTTACGAAGAATTACGAGGTACCGAAGGATGCTGAAAATGGCGATACTATTCATGTGGTCGTAGAAGTTCAAGATAATGGTAAACATCAGTTGAAACATTGTCAAAGAGTTATTATTACAGTTAAATAGTTTTATAGCAGCTATATTATTTATATAGCTGCTTTTTGTTAAGAAATAAATAGCTTATAAATGTTTTAAAGGACGTCAGTAATATGACGTCCACAATGTTTAATTAATCTTTTTTTGGTTTATCAGTTACTAATTCTTTTAAAGAACTAGCTAAACCGGCAATACCTTGAATCTCACTAGGAATAATAATTTTTGTGGCTTCACCTTTAGATAACTCTTCTAAGGCTTTAAACCCTTGTAATGTTACATATGCACTGTCTGGGTTTGCTTGATTAATATATGTGATACCTTTGGCTTGGGCTTCATAAACTAATCTTAATGCTTCTGCTTCTCCTTCAGCAATTGCAATTTTAGCTTCTTTATCTGCTGTTGCACGTAAAATCATTGATTCTTTATCACCTTCAGCATTTAAGATAGCAGCAGTCTTTTTTCCTTCTGCTTGTAAGATTGCTTCACGTCTTTCGCGTTCAGCTCGCATTTGTTTTTCCATTGCTTCTTGAATATCCCGAGGTGGAATAATGTTTTTAACTTCAACACGATGTACTTTGATTCCCCATGGATCAGTAGCCTCATCAAGAATACTACGCATTCTTGAGTTAATAATATCTCTTGATGTCAAAGTTTCATCTAATTCTAAATCCCCAATAATATTTCTTAATGTAGTTGCTGTTAAATTCTCGATTGCGTTGATTGGTCGATCCACACCATAAGTAAATAGTTTTGGATCAGTGATTTGATAATAAACAACAGTATCGATCTGCATCGTGACGTTATCTTTAGTGATAACTGGTTGTGGTGCGAAGTCAACAACTTGTTCTTTTAATGAAACTTTATTGGCAACTCGATCAAAGAAAGGAATCAAGATGTGCAATCCAACATTACATGTACGATTATATGCTCCGATTCTTTCTACGACATATGCCCGTGATTGTGGAACAATTCTAATTGTTGAAGCAATGATCGTAATTACAATAATTCCTAGAAAAACCCATAATACAATAGCGACAATTCCGTCCATAATATTTCCCTCTCTATTCTTCTATTTTTTTAACAACTAAGTGAGCTCCTTCGATTGCCATGATTTCGCAGTACTCACCCTCGTTAATAGTGTTATTATCAACACTTGCAGCTAGCCATGATGTTGACATAACTTTTACTTCACCTTTAGTATCTGCAGTAATCGTCTTAGTTACAAGCCCATGCTTACCAATTACACGATCGTAATTGGTTTTTTCAATATTTGTTCTTAAATATTTTTTAGCAATAGGTCTTGTAACAAAGATTGCGATCGTTGTGACAATTACAAACAAGGCAATTTGAATTGCTTGGCTAGCCCCTAATAAATCAGCAATTAGGGCAACAACACCACCTGCAGCAAACCAGATGCTTACTAGATCAATAGTAATAATTTCAACAATTATTGCTACGATGATAATGCCTAACCAAATAGGTATCATTTATAATCCCCCTCCTTAAAGATCCACTAACAGAATCTGATGTATTACATCAAACTTAGCAGTATACTTTACACAGTTGTTATTGTCTAAATCTAAATTATATTCTTTTGATAGTTCACTAATAAAGTTTTTATTTGAAATTCGTCCGTAGCTTTTTCCAATGGAAATTCTATGCAATTGATCTTCTGGATATAACGCATCATTTATTTCTTTTTTACCAACTGGCTTAATTCCCAAAACATTTTTATTTCGATCGATTCCTAATAAAACAAAATCTACTTCTTCAAAGTGCCGACAGGCTGCTTTATTTAATGTTAGATTGGTGCTGTAGATAGTAACTGTTTTTTTAGCAATATCATTAGTTGACCATTCAAATTCCATAAGTATCACCCTTTCTATCACTATTATATTATAAAAATTATTTTTATTCAACAAAATTATTGAAATAAAAAATAGCAGTTATTTCTGCTATTTAGCAACACTATAGAAATTAGTAGTTTGATAATTATAAATGATATTTGAAGTGTTAAATAACTGTCCGTTTGATAAATGAATATTATCATTGATCATAATGGCTGGATCATTTTCTTCAAGTTCTAGTAAAGCAGCATCTTCTTTGCTTAATTTTATTGCAGTTAGATATTTATCAGCAAAACCAAAAGAGATTTTTAAATCATCTTTTAAATAATTAAAAATTGATCCTTCAGCAATTTCCTTACCTAAATAGGGTACGATTTCCTTATTATAATATGTTCGCTCTAAAGCATATGGGATACCGTCGACAATACGAAGACGCTTTAAGTAATAAACTGGAGTTCCAACTTTGCAGTTCATCTGTTCACTTAACTTTTCATCAGCTTCAACTATTTGAATATCTAATAATTTATTAATGATTTTATTACCGGGATTATCCATTGTCACCCCACGGGTCGAGTTAAGATACACTGTTCCTTTTTTCTTTGGGGCCCGAACAAACATCCCGCTTCCTTGAACTGGATAAATAATGCCTAAATTCATTAATATTTTAATTGCATTACGAATTGTATTACGACTAACCCCATATTCTTCAATCAGTTTTTCTTCAGTAGGTAATTTTCGAGTCTCTTCAAATTCTTCATTCATTATCCTTTTTTGAAGATCATTTACAATCATTTCATACTTTAACATATAATCACCTCAAAACTCATTATATCATATTAGTCAAGTTTCACAATATTTATTGGTATGAATATGATTTATTCTATTTTTATTGTGAAAGCGCTTTACATTAATTCTTCATTGGAATATAATAAATTTGTACCAATAAATTTGGAGGAGAAAAGATGAAGAGAATATTGAAGGGAGCATTAGTAGCTCTAATGGTTGTTTCATCAACTATTGGGGTTAAAGCAGAGTCGAAGATTTCAGCCGAAGTACAAAGAATTATTGATAGTATGACACCGGTTGAAAAAGTCGCACAAATGATTCAGGCGGATACTCGCTGGATCACTCCAACTGAAGTGGCGGAGTATAAGATTGGTTCAATTCTTAGTGGTGGGGGAGCAGCACCAACTAGTGGAAATGAATTAAGTAATTGGGTAACTTCAGCAAATAGTTATCAAAAAGCAGTAATTGATAGTGGTGGTATTCCATTGTTATATGGAATAGATGCGGTTCATGGAAATAACAATTTGTATGGAGCGACTATCTATCCTCATAACATTGGATTGGCAGCAGCTAATAATACTCAATTAGTTGAACAAATTGGGGAGGCTACTGCAAGTGAAGTTAGAGCAATGGGAGCCAACTGGACATTTACACCAACATTAGGTGTACCTCATAACGAACGTTGGGGGCGTACATATGAAACTTTTGGTGATGATGTTGAGCGGGTAACTAATTTAGGTACTGCATATATTAAAGGAATTGAAAGTGATGGTGATACTCTATCGTCAGCAAAACATTATTTAGGAGAAGGATTAACTACTAATGGAGCTAACCAAGGTAATGTAGAGCTTAGTGATGCTGATTATCAAGATCTAATCAATGCAAATATGAATAATCCAATGGTTAAGGAACTTTTAACACCTTATAAACAAGCTATTAAACAAGGAACTAAATCAATTATGGTTACCTATAATAGTATCAATGGTAAAAGATGTCATGGAAATAAGGACGTTGTTACAACGTTATTAAAAGAAAATCTTGGTTTTGATGGCATTGTTATTAGCGATTATAACGGTCTTGATCAAATTGAGAATCAAGCAACTTATAAAGATAAGGCAATTGCTTGTATCAATGCTGGTGTTGACGTCTTGATGGTAGCAGAAAAAGATGGTTCAACACCACGCTGGAAAAATTTATATAATGCTTTAGTTGAAGCTGTTAATGAAGGAAAAATTAGTGAAGAACGCTTAAATGATGCAGTTGCAAGAATTCTAACTGCTAAAGAAGAATTAGGATTTTTAGATAATCCTTCAAAAGCATATGCTGATGAGGCAGATCAAGCTAAATTTGGTGGTAGTGAACATCGGGCATTAGCTAAACAAGCAGTTAGCGAATCTTTAGTTTTATTAAAAAATGATGAAGTTAATGCTGGTAAAACAGTGATGCAGGCTTTAGCAGATATGGATAATATCGTGGTTGCTGGTAGTGCTGGTGATGACATTGGTAAACAATGTGGTGGTTGGACAATTACTTGGCAAGGGGCAACTGGAAATACAACACCTGGTACAACTATTTTCAGTGGTTTAAAAGCAGCGATGGATAAAAAGGGTGGAACAATCAGCTATAATGCTAATGGTGTATTTACAAATTCGGACAATAAAGTTGATGCAGCAATAGTTGTAGTTGGTGAAGACCCATATGCTGAAAGTAATGGTGATCGCAGTGCTGGACAATTAAAATTACCAGCTAATGATATTAGTACAATTAAACGGATTGAAAATAGTCATCCTGATTTACCGATTATTTTAGTTTTAACAACAGGGCGACCAATTGCAATGGCTGATTATGTTAATGATGATCATATCAAAGGGATTGTTAATGCATGGTTACCAGGTAGTGAAGGTGATGGGGTTGCTGATGTACTATTAGGTGATAAAGATTTTGTAGGAACAAATCCAATTACTTGGACATGGTATCCTCAAGATATTACTAGTAAGTATGATGATTCAAGCAAAGTATTATATCCGGTTGGATATGGATTGAAAAAAGCTCAAAAAACCGGTGATTTTACAGCACCAGCTGATCCTAATGTGATAGATTTAGCGAAAACTAATGGAAAATTAGAAGCCGAGGCGTTTGTGGATGCACACAGTGAAATTAAGTTAGAAAATAATGGTACAACTGTAGGGTATTTACAAGATGGACGGCATATGACTTATAAAATTAATGTGCCAGAACAAGCAGCATATAAATTAACTGTTCAAGCAGCACGTGAATATGCAGCGACAATTGATGGAGCATTTGAATTATATTTAGATGATGAATTGGTACTAGAAAAGAAAAATACACCAATTGTTTCAACGGGCAGCTGGACTAAGTTCACAGCTCAAGAGATGACAGCTTTGGTTAGTTTAAAAGCGGGGATACACGAACTTAAACTTGTAGCACGCGATAAAGATTTTAATATTGATTATTATATTTTTGAAAAAGCTGGTGATTATGTTGGTCCAATCATTCCTGATGAAGTAACAAATGAGGGAACTGGAGCAATGTTACAAGAAGGAGCAGTTGAAGTAAGCATGTCTTCTTCTGAAAATTCACAAGATATGGCTTGGTATAAAGGTGAATTTGAGATTTCTAATAAAAATGCAACAAAAGATCCTCTTGATTTACGTGTTGCAGATGATTCTAGTCAAACAACAATTGTTGTAAATGACCAAAAAACATATCAAAGTGTTTTAGGAATGGGAACTTCAATTGAAGAATCAACAATTTACAATTTATTAAAGATGACTGATGAAAATCGTCAAGCTTTCTTAAGAAGATTATTAGATCCTGTTAATGGTATGGGAATGTCGTTAATGCGGGTAACAGTGGGAACATCAGATTTTACGGCACAAGACTTCTACACTTATTATGATGGTACAGGAAAAGAATTAGATGGTAAACCAGATTGGAATAATGTTACTGGTAAAGGATTTAGTATTCAAAAAGATAAAGATTTAGGAATTATTAAAGTTATTAATGAGATGCAGGCTATCGCAAAAGAATTAGGAGTAGAAGATAATCTGAAATTCTTTGCTTCATCTTGGACACCACCAGGGTGGATGAAGTTACCTACTTCAAGTAGTAATTCATATGAGGATAATGAATTATTATTGAAGGGTGGTAAATTAAATGATGATTATATTGATGATTTAGCTAAATATATGGTTCGTTATGTTGAAGAATATCAAAAATGTGGTATTCCTATCTATGCAATGACGATTCAGAATGAGCCATTATTAGAAATTAATTATCCTAGTTGTGCAATGACAGGAACCCAAGAAGCAAAAATTGCTAAAGCAATCAAAGCTGAATTAGCGAAAAGCACTGTGTTAAAGGATAATGAAAAAGAAGTTAAACTATGGGCGTTTGATCATAATTTTGATGGTGCTGATAAATTTATGGCTGATTTCTTTAAAGAAGCTGGTGATCAATTAAATATTGATGGTATTGCATTCCATCCTTATGGTGGTAATGCTTCAACAATGGGTTCTTTCTATGATAGATATAAAGATCAATTAAGTATGAACTTAACGGAAAGATCAGTATGGGGTACTAGTGGTGCTAATGATATTATTACTTGGTTAAGAAACGGTTCTGAAAGTTATAATAGCTGGGTTACGATGTTAGATAGTAATGTTGGAACTCATCATTGGGTTGGAACTCCAGATCCAACGTTATTTGTGCAGGATGCTAATAATCCTCAAAGATATTGGGCTACTCCAGAAGTATATATCATGTCGCAATTTACTAAATATGTAAAACCGGGATATGTCCGTGTTGATACAAATAATGGTTCTAGTTCAACTGTAACAAACGTTGCGTTTAAAGATCCTGAAACAGGAAAAATTGTTATGATTGTTGCAAACCGAAGTGGTACTGATCAAAAATTCAAAGTAATGATGAAGGGTGCTCAATTTAATGCGGTATTACCGGCTGGTAATGTTGCAACATATATTTGGGATGGTAGTGATATTGAAATAAATGCATTAGATGTTCCGGGAACATTTACAGCTGATAAATGTAGTTCAGCTACTAATGCTAATATTAATACAACAGACCATATTATTGATTATGTAAATAAAAATGCGAGTATAGATTATTTGGTTGATGTAAAAGAAGCCGGAACATATAATGTTATGATTAAAGTTGCTTCTGGTGAAGATTGGGAAAATAAAACAGTAAACGTTAAATCAGGTGATACAGTTGTTGGTACTACTGTGGCACAAAGATTTAATTTCTGGGGTGGTGAATGGCAAGATTACCGTTATATCCAAGTTCAAGCAAATCTGGAAAAAGGAATTCAAACTCTAACGATCGAATTGCCAGATGGCGGTATGAATCTAAGTGAAATTAAGATCAATAAGACAAAATACAGCCATGATGTGCCTGGGTACATTAGTGCTACAGATTACTGTTACGGTGAAAGAATTATTGTAGAAGATGGAAATATTGGTTTCTTTGGTGAGTACGACCGAGTTAATTATCGGGTTAATGTACAAAAAGCTGGCACTTATCAAATGAAGATGAACTATGCTAGTGATGGAGAAGCAAAATTTTGGATGGATTTAATTCAAAATGGTATCTCTGCTTCAATTGGTGAAGCAACACTCTCTAGTACTGGTAATGATAGCACTTACAGTACTGGGGTAGTAGAGATTAATCTGCCTGAAGGTGAAAGCCAAATTAGTTTTGTCCCACAAAGTGGTGTAAGTTTTAACTTGAAAGCATTATCGTTTGGCTCATATATTCAAATTTCTAGTGATGAATTAGAAGAAGGTAAATTAGCTGGTAAAGAAATTACTGTTAATTTAAAAGATGGAAAATTTGAAACTGATTTAAATCAAGCTAATTGGGTGGTTGAAGGATTGCCTGCAGGTATTACTTATTCTTTAAAGAGAATAAATGATACAAAAGCAGTAATTATATTAAAAGGTAATGAAGTTGTAGATTATGATAGTAATCTTACAGTGACTGTTAAAGTTGATGCTGGTGAGATTGGTGATACTGGTTATAGTTTGAGTGATAGTGTAATGATTGCTGCAGTTGATGATGACGAAACATTATTAGATATTGGTGATCTTGCTTTTGGAACAACTGAATTTGATTTAATGATTGAAGGCGGAAAATTCAATCAAGATTTAAAAGTAAATGATCTTGTTTTAAGTGAAGAAGCAGCTAATTATATGACTGTTAAAGCGATAAAAGTAAGTGCTGATGGAAACAAAGTAACAGTAACATTAGAACGTAAAAATACTAATTATGAAGATGTTGCAGGGACAATTAGTATAAAATCAAACGGTTATAGCGATGGCAACGTCGATTTAACAGCAAATCTTAAATTATTAAAAACAAATAATCTACCAGATAGTATTGATGTTGGTGATGTTGCGGTAGGATTAAAAGAAAGTGATGCATATCGTAAAAAAGGTACTTTGGTTAATGGTGCTAAGGGAGATTATATTGACTTCTATTTGAATATTAAAGAAGAAGGAAATTATGTATTGACATATAAGATTAAAGATAGTGAAGCAATTACTAATGGTTTAAAACTAAGTGGTGGTTTAGGATTGGCTACTGATAATCTTGGCAGTGTTTCTTTTGGTAAATATTGGGGAAATGCACAAGGTTATGCACAGATGTTGAATTTAAAAGCTGGTGAACAGACTTTAAGATTTGAAGTTAATAGTGCTGGTTTTGAATTAACTAATTTAAAAATCGAAAAATTAACTCAAGCAATTGAAGTTAGTGATACGCTTGATCAAACAACGACGATAACGGCTGACAAGGTAGTTGATGGTTCTAAAGAAATTGGTTGGGGAATTGAAGGTTCAACAACTAAAAATATTGGTTTTGGATCTGCAGGAGCTTATCAAGATTATTATCTTGATGTAAAGACGGCAGGATTATACGATGTAAAGGTTAATTATAGTCATGATTGCGGTGGCGATACTAAAGCTGTTATCATGACAGTAGATGGAAAAATAACTGCTACTTTGGGTGAAGTTACTTTAAAGAATTCTGGTGGCTGGTCAAATTGGAAAGATAGTGACACGATTCAAATTAAATTAGAAGCTGGTAAACAATTTATTCGTATTTATGATGATCTAGACGGCTTTAATTATCGTAATTTCCAATTAACATTTAAAGGAGAACAGGATGTCACTGCTCCAGAAATTACGGGTAATGATGCAGTTATCTATGTAAATGATGCAACAGATATTAAAGATTTACTAGGGTTAATAGTTACTGATGATGTTGATGGTGATTTATTAGATAAAGTAACAATTAGTGGCGAATATAATTACAATGTTGCAGGAACTTATACGATTACAGTGACTGTAAGTGATGAAGCTGGTAATGAAACAAGTAAAGAATTTACAGTTAAAGTAGTTGAACCTGCAAAATTAATTGTTGAAGATAAAGTATTAACAGTTGGCGATAAATTTGATCCATTAGCTGGTATACAAGTTTTAGATGTTGATGGTACGGATATTACTAAAAATATTATTGTAATTAGTGATGGTGTTGATACAAGTAAAGCGGGAAGTTATGAAGTTATTTACAGAATAACTGATGCTTTAGGTAATGAAGTAGAATTTAGAAGAATGGTTGAAGTTAAGGACATCGAACCAGATGTTAAACCAGTTGATCCTGATGAGCAAACACCATCAGATAATAGTGGTCAACAGACTATTCCAGGACAAGTAGTTGAAGCAGCTAAGACTAGTGATGATGTAAATATCACGGGTATGTTTGGTATACTTGTATTAGCTGGATTAGGATGGATTGGATCAAGAAAAAGAAAATTTTGTGATTGTTAGATAAAACTCTCTCTCCTTGCGATAAGGACTCACATTGTGGGTCCTTATCTTTTTTTATAACAGCATATAACAGTTGACAATCAGTTATACACTGTTATATACTGTTTGTGAAGAGGAGGGAGAAGATGAAGATTATCATAAATAATTCATCGATGCAGCCAATCTATGAACAACTTGTTGAACAAATAAAAGCTCAAATCATAAATGGTCAATTGCATGAAAATGATGTATTACCATCAGTTCGTGCGTTATCAAAAGAATTAAAGATAAGCGCATTAACAGTTAAAAAGGCGTATGATCATCTTGAAACAGAAGGATTTACAGCAACGATTCATGGCAAAGGTACTTATGTAAAAGGGGCGAATCAAGAGTTGTTGTTGGAGGAGCGGCGCAAAGAAGTCGAAACTGAACTGGAAAGTACCATTGATAAAGGAAGACGTTACGGGATGAACGACGATGAGATAAAAGCTTTATTTAATTTGATTATGGAGGAATAAGATATGTTAGAACTAATTAATGTGCAAAAAGATTATGGACGTTTTAAGCTTAATTGTTCTTTAGAAGTTAAGGCTGGTTGTGTTACTGGGCTGATCGGACAAAATGGTGCTGGTAAAAGTACTACTTTTAAAGCTGTTTTGGGTCTGATTTCAGTAGATAGTGGGACTGTTAAATTATTTAGCAAAGATATTAAAAGATTAAGTATAGAAGATAAACAAAATATTGGGGTCGTGTTATCGGATTCGGGATTTAGTGAATATCTGAGGATTGAAGATATCATCCCTATTATGGAATCACTGTATCGTCATTTTGATAAACAGATGTTTATTGAAAGAGTTCGTCATTTTGAATTACCATTAAACAAACAAATCAAAGAATTTTCAACGGGAATGAAAGTAAAATTAAAAGTTTTGATTGCTTTATCACACCAAAGTAAGTTATTGATTTTAGATGAGCCAACAGCAGGCTTAGATGTTATTGTGCGAGATGAATTGCTGGATATGCTTCGTGATTATATGGAACAAAATGAAGATTGTGCAATCATTATTAGTTCTCATATTTCCAGTGATTTAGAAGGACTATGTGATGATTTATATATGATTGATCAGGGTAAAATTGTTATGCATGAAGAAACAGATGTATTATTAAGTGACTATGCGATTTTGAAAGTTGATGAGGAACAGTTTTATGAATTAGATAAACAATATTTGCTTTGTCAAAAGAAAGAAAGTTTTGGATACCGCTGTTTAACTAATCAGAAACAATTTTATTTAGAAAATTATCCTGACGTGGTTATTGAAAAAAGTAGTATTGATGAGGTAATGACATTAATGATTAGGGGTGAAAAATAATGAAAGGCCTATATATTAAAGATTTTAAATTAATGATGAATCAAAAGATGTTTTTTATCGTAATTGCAGCAATGGCAATATTTTTTGCGGTTACCCAGACAAATATATTTTTTGTAATTAGTTATGCTACTTTTATTGCCGCAATGTTCGTTATAAGCAGTATTAGTTATGATGAATTTAATAATGGCAATGCGTTTCTCTTTACTTTACCAGTGACAAGAACTGGATATGTCAAAGAAAAATATTTATTTGCAGCTACTTTGGCGACCGGAGCATGGCTGGCAGCTACAATTTTATCGATAGTGGTTGTTTTTATTCAAGGAACTGAGGTTATTATTTTGGAGTGGTTTTTAACTGCGGCAATGATCTTGTTAGTGGCATTAATGATGGTCTTAATAATAATTCCAGTTCAACTTAAATTTGGTCAAAGTAAAGGAAATGTAGCAATGCTGTTAGTTATGGGTGGTGCTTTTGCAATTGGCTATTTAGTTGTGTCAGTTCTTTCAAATTTTGGAATTGATGTATTTGCGATGATTGATGCATTAAGCACGATTGGATTAAGCGGGTTGTTGATGATTTTACTCTTAATGGTTGCTGGTGCGGGGATAATATCGTATTTGATTAGTTGTAAAATTATGACAGAAAAAGAGTTTTGATGATAATGAGCAATGAAAAAAATATTAAAGATATTAGTGATTGTTATCTTTGTTACTAGTTTACTAGGATGTCAAGATAAGTATCATGAAACATATACTTTGCGGTATTATATTGAAGGTTGTGCTAATTGTGAATTTTTTACAAAAAAAGGGATTCCTCTAATCGAAAAAGAATTTGGAAAACATATGAAGATCGTTAAATATAATATGGATGATGCAACTTCGTTTGATAAAGTTAAAAAAGCTTATGATCATGATCTTGAACAGCTTCAGGATTTTGATTATGATCAATATGGTGTTGGGCCGTTTTTAGTCCTCGAGAATCATTATGCTCAATTAGGAGTTTATGATATTGAAAAATTTTTAAATAATTTAATTAGAGCAGTTAGTGGTGAGAAATTGATGGCACCAGAAAAAATCGAAAAATACTATTATTTTAAAGATAATTAAAAAAGTATCTATTCTTAATGAGTAGATGCTTTTTGCATTAGTATACATTTAGATAATTTTGGGTTATAATAACGAGTGAGGTGTAATATGAAAAAAATATTTAAAATCATGATAACCTTGGTACTCACTGTAAGTTTATTTGGTTGTCAAAAAAAGGAAAAGAATGTTTATACAGAAACATATACATTACAGTACTTTTATTTAGAAGGGTGTCCTAATTGTGAGAACTTCACAAAAAATGGTTTACCTTTAATAAAAGAAGAGTTTGGTGATCATATGAAAATTATTGAATATGATATGGATGATACAGAGACTCTTACAGAAGTAAAGGCTGCCTATGATGAAGTAATCAATAGCATTATTGATTTTAATCAAGATGATTATGGATTTGGTCCTTTTTTAGTTCTTGAGGGATATTATGCTCAATTAGGAGTTAGTGATGTTGATGATTATTTAGAAAATCTAATAGCAGCAATAAAAGGTGAAGAATTAAATGAACCTGGAGAGATTGATACGTATTATTATTTAAGAGATGGAAAGGTAAAGGAGGAATAAATATGGCCACACCACATAATCAAGCGACCAAAGGAGAAATAGCAAAAACAGTATTGATGCCGGGAGATCCTTTAAGAGCAAAATTTTTAGCAGAAACTTATTTAGAGAATGTAAAACAGTTTAATACAGTTCGTAATATGTTCGGATATACGGGAACTTATAAAGGAAAAGAAGTATCAATCATGGGTTCGGGAATGGGGATGCCATCGATTGGAATTTATAGTTATGAATTATTTAGTCAGTATGATGTAGAAAATATTATAAGGATCGGTTCATGTGGTTCTTTTAAAGAAAATGTGCATTTAAGAGATATTATTATTGTTCAAGGGTGCTGTACGGATTCTAATTTTGCTCATCAATATGAATTACCGGGTACTTATAGTGCTATTTCTAGTTAT
>ENA-OQJU01000788-OQJU01000788.1-human-gut-metagenome-genome-assembly--contig:-NODE-788-length-15269-cov-2.975118_pt1 | contig 15269 bp, 10 predicted proteins | sample MGYA00242608_ERZ504774 | MGnify/ENA primary metagenome ERZ504774 (study PRJEB26092, sample SAMD00036349) | human gut metagenome | host: Homo sapiens | study: EMG produced TPA metagenomics assembly of...
CGCACCTTGCCAATCATGGCCTGAAGCTGTTTCTCATCCAGTCCATTTTCCCGGTCAACGTCCTCCGGCTCCACCAGTGTAAGGTCGGCCTTAGGCGCATAATGCTTATACTTCATTCCCGGCGCCTTTGGTCTGACATCAGCAGGAAGGGGGCCCAGGATAGCCGGGTCCACGCTTACCTCCCCCAGCACCTCCGCAAGCATTTCCATGGTAATGGCCCCCGGCCTCAGAACAGACGGTATCGCGGACGAAACATCCACTATGGTGGATTCCACCCCGATTCCCACAGGACCCCCGTCTATAATCATCTCAATCCTGCCGTTCATATCCTGCCATACATGGTCGGCTGTAGTGGGGCTTGGCCGTCCTGATGTATTGGCGCTGGGCGCGGCCACGGGCACCCCGGCCAGGGCAATGAGCCTGTTTGCCACCGGGTCGTCCGGCATACGGATTGCCACGGTATCCAGACCGCCGGTTGTGCCGTAGGGAACCTTTTCACTCTTGGGAAATATCATGGTCAGGGGACCTGGCCAGAAAGCCTCCATCAGCTTCCTGCCAGCCTCCGGTATCTCCTTTACAAGAGGCGCCACCTCCTCCACGCAGGATACATGGGCAATCAGAGGATTATCAGAGGGCCTCCCTTTTGCAGCATAAATTTTTCTTGCCGCGTCCTCGTCCAGTGCATTGCCGCCCAGACCGTACACGGTTTCTGTGGGAAATGCCACCAGGCCCCCTGAACGCAGTATGCTGGCTGCCTCTTTCAGTTCCTCATCCTTTATATGATTTCTGTCTTCTATAATAATTCTTTTTGTTTCCATGATTCATACCTCGATTGTTAAATACCGTTTGCTCTATGTCCAGTCTATTTTAGCACCCGCCACAGCCAATGTAAAGCCGGGAAATCCGGCCTATCCTGCACCTGTCACTTGAAGATTACGGACATTTCGTGTAAACTTAAGTCATCACAAATGATTGGAGGCTTTACCAATGAGTAACATTAACAGCGTAATGAAAGAATTCAGGGCATTTATCCTCAAAGGAAACATCATCGACATGGCCGTGGGCGTCATTATCGGCGGCGCTTTCAGCAAGATTGTGACTTCTCTTGTCAATGACATCCTGATGCCCTTACTGGGTGCCCTGACCGGAGGCGCAAGCTTCAACACACTTAAATATGTCATCCATCCCGCGGCCACTATAAACGGGGTAGAAGTAGAAGAAGCCGCCATACTCTATGGCAGCTTCCTACAAAATATATTGGATTTTCTCATTATCGGCGTGTGCATGTTCTTTATGATTAAGACGGTTGCCGTCATCAGCAGCCGGTTACGCCATGAAGAAGATGCCAAGGAAGAAGCACCGGCACCGGCTGGTCCCACACAGGAAGAGCTTCTGGCTGAAATCCGCGACCTTTTAAAGGAACGAAAGGACATAGCCTGATATTCCTAGAAAAACCGAATCCGCTTGGCATTCTCCACAAATTCCCTGTTATTCCTGGTTCTTGCGAAAAGGTCAAGTATCTTTTCCACTGCATCCTCGGGTTTCAGGGAATTGGTGGCCTTGCGGATAATATCCACTGCCTCTGCTTCCTCCCTGGACAGCAGGAGGTCATCCCTTCTGGTGCCGGACTTCAATATGTCGATGGCCGGGAAGATACGTTTCTCAGACAGTTTCCTGTCGAGCACCAGCTCCATGTTGCCGGTGCCTTTAAATTCCTCATACACAACATCATCCATGCGGCTTCCCGTCTCCACCAGCGCAGTGGCCAGAACGGTCAGGCTTCCGCCCTCGCGCATATTTCTGGCCGCGCCGAAGAAACGCTTTGGCATATGAAGGGCCGCCGGATCCAGACCGCCGGATAATGTACGGCCGCTGGGCGCAACCGTCAGGTTATATGCCCTGGCCAGCCTGGTAATGCTGTCCAGCAGGATGATAACGTCACGTCCGTGCTCCACCAGACGCTTGGCCCGCTCAATCACCATCTCGGATACCCTCTTATGACGGTCAGGCAGCTCATCAAAGGTTGAGTAGATTACTTCCACATTTGGACCCACAATGGCCTCTCTTATATCCGTAACCTCCTCAGGGCGCTCGTCAATCAGAAGGATCATCAGATGCATATCCGGATTATTGGTTGTAACTGCCTTTGCTACCTGCTTTAACAGTGTGGTCTTTCCTGCCTTTGGAGGGGATACAATCATACCACGCTGTCCCTTTCCAATAGGTGCCAGAAGGTCCAGGACACGCATGGCCACCGTATTCCTCTCACCAGGTGTTTCCATATGAAGCCGCCTGTTAGGGAAGATGGGTGTCAGATCCTCAAAGTTGGGCCTTGTCTCCGTGGCGCTTAAGGGATAGCCGTTTACCGTCTTGATGTAGAGCAGGGCCGCAAACTTCTCTGTTGCAGACTTCACCCTGCGGTTTCCCACTATAATATCTCCTGTTTTCAGATTAAAACGGCGAATCTGGGAAGGCGCCACATACACATCATTTTCACCGGGAAGAAAATTTTCACAGCGGATGAATCCAAATCCGTCGGGCATGACTTCCAGTATGCCGTTTGCCTCAATTCCGCTGTCTAACTCGGCCATATCCTGGCTGGAAAGGCCGATTGCGTCACTTCTATTGTCCGCTCTGGCAAAACGTTCTCCATCGTTCTGGGAAGGCGCGCTGTTCTGGCTCATTCTGTTATTCATACTGCTGTTTCCATGTGTTTGGGGAGTCTGGGTCCTGTTCTGTGTATACTTGCTGTCGTACCCTCTTGAAACAGGGCGGCGGTTATCCGTTCCCCTGCTGTCATTCCGGTTTTCCTGATAATCCTGGCTCCTTGACTGGTTACGCTCAAAGGCATGGGGCTGGTCCTGGCTCCGGGGTGTTTCCTGGCTCCGGGATATCTCCTGACTCCGGGGCGTTTCCTGGCTCCGGGATATCTCCTGACTCCGAGGCGTTTCCTGGCTCCGGGATGTTTCCGTTTTTACTTCCCGTTTTATTTCCGCCGGCTTTATATCCGGGTTTTTCTCTGCCTCATCGCAGAGCAAATCAATAATTTCTGCCTTTCTTAATGAACTGATGCCCTTAATTCCACGGCTCTTGGCCATTTCCTTTAGTTCTGAAAGAGGCAGGGTCTGCAGTTTTTCACGCATAGTATTTCTCCTTATTAAATTCAATTCTTCACCCGCAAAAAAAGCCGGTGTACGCCTTCTGTCTATATTTAAATTATCTTCTGTTCATTCAAATTCGGGGTTTATTCCAGATTTGGGAATTGCTCAGGGACTAACAGACTGCCGGCAGTATCAAGAAAACTGCCAGCTAATCTATGTATAGCCCTATTATATACACGAATATCAGGGATTGTAAAGTTAAAATTTGAGAAAATCAGCTTTTAAGCCATTTCATATGCGCATTTATCTGCTTCTCATAGCCATTGTCAGAAGGTTCATAAAATACGGTTCCCTCCATACCTTCGGGCAGATACTGCTGCTGTACATAATGCTTGGGATAGTCATGAGCATAGAGATAACCTGCCCCATGTCCCAGCTTTTCCGCTCCCTTATAATGCTTGTCCTGCAGATGGACCGGCACTGGCATGGTCCGTTCGTTCCTCACCGCTTCCATGGCCTTATGTACCGCCATACAGGCAGCGTTGCTCTTTGGAGCTGTGGCCACATAGGTCACTGCCTGGGAGAGGATGATATTGGCCTCGGGAATTCCGATGCGCTCTGCGGCCTGGGCTGCGTTTACTGCCACCACAAGGGCCTGAGGGTCCGCATTTCCCACATCCTCCGCAGCGCATATCATAATTCTTCTGGCTATGAACTTGATGTCCTCTCCCGCGTACAGCATCCGCGCCAGATAATACACGGCCGCGTCCGGGTCCGACCCCCGCATGCTTTTAATAAACGCGGATATAGTGTCATAGTGGTTGTCCCCGTTCTTGTCATACCGGACAGCCCTTTTCTGAATACATTCCTGGGCCACTGCCATATCAATGTGAATCCGCCCGTCCGCTCCCTTTGCAGTGGTCAGTACCCCCAGCTCCACGGCATTCAGCGCGGCCCTGGCATCCCCATTGGCCGTGTCTGCCAGAAAATCAGCTGCATCCTCGTCAATGTCGGCATCGTAAATGCCCATTCCCCGTTCCTTGTCATATACCGCCCTACGGATCAGCTCCTTTACATCGTCCTTTTCCAGGGGCTTAAGCTCAAATATCCTGGACCTGGAAAGAAGCGCTCCGTTTACCTCAAAATATGGATTCTCCGTCGTGGCTCCTATCAGTATCAGGGTTCCGTCCTCCACAAAGGGCAGAAGGTAATCCTGCTGTCCTTTATTGAAGCGGTGGATCTCATCCACAAACAAGATGGTTTTCCTTCCATACATGCCAATGTTGTCCTTGGCCTCCTTCACCACTTCCTCCATGTCCTTTTTTCCTGCCACTGTGGCGTTAATCTGCCGGAAATCCGCACTGGTGGTATTGGCAATGACCTTGGCCAGGGTGGTCTTACCGGTTCCCGGAGGTCCGTAAAAAATAATGGATCCCAGCTTATCCGCCTGTATGGCACGGTACAGCAGCTTATCCTTTCCCACAATATGCTGCTGCCCCACCACCTCATCCAGGGTCCTTGGACGGAGCCTGGAAGCCAGAGGCGACTCCTTCTCCATATCCTTTTCTCTCATATAATCAAATAAATCCATATCTGTATTCTCCTCAGTCAATCAGCAGTTCATCCACCGTAACAAAAGTATAGCCCCGCTTCGTGAGCGTGTCAACGATTTCCAGGGCTGCTTCCACAGAAGTGGGGAAAATATCATGCATTAATATGATATCCCCGTCCTCCACATCCTTAAGCACCCGTTTCACCACACGGTTGGTATTGCGCAGTTTCCAGTCCAGGGAGTCCACAGACCACAGGACAGTGGTCATGCCCACCCTGCACTCCAGCTCCTCATTCCAGTCCCCATAGGGCGGGCGCATGTATTGGGGCCGCTCTCCTGTAATTTCTTCTATCATCCGGCTGGTCCTGTCCACAGCCTGGCAGACCGCGTCTGAACCGGCCTTTGTAAGCTGCACATGGCTGTAGCTGTGGTTTCCAATCAAATGTCCCTCTGCCTTCATACGCTTTACAATCTCCTCGTTTCCCTCTATGTTCTGTCCCATCAGAAAAAAGGTTGCCCGGACATTCCGCTCTTTCAGCCCGTCCAGCAGTTTTTCCGTGCAATCCTCATTTGGTCCGTCGTCAAAGGTCAGAGCCACACATTTCCCTTCCAGTCCCTTGGCCCGGTCCAGGGTATCCCCTCCCTCCCTGACCCAGGAGCCCTCATCGGCGGACACATGGGCCGGCATCTCCCCCCTGACCGTATGGATAAGGCCGCCCAGCAGCAAAAGGTCCGCTATGCAGACAGCTGCCAGGAGCTTTGACTTATTTATCAGCTTCACCCTGTTTTCCCTCTCTTATTTCGCATCCTTATCTATCCAGTATATGTGCAGGGGCAATATAAAAATGCTTTTACCTTTTTCTCCCTTTACAGACTTCATAATATGTGCGGGAAGAAGAAAACAGCGCCGGGACTGCTCCCGGCGCCGCATGGCTGATTTTACATCATATTGAAGTTATATCCTGATAAAAATGATACCATGATTGAGCTTATTGTACATTACATTAAACCCAGCGGCTGCTGTCACGGCCCTAATGGCGTGACCACCACACCCGGTCCGCCGGATGAACCGGTGACCGCCTGGCCCAAACCCGGGGCCTGGTTAGATACCCCGCCGTTCTGTGAAGGCTGGGGCGCCTGTCCTCCCTGGCTTCCGTCCAGCGCCTGAGTCTGTACATTTCCTGTCTGGCTGTCTCCGGTCTCATTTCCCGCTTCCTGCACAACCTGGCTGAGCACTCCGCTTCCGTCAGCAGTATAGGCCACGCCGCCTATATCCACGGTGGTGCCTGCCGCCATCCGGCCTGTGGATGGGTTCATATAGTAGTGGAGTCCGCCCACGTCGATCACGCCTTTGGCCATACGTCCTGAGCCCTCAAAATAATACCAGGCCCCATCCATCTCACGCCAGCCCGTGGCCATGGCGCCGGACCCCTTCAGGTAATACCGCTCACCGCCGTCATCCAGCCAGCCTGTCTGCATCACGCCATCCTGGTTGCTGTAATACCAGGTTCCGTTGTCATTAATCCAGCCCTTGGAAAGGGCGCCTGAGCTGCCGAAGTAATACCATTTCCCGCTGTCGGATTTCCAGCCGGTTATCATCTTACCGGTAGTGTCATCCAGATAGTAGGACTTGCCGGACTGGTTAAGCCAGCCCTTGGACACCAAACCGTCCCCGTTCATATAGTACCATGTGCCGTCATCCTGAATCCAGTTGTTCTTCTGCTTTGCATAGTTCTGGTAATAGTAGGTCTGGCCATTGATGGTTCTCCACGTATTCGCCGGAATCACAGAGGTGAAATCCCTGAACTGGAAATCAATATCTACATTGCCGCTTATACCGTTTACAGCGCCGGTGCTGGTTGCCTGCCACATAACGGGATTCTGATAGGCCGGTTTGGCGGAATAGCGCGCCACCCATACAGGGTAATTCATCTTGCTCATATCCAGCTTATTGGCAAGCCAGTTGTCATTGGCATAGATAACCGGATAATAGCCTGCCTCTGAAATCCGCCCGCAGAACGCGTTGGCGATGGCTGCCAGCTCATCCTTGGAAAGGGTTCCCTGGGTGGAATCCTCCATGTCAAAGGCCACCGGATAGGAGACCGGATAATCGTGAATCAGGTTGAGAACAAAATTCGCCTCCTCCACTGCCATCTCAGGCGTCATGGCCAGGGAATAGATGTATACACCCACCTTGACTCCTGCCGCGCTGGCCTGCTGGATATTCCTGTGGAAATAAGGGTCTACTGCGCCCTTTGAACGGGTGCCCAGCATGACGAAGGACACGTCGTCCGCAGCTACCTGGCTCCAGTTAATATCCCCCTGCCACCTGGACACGTCAATTCCCCGGAACAGCACATTATTGATAGCTGAGCCGTCCGGCATCTGGTATACGCCGTTTACCTTCTTCCACGCATTGGGATTTGCAGTGGAAGCAGACTGTCCTGAGGTGCTTCCTGTTCCGGAAGCAGTCCCTGTGCTGCCGGCGGAGCTCTGCCCCGGTCCTACGGGAGATATGACCGTGGCGGACTGGGTCTCCCCCGGTCCCACGGCCAGGGATGTACCGGCAGGTACAATTGTCCCTGCTCCGATGAGTCCTGCCAGGGCAAGTGCGTGGCAGCGCCTCATGATCTGCGTCGTATTTTTCATAGTATTCTCCTCATACCTTTGTATTTTTCAAAAAAGAGGGGATGTCCAGCCATCCGCTGTCACATCCCCCCTTATTAAACCGCTGTCAATCAACCTGGTCCGTCTGTCCGTCCTGGTTCAAGCGCAGTTGATGAGCCGGATGGGCTGTTATTGGAATTGCCGCTGGTCGGGCCGTTTGAACTGTTTCCGGAGCCGCCCGGTGTGCCGCTGCTGATACCGGAGCCGGAAGAACCGGACACTCCAGGTCCGCCGCTGCCGCCGGAACTGCCGGAATTATTGTTCACAGTTCCCGGTGTCTGGGCCGATACGCCGTTGGCATTCTGGCATACGCCGCTGCCGTCAAAGTTATACTGTACACCGTTGATGGTGGCTGTGGTGCCTGCAATCATCTTGCCCTCGTTGGCAGGGTTCAGATAATAATACTTGCCGTCCAGCTGAATCCATCCCGTCATCATATGTCCGTTGCTGTTGAAGTAATGCCAGGAATTATCAATCTGCTTCCAGCCCGTGGACATCTTGCCGTTGCTTGTATCCATATAATATTTGTTGCCTTCGCTGTCGCTCAGCCAGCCGATCAGCATCCGGCCGTCCGTATTCAGGTAGAAATAATCATTATCCACTTTAGCCCAGCCCGTCATCATCTTGCCGTCCGTGCCAAAGAGATACCAGTTGTCCTTAATCTGTGCCCAGGAATTAACCACGCACTTTCCGTTGCTCTGGAAATAATACCAGGCCCCGTCCATCTCACGCCAGCCGGTTGCCATGGTACCGTTGCCCCGCATGAAGTAGTAGTCATTGCCAATCTTCAGCCAGCCTGTAACCATGCTGCCGTCGTTCAGCATATAATACCACTTGCCGTCCTCAGGATTAATCCAGCCCATGGCCATAAGACCATTCGGCCTGAAGAAATACCACTTGCCGTCAATCTGCTTAAAACCCGTGGACATATGTCCCGTGGATAAGTCCATGTAATACCAGCCCTCGCTGGTCTGAAGCCATCCTGTATGTGTCTGTCCGTTATAGATATAAGTCCAACTATCATTGGATTTACTCCATCCGTCCGCCGCATAGCTGGTAAATACAGACCCCAATGACATGGCCCCAATCATACCGGCTGCCGCCATTGCCGCCCAGTACTTTTTATATCCCATTTGTCATCCTCCTCGCCTGGTATATCTGGCCGGGGCATACGAATCCCCAACCGTTTACATATCTCCGATTATAGCACAAACCCATATTCATTTGGTAACAAATTTATTACAATTTCCGTAATTTCCTATAATATTTTTTTGCATACCGGTACATGATGATGGTGTATTCTCCGAACTCATCTCCCAGAATACTTTTATATACAGCCCACAGGCACCACAGGAATCCGCCCAGGGCAGCATTGGCATAGAGCGCAAACAGTTCATCTTCCGAGGGCTCCCGCCTGAGATAAAGCCTGAAAAGCCGCTCCATGTCCTCTTCATTGTAATAGGAATAAATAGCGCACATGGACACATCCATCACCGGATCGCACATACCTGCATACTCCCAATCCAGAAGTTTTACACTGCCGTCCTCAAAAAAGAGAAAGTTATCCACATTTGCATCAATATGACACAGGCATTTTGGGCGTTCCATTGAGTCAAGGGTATCCATAAGCCAGTCCATCCACCCCTTTACTTCCTCGTAATCCTCAAACAAAAGGGCGCCATGGCTCCTGCACAGCTTTTCGTAAAAGCCGATCCTCTCCCGGATATCAAAGGAATGGGCCACCGTGATGCCTGACTGGTGAAGGCGGCGCACCATGGACATGCATTTCTCCATATCAGCCCAATCTGCGGAATCCGCATTTCTGGTACCTTCATAGTAATCCGCTATCTTATACCCGGTCTTTTCATTCATGTACAGCACATGTTCGGTGATTTCCAGTGAGGCAACGGCATCATAGACTGTTTTTTCCTGTTCCCTGTTAATCAGAAGTTCTGTTCCCGGACCCGGTATGCGGCAGATGCAGTGGCGGTCCTCCACCTTAAACAGAAAGGACTTGTTGGTCATGCCTGCTTTCAGGCAGCGGATATCCTTAATGCTGGATTCCGGTACCTTGAATACCTCTGCGACCAGCTTCATGGCCGCATTGTCAGAATGATTCTGATAGCGGGGGTCAAACAGGCGCAGCTCCTCCAGGTTCTCAAATTCATATACCTGATCATCCGGCTGGCGGTTCACATCCATCTCTATCTCATCCCACCGGGAGGCCGCCAGGCCGCCGGCTTCCTGGGCTGCTTCCAGCAGTCCGCCGCCTTCCTCCTCAAGCCGCCGTCTGGCCTCTCCCTCCAGCATGTCCACATAGACCTGTTCCCAGTAGAACTGCTCTGTCCCCGGTATCTTATAATAGGCTTCCAGCACCGGAAGGAACTGCCGGGAAAATTCCCGGGAAAAATAAGCCGGACCATACATGACCCACTGGTCCCGTCCGCCTACTTTTACGCCGGTGATCCTCCCCTTTTTATTAAAATAAAGGCACCATTCCCTGGTCTCTCCCCTCTGAAAGGCAGAGCTGTACCAGGCCCCGCATTCATAGGCATGATACATATTCTCCCGCATCCAGTTATCCGATGACAGGACGTACATATTGCGCCCCTCCAGCACCTTCCTGGCCCGGTAAATGGTGGTCAGGGTGTTTTTGCTGGTATACTCAGGATTGTACAGAAGCTCCACGCCGTATTTATCAATAAGGTATTCAAACTTCTCCTTCAGATATCCCACTGCTATGGTTATATTCCTTATGCCCACTTCGTGAAGCTGCTTAATCTGACGTTCAATCATGCGCTCCCCAAAGACCTCCAGAAGCCCCTTGGGCGTCTCAAAGGTCAGGGGGACAAAACGTGAACCGAAGCCCGCTGCAATAATAAGGGCGCCGTCCACCTTATATTGGTCTAACAGCTTCTGGCCATCCGGCATAAGCCTCCATCGGGCCTTGCCCTTTTGGCTGCTTTCCTCTCCTATATATCCCTTTGCCAGACATTCCTTAATCAAACCATTGGCCGTGCCCAGGGAGACATCCAGCTTTCCGGCCAGCTCTCTCTGGGTAATATCCGGCTGCTCCAGCACTGCCCTGCATACAAGTCCATGTCTGTCCATTGTGTAATCCTCGCTTCCCTGCCTGTTTTATGTTCAAATCTATCGCTTTTCAAAAATATATGAACATTATATCACAGGAGTGAGAAAATGCAAGCTATAATCTTTCCCAAATATTTGTCCCGGCAATACATTTTTTCTTATAACACAAAAGACACGCCATTAAAGCAATTGCATAGCCATTAGCTCGCTACTGCTTTAAGACGCATCCTTTTTTGACTAAATCTTATTTAGCGTTCTGACGAATATTAATTCCCGGTGTCGTATGTAAATGTTCCCCGTCACGTAACACCTGTAAACCGTTTACTATAACATGTGTCACTCCGCGGGCATATTGCGCAGGCTGCCGTAAATCGAATGGTGTATCCATATGTTCATAATCAAACACTATAACATCCGCAACTGCCCCCTCATATAATAGCCCCCGTCCTTTCAGGTTGAAATGGGAGGCCGGCATGCTTGTCATCTTGCGAACCGCTTCTTCCAGACTGAGAATATGATTCTGCCGCACATGATGCGTCAGGAACCAGTCCATTCCGATGTAATGAAGCGGGAACTGTGTGTGTCTGGCCACCTCGCCTTCAACAGATGTACTATATCCATCTACCACAAGCATATAGAGTGGATTCGATATTGTCTCTACAAGATGTTCATCTGTAAACAGCCGTGACACAAGAACAACACTGTCAATATCTGGTGCAACAGCGGCCAGAATATCGAAGTAACAATCCCAAGGTTCTTTATTCCATAGATGTGATATTTCCGGAAATGTCATCCCATTAATGTCCGGAAATGCATTATTGTTCTGCATACGCACCCGTTCCCACTCACCGCCGGCAATAAACCTCCAGTACCGGTCACAGTCATGTTTAAGCCTAGTCCTGATTTCCGGATCCATAAGCGCATCTTTCATCTGTTGGCCTGGCAATGAGGTCAGCCACTCCGGTAATATACCCGCCATCTGACCGATACCATAATTTAAGGGGGTCATATCTGTCAGAACCTCAAATCCCTCATCCCTTGCCTGACTAATTTTCTCCATACACCTGCGCACTGCATCTTCAGGTGCATGCGTATTGTAGCGTATATTCATGTGAGATACTTCACCTCGAATACGATGGTGACGGATTACCGCTAAAAATTCCTCCAATGCCTCCAGCACATGGGCATCTCTGTTCCGAATATGACTGGTATAAATGGCATCATATTCCTTTACAACACCTGCAAGACGCATTAATTCCTCCGGACAGCTTGTACGTCCTGGCTCGAATTCCAGACCGCTGCTAAGCCCGATGGCTCCATCCTCAAATGCCTGTCTGAGGGCATTCTCCATTATTTTATACTGTTGCTCTGTTACCTCCGGTCCTTTGACACCGGCCAGAGTTCGCAAGGAATTGTGTCCCACCAGCCATGCTAAATTACCGGATATACCCATATGTTCTAATTCGCACATGTGCTCTCCCAGTGTGCGGCCATAGGGTACAGGCCCATTATCGAAATGGCCAAATCCTCCAGCCGTACCATTCCCCACCGGTGGAAACGGGGCCGTACTGTCTCCGCAGTTCCCTACAATTTCTGTAGTAATTCCCTGGCGTATCGTACTCTCGCAAAAAGGATTACTTTCAATCGTCACATCCGAATGGCTATGTGCGTCAATAAATCCCGGACTCACAATCAGCCCGTCTGCATTGATGACATGCCGCGCCTCCTCGGTAATATTACGCTCCATACAAGCAATACACTTTCCCCTGATTCCCACATCCAGGCGCCGCCGCGGATTTCCTGTGCCGTCTATTACCCATCCTCCGCGAATCAGAATATCTAACATTTAACTACCTCCATCTGTATCTAACTTCAATTGTTTCCAAGTTTCTTCACCCCTTTACTGCACCGGCAGTAAGCGTAGAAATAAAGTATTTTTGCAGAAAAATAAAAATGATAATAAGTGGGAGGCTTGTCAGAACACTGGCTGCCATCATATCATTCCATAATGTGCGGTACTCACCCACCATCTGCGCAATTCCGACAGTCAGCGTTTTAGAGGTCTCCGATTTCATCAAAGTTTGTGAAAACATATATTCATTCCAAACCTGAATAAAAGAATAAATTGCTGTTGCAGCCATACCAGGTAAAGTTAATGGACAAATAACTCTGGCAAAGCTCTGATATTTGTTGCAGCCATCAATTTGTGCAGCCTGCTCTAATTCTGACGGTATTGTATTAAAATATCCCATCATCATCCACGTACAGAATGGCATAGTAAATGCAATGTTAGGTAGGATTAGACCTACGAGTGTATCAACCAGGCCATATATAGTCAGCATTTTATAGTAAGGGACCAAAAGCATGACTGCTGGGAACATCTGGAGTACCAACAAAAATGTCATAAATGGCTTCTTAAACCTTGAACGGCTGCGAGATGCCGCGTAACCAGCTAAACAGGAAACTATAACAGATACCACGGTGGTAACCACTACCACAATGATGCTGTTTCTAAAATATGAAGCAATCGGATATTTTACAAAAATGTCTGAATATGTCTGTAATGAAGGGGATTTTGGCATCCATACCGGAGGAATGACAAAGGTTTCTTCCAAAGTTTTAAGAGATGTCAGTACCATCCAGGCCAGAGGATATAGAACAATCAATGAAAAAAAAAGCAACACTGCATAAGAAAGGATTCCTGCCTGATTATGTCTTTTAACTTTTTTCATCTGTCAACCTCCTGTAGATCCAACTCATAATGTAGCATATTATAAATACCACTACTGCCATTGCTCCGGCCAGACCAAATTTAAATGAACCAAATGCAGTTTTATAGATTGTAACGCTTACAAGACTTGTTGAATTTGCAGGCCCCCCGCCTGTCAAAAGATTTACCATGGTATAATGTTTAAACCAGTTCACTGTATCCAGAATAAAAGCCACTGCCAAAACCGGAAGAATAGATGGAACTGTTATATGCCAAAACGCCTTAATCCTGCTGCACCCATCTACCTGAGATGCCTCATAGATATCCTGCGGTACGGTTTGCAAAGCAGACAAAACCATAATCATCACAAACGGATAACCTTTAATAATACATATAATAGCTACAATGGGCAAAGCTGTATTAACACTACCCAGCCAGGAAATAGGATCTGATAAAACCCCTAAATTCATCAGTGTATAATTAATAATTCCATATTGCGGATTAAGAATCCACTTAAACAATACTGCAAATACAACTTCCGGAATTAACCACGGCAGCATCAGAATACAACGAAAAAATACACGGCCTCGTATATTTTTATTGAGAATTGTCGCCAAAATTGTACCTATTACGAAATGACCTGCAACAACAATTAATATGAATTTAAAATTCACGGACAGGCTGTTACGAAATGCCGCATTTGATATTAAGGCCTGATAGTTTTTTGTGCCAACAAAATTCCATTTATTAACAAGATTAGTGTCAAAAAAGCTAACATATATACCATAAAGCATTGGATAAATAATCAACAGAACTGACAGGACTGCAACCGGAAGAAAAAATACCAATGAAAAATGCCTTTCCAGAAATTTGCCCAAACTTCCACCTCCTCTTCAGACGCCAAGAATTGTACAGGAAACCTGGGCGGGATCATCCCGCCCAGTCTGTATCTATTTAATTATTAGCGTCCAAAACAGCCTGTACGGCCTCTGCTGTAATTTTCGCGGCCTCCTCAGGCGACTTGATACTACCTGCCAACATGGCATTTACATTCTCTGCCACAATATTGGCTTCCTCTCCGCGGAATGGTACTGCCACGTAATCAATATTATATTGAGCGCAGTCCAGAATTGCCTCCACTTCAGGAGCTGCCTCACGGGCCACATCTTCGAGTTCTATCAATGCGGGCGGACGTTTAGTAACACGTGTCATCTCTACAAAATTAGCTGCTGCATATTTTAAAAATTCGATTGCGCCCTCTCTATTAGGAGCATCCTTAAACATAATCATACCATAGGGATTAAGGTACGCCACTGTCTCCTTATCCTTCAGCGGTACTGCGATAAACTTTCCATCCATATCCGGATTTTGTACAACAATATTCCCAATCGTATGGGGACCGCTTATTGCCATGGCCACCTGATCTGTTGCCAGTAAATTAACCATGGTTTTATAATCTACCTCCGTAGAGCCTTGGGGTACAGATCCATCCCGGATAGCCAAATTGTAATAAAACTCAAATGCCCGGACACCATCCTCAGAACCAATTTTAGTTGCCCATTTACCACTTTCATCTTTATAAATATCAGGTGCATCCGCAGCAAACAGAGCCAGTGTAAAACGAAGTGCGTTGTTTCCATCTGGAAATCCCATCAGGCTCATACCATATCGGTCAATCTTTCCATCGCCATTTGTATCCACTGTCAACTTTTTAGCAGTCTCTACAATTTCATCAAAGCTCTCTGGTACATCGAGTCCAGCTTCTTGAAGCAAGTCATTACGCAGCAGTAAAACGAACGGAGCCGCACACATGGGCAGGCCAAAAAGTTCATCATTATATGTAAATTCTTTCAACATTTCCGGATAAAAGCCTTCCAGGAATTTCTGATCGAATTCTCCCCTGATATCTTCCACAATTCCCATCTCTTTCCATGCAGCATTATTAGCTCCATTGGTAATTACCAAATCCGGCAAAGTACTGGATGCTGCCATAGACTGTACGGTTGTCAGGAGATCTGCTGAGGGAGTTCCTATTAGTTCCACTTCATACTCTGGATGTGCCTCCTCAAATCCTTTTACCACCCCAGCCAGCACCTGGTCTTCCGGACTTTCCACCACCCACGGACCCATAAGCTGGATTTTCGTTCTC
>ENA-OQJU01000795-OQJU01000795.1-human-gut-metagenome-genome-assembly--contig:-NODE-795-length-15164-cov-3.436005_pt1 | contig 15164 bp, 19 predicted proteins | sample MGYA00242608_ERZ504774 | MGnify/ENA primary metagenome ERZ504774 (study PRJEB26092, sample SAMD00036349) | human gut metagenome | host: Homo sapiens | study: EMG produced TPA metagenomics assembly of...
GATCTCCTGAATGTCAGGCTCCCTTTCCGCGCGAGGAAAGGGAGCGGTCCCCGCATCAACATCACCGCCTTATACAAGGCCCTGGACGAGACCTTGCCGGAACATGTCAATCTGGAGGAAAGGGCCGGGAGGCTCCATTTCTGCCTGTACAGGTTCCATGACTGGCCGGACCATACCCTGTTCTGGCTACCCGTCGATTTCACGGAGAGCCTTCCTGTACCGTTACGGCGTATCGTCCGGGAATTCATACGGCAGTTCGTACGTTACCACGGGTTGAACGCCGTCACGGAAACATGGTATTATGAGCTGGCGGTGGAGGAACTGGATGACTGGAAGAACCGCGATCCCGAGGCTTCCCCTCAGACAATCCGTAAATACAAACGCCTGGCGGAATCCTACCAATCCGGGAAAATCGCAAAAACACTTAAACGAATGGAAGGGAAACCGTTCTGTACCGATCTGGAAGAAAAGGTCCGGAAATACCGGGCGGCAGTGAAGGAGGAACGGGAGCTTTTGGAACTGATACGGGAAGGGATGGGACTGATTACCCCAGGAAATCCGTGCATCATGCAATACGGTTACGATTGGGCGTATGAAAGATCACCGGATTTCCCCCCGATCGACCTGGACTGTCAGATCATGCTGGCATATTCCAACAATGACACCCTTACGGAGAACATGGAATGCTATTTCAACTCGGACTACCGGGAGACGTATGCCATCACCCCGGTCACAAGCATGTACCTGACACCTGAGACGGACAGACTGTTCCGGATGGACGACTATCCGGAGAGACTGTCCGGATGGATGGAACGGTTCACGCAATGCATAAACAGGCATTTTAAAGTGCCCGTTTCCCTATAAATCAAGAAACGAAAACAAAAAAAATACAGGATATGAACGAACTTACCAAGCAACTGCAAGAGATAATGGTGCCCAAAGCGGCGCTGATCGCCTATGAGTACCAGGAAGGTCACTACGCAAGCGGAAGTCACTACCTGGAACTACGCCCTATCAACAAAAAGGGAAGAATGGAAGCCGGCATTCCGGTTACATATGAATTCATGGACTCCCTGGTGGAATCCTATTCGGACGGGAACCGGCGTATCCCGCACGGGTGGCTGCCACCCAACATGCTGTGGTGCGATACCCGCAGGGGGCATGAAAGCTATGTGTGGTATAATCCGCCGGGAAAACGGCGGATGTTTTTCAAGAACGACCTGAACATCGGGGATGGAATGTTCCACGTGCCGGGAGTCATTTATATCATTAAAAATGAAAGGATGGACATCTTCGCCTACAAGGGGAAAAAACCGGACGGGAGGACACCGCTCTATCTGGCCCCTTTTTTCAACGTGACCGGTGGAAACGTATGCCTGGGAAACTCCACACTGGAGAAACCGGAGAGCCTGGATTTTCACACCCTGTTGGAATATTGGGAGAAACGTTTCTGGCTCAGTGAATTTTCCCATCTTGGAGGAGGGAAGAACCCGACAAGAAACAATCTGGTCCTGGTTACTGAGCGGATGCGTGAACAGCCGTTCGACAACGACGAACTCCAACCGATCAACAAACGATTGAAAGACATCCTGCCATGAGAAAGATCCATTTCACAGACAAGTACCTGCTCAGTCCCTATCACCCCGTAACCGTCCTGGTAGCCGGGGCGGGTGGAACCGGCTCGCAGGTAATAACCAACCTAGCACGCATGAGCGTGGCATTACAGGCTCTGGGACATCCGGGGCTGCACCTGACGGCTTTCGACCCCGACACTGTCACGGAAGCAAACATCGGCCGCCAGCTGTTCAGCGAGACGGAACTGGGGTTGAACAAGGCGACGGCGCTTGTCACCCGCGTCAACCGTTTTTTCGGTTACGCGTGGGAGGCCAGGGAATGCCGCTATCCGATCATAGCCAAAGAAGGGGATAAAAACGTCCCGCTGGCGAACATCATCATCACCTGTACGGACAACACCCGTTCCCGGCTCGATCTGTGGCGGTTCCTGAAGAAATACAGGGAATATAAAAATAACGATGAGAAAGCGCCGATATACTGGATGGATTTCGGGAACGCCCAAACCACCGGGCAAGTCCTGGTAGGCAATATCCGGAGCAAAATAAGCCAGCCCGCATCCAGCGAATACCTTCCCATGCCCAGGATGAATGTCATCACCGAGGAGGTCAGCTACTCCACCATCCGGGAGGAGGACTCAGGCCCGAGTTGCTCACTCACGGAGGCGTTGCGCAAGCAGGATCTGTTCATCAACTCCATGCTGGCACAAATCGGTTGCGACATCCTCTGGCGCATGTTCAGAGAAGGGAGGACATTCTACCGGGGGGCCTATCTCAACCTTGACACGCTACGGGTAAATCCCATTCCGGTATAAACGGACGTGGATTTATTCCCGGTCATTCCTGCCGTACGGCCCGACCTTTCATCCGTACGGCACTCGCCACTCCCTTTTCCGTCATGACCAGCTCGTACCGTTCCAACCTTTCATAGAGCTTGCCCAATGTCTTGCATCCGTATCTCTTGACCTTGAATTTGGGCATCATTTTCTTCAACGAGCCGCCTATCAGGGAAAGGGAGACCTCCTCCTTACCGTCAGCCGCCTGCTGGAAAGCCTTGTCAAAAAACTCCATATCCCTTCGGATAAAAAAATCCGGGGTGTTCTCCAAGGTCTTGTTTTCCTTACGGTCGGCATACAGGAATACGGAACAGGAGCGTATCAGCGATACGGGAGTCTTGCCCTCCCCATATCCCAGTACCTTCAATCCCGCCTCCCGTATCCGTTGCGCCAACGGGTTGTAGTCACCGTCACTGGCGACCAGACAGAAACAGTCCACCCGGCCGTCACGGAGGATGTCCATGGCGTCTATGACCAACGCGATATCCGTAGTGTTCTTTCCTGAAGCATAGGAGGAGGCCTGCACCAACCTGAACCCATATTCCCGGGCGGTCTCCTTCCATCCGGAAAGAGCTTTCCTCGTCCAGTCACCGTATATCCGTCTGATAACGGCATCCCCATAACGGGAAACAAAGCCCATGATATCCTCCATCCTCTCAAAGGACACGTTGTCACCGTCAATCAGAACCGCAATGAGATATTTTGAATTGGTATTTGTCTTCATAACAACCGTTTATAAGACAAAGTTAGCATAACTTCCGCATATCCACATTGCCCCGTTCAGTTTTTCTTTCCCCGTTTCTGCAAAAAATCCTGTATATCCGAACTCCTGTAGAAATTCTTGCCGTTCTCATCCGTCTGGTAATAACGGATCAGTCCTTTTTCCCGGTAGCGGGCCACGGTCCGAAGCGACACGTTGAGCAGCCTGGCTATGTCATAGTTGTCCAGAAGCTCGTCACCGTTCAAGAACTCCTTCACACGGCCCATCCTATCCAGTTTCTTCTCTATGCGGTCAAATCCTTCCACTATGGTCATTATCATTTTCTCGAGCACTTCATTATCTATATACATCATGGCATGTATCTCCTGTATTTTTTAAAGGTTACTACTGAAATACCCCCGGTGCGCACTGTAAGAGTATATACCATTTTATTATGAAAAATGTATGCCATACCTCCTTTATGTCTTTTAAGCAGAATTATAACACATTGATAATTAGATATAAATTGTATTTTTCTTCCTTTTCGAATGTAACAGGTGTAAACAGGTAAAGTGTAAAACTGTAAAATACGGATTGTAAACTTTACATATTACCGGACATCCGCTACCGCCATGCCTTATCTTTCCGGGGAACAGGCTAAAAATATCATAAACCAATGTATATCTGACATCTGATGACATCTGATGACATTTGCGGACACCTTTTTGGATATGAGTCTCCCTCTCCATACTTTCGTATCAAATCAAAAAAAGGAAAGACTTATGGAATTTGTGTGTATCGAGGCCAAGACATTCATGGAAATGAACGAGGCCCTGGAAGCCATCGCCAGAAGAGTACATGAGACATGCGGAGGAAGCACGCGGGGCATGGATGAGTGGATCGACAACCAGGAGGCATGTACGCTTATGGATGTCTCGCCAAGGAAAATGTTACAACTCCGGAGAAGCGGGTCCGTCCCCTACAGTTACATAGACCGTAAAGTATATTACAAACGGCAGGATATCATCCGCTTTATGGAGGCGGAAATTCATCGGGTGACACCTCAAAATCGAATGATATGATCCAATCCATGCTGACCAAGGAAAGCCCGGAAATCATACGCTTTTTCCGGAATATTGAGAGCCTGTCCGAAATACTGGACACACAGGCGGAAAAGATGCGGCCGGTCCTGAACGGCGAACGTTATATGACCGACAGCGAGCTGGCCGGGCACCTGAAACTGACACGGAGGACACTGGCTGAGTACAGGATAACAGGTAAACTGCCTTATTACAAAGTGGGAGGCAAATTATTGTACAAGGAAAAGGACATCCTCGTGCTGTTGGAAAGAAACAGGATGGAGGCTTTTGATTATAGATGATCCTGTCTGTGGCCACTAGTGTCGTATTCCTATTTCTTACCCGCAAAGGCCACCTTTTGCCCCGGTTGCGCAAGGCGGTCCTTTGGACCGGTTGCAGAAAAATCATCCTCACTTCGAGAGGGCACTGAAAAATAAGAACTTTTTCAGATCCCTTTCGATTGAGTCCTAAAAAATGAGTTCGCCAAATCCGAGAATAGGGATTTGGCGAGCTTTTTGTTTTTATACACCCATGACTTCCAAAGTTCTTCATATGTGTATCTCATATCCATGAAAGTGCCATTTATCCAAAGAACTTCGTAATGGCAAATAACGGAATATTCTCCATCCATTCCTGATCTTGATACCCCATCATGGAGACGCGCAGTCCTTTCAACTGATAATCGGGATGATTTTTAATATATTCCGACATGGAACGCGCACGTACATTCTCTTCGGCTTTCACTTCCACCGGTATCACGCGATGCTCCGTCTGTACCACAAAGTCAATCTCCGCAGGTGTTTTGTCACTGCTCCAATAATAGGGCGAAAAGCCTTGGGCCACTAATTGCTGCAAGACAAACTGTTCGGTAAAAGCGCCCTTGAACTCCTTGAATACATTATCTCCTACCAGCATCTGGCTGGCGGGCGCCTCGGTCATACAACCTAAAAGACCGCAATCAAGCAGGAATAATTTGAAGGCACCCAGATCTTCATAAAATTTGACAGGCATCTGCAGTTCTTTTATCCGGCTGACTTTATGTACCAGACCTGCATCCATCAGCCACTGAATGGCGAGTTCATATTCCGTAGCTCTGGCTCCTTTCTTCAACACATTATAGATGAATTTCTTGTTCTCCTTGGCCAACTGCGAAGGCAAGGATTGCAGCACTTGTCCGATACGTATACTTTCAGTAGGTGTCGTATGCTTGGAGATGTCCCGCCGATAAGCATCAAGGATTTCAGTCTGTTTGTCACGTACTTCCTGCAAGTTTTGATGCTGAAAGAAACAATCCACCACTTCAGGCATGCCACCTACATAATAGTATTGGCGAAGCAAATCAACATATTTTAAACTGAGAATCTTTAAAATTTCCCAATCGGGCTGATGCAACAAATCGCACAAATCAGTTTCACCGGCAGCCATCAGAAATTCTTCAAAATCCATCGGATATAGATGCATTACATTTACCTTACCCACCGGAAAGGACTGACCTTTCCCCAAAGTAATTCCTAACAAGGAGCCAGCCGCCATCACATGATATTCAGGCGCATTTTCCTGAAAATATTTCAAGCTATGCAATCCCCGTTCCACTTCCTGCAACTCATCGAATACAATCAACGTTTTTCCTGCTTCAATCTTCGTTCCTGTGATAGCCTGAAGTGCCAGCAAAATACGGGGGATGTTATAGTCGGCTGCAAATAACTCCTTGGCCAGTGGCTCGACATCACAGTTGATGTAGGCTACGTTCTCAAACTCTGTCTGACCAAAATGTTTCATCACCCAAGTTTTACCAACCTGACGAGCACCCAACAGTATCAAAGGTTTTCTCGCAGGATTATCTTTCCAAAGTTTCAACTGTTGTATAATCTTCCGTTTCATCGATTCCTTTAAAATAAGAATTATTCACTTGTCTCTTGCAAAGATACATTTTTTCGAGGATGAAAACCAATATATAATACACTTTTTTGATGACAACTTGGAGCAATATCACATTTTTTAGAGGATACAATCTTCCAGATAAAAAAATAAACTATAAATATATAACCTATGCTTGTTGTAAAAACAAGAATCTTTGCGAATTCATTAAAAAACATGGTGCCAATTGTGACAAATTCACAAACAGGTAGTCTTATCAAGAATAGAACGAGAAATTGAAGAGAATTATCCAAACGAAATAGTTCCAAATGAAAAGAGTCGAATAACTAGTAATTTCTGTGATAGTCTGACGGCAGTTCTCAAGACGTTGAACATACTATTTTTGTATCGTTTCGGACAATCTTTCATGTTTCAACTTGCTGCTTGTATGAACAGTGCTCCCTATGACAAATGTCAGTCGGGGTATTGGCAATCGGGCTGTATAGCGGATAAATACGTATCAACCATGCAACTGGCAGATAAAGTTAAACCACTGTAAGTGTGTCATATTGCGTTAGCCAAAAAGGTTTATGAGTTGCAAGCAGTGAATGAACACACTGATATAGAAACATCATTCTTTGGCTTGTCGAATGCCCCCTATATAACAATACTTTATGCAGGCTACCTCTAATCTATTAAAAATTGTCCGAATTATGATTTTGTCATTTAATTTGCTATATTTGCAAAACAATTACAAATTTAAGGGATGAAATGATACTTGAAATTCGTTTGAGCAACTTCTTCTCAATTAAAGATGAGGTGGTACTGGATATGCAGGCAGCAAGCATACAGACAAAAAAGGCAAAGGAGCTTGAAGAAAATACATTTGTATGCGGTGATGAGCGGTTGCTTAAAACTGTTGCCATTTATGGTGCAAATGCGTCAGGAAAGAGCAGCCTTATCAAGGCTATTCGCGCTTGTGTGGGAATGATATTCTCATCTCATAATTACAATGAGAATACGATATTTGCCTTTACTCCATTCAAATTCGGAGGCATTGGCAAGCCAAGTACATTCTTCATTCGCTTCCTCCTTGAAGGTATCGAATATGAATATTCTTTTGAACTCAATAAAGTTGAGATACTGAAAGAGGCACTTTACTATTATCCGAATGGCCGTCGTTCACTGGTATTTTCCCGTGATGAAACAAAGGGACCCGACAAAAAGAATATCTATGAATTCCGCTCGGTGATTCGCCGCCCTATGGATGTTGCTGCCAATACATCCAAAAAAACGCTTTTCGTGTCACGCGCCAGTCAGATGGATCGAGATACAGCAAAAGATGTTTTTCGATATTTCAATGAGCGTTTTATTCTGAGTTATTTCGGATATAATTCGTTCTCTGTCGAGCGCTTGTTGAATGAGAACAAAGAACAGTTCCTTAATGTGCTGCGAATTGCTGATAGCGACATTGTCAAAATCGACAGCAGGCACGAGAATAAAGTATTTTCGACTGCAGTGATTGACCCTGCAGACAATCAAATATTGTCGGTAGAAGATATTCAGAAACCACAGCTGGTCATTACGACCTATCACAGAAATAACCCGGATGTTCCTTTCAACTTTTTTGCAGAAGAGTCTGATGGAACACAGCGTTTATTCAATATGATGCTGACAATCCTGGATATCGTCAAGAATAATAAAATCTTGTTGATAGATGAAATCGAAACGCAGCTGCATATAAAACTGGTAGAATATATTATCGGTTTGTTCAATAAAAGCGAATCGGCGCAGTTGATATATACTACACACAATACATACCTGCTTAATACCAACAAGTTACGTAAGGATCAGATATATTTTGTTAACAAACGGGATGACGGGTCCTCGGATTTGTATTCGCTGTTTGATTACAAAGATTTCCGTGACGGGCTGGATGCAGAAAAGGCATATCTGCAAGGTCGTTTTGATGCCATCCCGTATATTGACGAACAGACGGATAATTTTCTAAAATAGAAACTGATATGGGACGACAAATAAGAAAATCCAAAGGCAAAACAATGAAGCCGAACTTCTTTGTTTTCTGTGAAGGGGAGTCTGAGGTTGCTTATATCAGCCACCTCCGTTCACAATACCGTGCGCCTATTCAAATTATCCCAAGAAAGAGCGATTCGAACATATCCGTTCGGTATATAGAGAATTGTAAACGGGAATATGTTGTAACCAAAAATGATAAAACATTCCTAATGTTTGACCTAGATGTGGACGGAATGCTGGAACACCTGCTAAGTATTCCAGATGCGATATTGATGGTGTCGAATCCATGTATTGAGTTGTGGTATTTGCTGCACTTTGAGAAGTGTCATGCCGAACTAACGCAAAACGTCTGCATCAAGAAACTGAAAAGACATCTTGAACACTACACAAAGGGAACTTTGGCATTAAATGAGAAACAGCAACTGTCTGAAAAAACATCAGAAGCAACGGCAAGAGCCAAGATGCTGGATACATATAATAATCCATCAACTACCATCTATAAAATGATAGAACTGCTGGAAAGTTTGTAATTTGAAGATTATGGAGAATAGGGAAATAACATTAGCTGATATCTTTCTTGACATCTTGTCAGAATCACAAGATAAAGGTGCAAAACTAATGGCAGAGCGAATAAAAGCAGCTATTAAATCGCCAGAGATATTGGAGCTGGTAAATATATGTGTTATAAATGCATTGGGATATAAATCAAAAATTAGCAGCAAAACCGTAGATAATGCAATTGATAGTATTGTCAGTTTTGTACACTCTGAAATTGATAGTAGTAATTTATCGGATAATGATAAAGAGAAAGAAAAGAATTCATACAAACACTTTGCAAAAAGTCTCGGTAAAATATTAAAAGAGAATTTACAGGTGGCGCAACAGCTAATATAAAAGAAGTAATTATGGACATCTATAATTGGGGATAATATTATTCAAGCAGTGGAATATTGGCAAGTAATCGGAGGACAGATTCGTATTCGTTGAGGCAAATCCATGCGCAAGACATCATATATCAGAATTATAGCACCATTAATAGGCAATACATGTAATGCATTGGAATGAGATTATCAGAACCCTCATGGCCAGTCCGAAGTCATACCACAGTTCCTTATGAAGGTCTACCTTGAAAGAGGCCTTCTTTTCCGCCCTAAAAGGTGATTTGTACCACACGCTGTTTCCACGCTGTATTACCGGTTCATATCCGAATCCGGCTAAAAAATCAACAAGTCTGATGTCCTTTGCTTCCTGTATGTTCATAACATCTCATTTTCATGGATTTGGGCAAAGAACCGCTTTATCTCTAAAACATGAAAAGCAATGGCATCAGATGTCATCAGAAATCATCAGATGGCACAGGGCTTCTTCTATAGATATGATTTATATGAAAAACGGATACTGGTAGTATTATACGGTGTTTTTGCGAATTAACCGTAGAATATTACCTATTATTCGGAAAATAATCGTATTTTTGTAGTGTGAAAAGAACTTCTAAGGTGGATTATATGAATGATATAATTAATAAAGTTGCGTCTCTCGGAGGGACTATATCCACAACGGATATATCTCACCTGTCGGAATATAAACAGGTGTTGCGAGCTAAAGAACGTGGCGATTTGATAAGATTGCGTCATGGGGTATATGCAGCTCCCGAGGTATTGCTAAACACGATGATAGACGTGGAGAGGATAATACCGAATGGTGTTGTATGCCTATACAATGCCTGGACATATCATCAACTGTCTACGACAGTCCCGCCTGCTTTTTGCATAGCCATTGCCAATAAAAGGAAAGTAGTGCTTCCACACGCCCTGCCTATAGAACTTTATTATTGGAAAAAAGAGAACTTGGAGTTTGGGATTATGGATGCGGATATATCGGGATATAAAGTTCATATTACTGATATGGAACGAAGTGTTTGTGATGCGGTGAAGTATCGAAACAAGATTGGTCTGGACGTTTGCGCGGAAGTAATACGTACTTATCTGAAAAAGCCGAACCTTAATCTCGCCCGTTTGCAGGATTACGCCAAGCGCCTAAGAGTGTTTAACACGTTGAAAAACTACCTCGAAATCGCAATAGAATAAGATAATGGGAAGGAAAAACTATGGAAAGTCTGTAAAGACACGCTTGCTCAACCTCATGAATGAGACAGGCTATAAATACATGGTATCTTCTGGCAAGATACTTCAACGAGAGACTGCTTTACAGGGCTTCTGTAAGCCGGTACAAGGACAATTTCTTGTTGAAAGGCGGCTCTTTGCTTTATGCCATGAATGGACTAGAGGCTCGTCCTACGGTTGATGTGGATTTTATGGCAGACAGGATCAGTCGTGACAGGGATTTCCTGGCTCGTGTATTCCAAGAAATCCTGGGTATCGTATGCCATGAAGATGGGGTATCTTTTGACGCAGGAAGTATCAAAATAGAACCGATTACAGTCGAAAAGAAATATTTTGGTACAAGATTCTATTTTACTGTCCATATGGATACCATAGCTTATAATATGTCTGTAGATATTGGCTTTGGCGATGTCGTCATTCCACATCCAACAACTATAGACTTTCCTCTGCTTTTACCGGATATCCCTTCTGTGAATATACAGGCATATTCTTTAGAAACCGTTATTGCCGAGAAGTTCCATACGATGATAGATCGTGATGTCCTCAACAGTCGCATGAAAGATTTCTTTGACTGTTATCAGCTCCTGACGAAGAGAAATTTGAATGACGACGCTTTGTATGACGCTATCGAAGCGACGTTCGACAATCGAGGACTTGCATACAACTCCGATTTGCAACTGTTTACGGATAGTTTTGCTACAGACGGGGCACGCATAAGCCGTTGGAAGGCTTTTCTTAGAAAAATTCAATGGAAAGAGGCGCTTGATTTCGATACTGTGATGAAGGCAATAAGAGACAGGCTACAGCTTATGGCTGAAAGATATTGGATAAAACTCTCAAAATAGAATTGAGTAAGATTTAGACAGGCTCTTAGCCATCTTTTAGGAACATTATCAGGTTTGAGCAAAAAATATTTCATAAAAATCCCTATTGACATTTGCGGAAATCGAACTTTTTATCTACCTTTACGTTATCAAAGAGATGATGATTGTAAAGACAATTACGAAAAGCGATGAATTTAGTGTAGTGCTAATTCAATGGCTTTCATAAAAGATAAAGTAGTAAATGTGCAGTCAATCAGGGATTTAGAATAAACCGAAATAAAAGGTTCAATTCCTGGTGGCACCACTTAGAAGAAAAGCAAAAGACAGTAAAGTCCTGATTTCCAAACGAAATCGGGATTTTTTGTTTTCTGGCGGAACGCAAAAAACGGCAGAATATTACAGTTGCTGGTGTTCCAAAAGGTGGAACAAAAGAGGTAGAGCGCAAATCTCCACCGAACAAGTTTACTTCTCTCTGATTTGCAACATTTTGCGTATCAAGAAAGCGTGCATGGTTTCCTACTTTTGTACAACGAAAAACTGTAGGAACATGAAAAGAGACTCATTCAATGTGCTTTTCTTTATCAAGAAAGCCAAGTTGCTGAAAAACGGGGAAGCCTCCGTATGTATGCGTATCACCGTGAACGGTGCGCGAGTGGAAAACAATATCCGCAAAAGCATTGAACCAGCCTTGTGGAATCAGGCGAAGGAGTGCGCCAAAGGCAAGAGCCGCAAATCCTGCGACTTGAATGCTTATATCGAGGATGCAAGAATCAAACTCCACCAGACTTTCAAGGAACTGGAGGAACAAGGGCTGTTCATCACCGCTCGCCTATTACAAGAAAAGTTTTTCGGACAAGACCAAGCACCCGAAGTTGTCCGTACACTTATTCAAACTATCCAAGAACATAACGACCAATGCCGTGAACTTGTCGGAAAGGACTATGCCCTGATTACCGTCCGCCGTTATGAAAGTTGTAAGCGTTATCTTGCAGAACTTATCAAACAGAAATACGGCAAGGAGGATTTACCATTATCGGAAGTCAATGGAGAGCTGGTACGCTCTTTTGAATTCTATCTCAAAACAGAGAAGGAATGCCAGCAGAATACGGTTATCCGCTACATGAAGTGCTTGAAGAAGATAACCAATCTTGCGCTTGCTAACGAATGGATTACCAAAGACCCGTTCATCGGCATCAAGTTTCATGAGAAAGAGGTTATACGCGAGTTCTTGACAATGGACGAACTGCTCACTATCTATCACAAGGAGTTTCCGTTAGAGCGTATCACTATTGTCCGTGATGTCTTCATCTTTGCAGCCTTCACGGGGTTAGCTTTTATAGATGTGCAACAACTGGCACCGGAACATATCGTGGAGGATTCCAATGGCAATCTATGGATTCGCAAGCCTCGTCAAAAGACGAAGAACATGTGCAACATTCCTTTACTTGATATTCCATTGGAGATTCTCCGTAAATATGCGGAACATCCAGCTTGCCAAAAGAAAAACAGACTGCTGCCAGTCCCCTGCAATCAGAAGATGAACAGCTATCTGAAAGAAATCGCAGACTTATGTCTGATAAACAAGACCTTGACCACACATGTAGCCCGGCACTCGTATGCGACCTCTGTATGTCTCGCCAACGGTGTGAGCATAGAGAATGTGGCAAAAATGCTCGGCCATTCCAATATAAAAATGACGCAGCACTATGCACGTGTGTTGGATTCCTCCATTCTGCGCGATATGAATAATGTAAAGAACGTGATGTCTAAAGTAATGCGATAGATATGGATAGAGGAATAATATCAATCAGTGAAACAGGTGTAATCACCATACCGACTGCACCTATATGGATGACCAAGTTCGAGATAGCCGACCTGTTCGGGGTGTTCTCATGCGATGTCCGCAAGGCGATTCATACCATTTACAAGAGCAAAGAACTGAACGAATTTGACACGATGAAGTATCTCAAGCAACCGGATGGCATCAGTTATGACGTTTATGATATTGAAATGGTTATAGCCGTTGCATTCAGGATATGCAGTAAAGAGAGTGTCTTGTTCAGACGGTTTATAATAAATGAAATTAGCACCATTAAGAAAGCTACACCGATTATACTATTTGTTGCCAGCGTCAGAGGTAATAACCGATGGTATAGTTGAGGCTTATTCCATCAGCCACTCGTTCCCGATACACGGATGCAAAGGTAGCGTATGGCTTGATGGCAGCAGCAAGGTCAGGCGGCAGAGCCGTTTCGGGCAGAATCTTCCTCAAACGAGTTTGAGCGTATTCAGCCCGAAAACCTTGCCACTGCCTGCCATACGCTTGAAGAGCATCCGGCAACGGAAACAAGCGACTGATGGGAAATCAGAAGAAAGAAGAGAGGAGCGGCTTACAGACGAAGCAGGATTTTGATGCTCCGTCCGTAAGCCGTTCCTTTCTCTTTTTGCCGAAAGTCCGTTGCTGACGTAATCACTGGGCAGACGGCAAACTGCGCTCTTTCAAGAAAATCATGTGCCTGTCAGCCGATAGGCAGAGCGGTAGCCGTCAGCAAGCATCCTTTCGATGTCGGATTCACGGTAGAGGATTTTACCGCCTAACTGGATATAGGCTATGCGCCCTTCGTTTCGATAGTCCTGAAGTGTCCGGCGGCTCACTTTCAACCGTGCCGACACCTCCTTGTCGGTGAAGAAACGTTCACCGTTCAGTGTCGGGCGGTAATTGGCAGTCAAATGTTCGAAGCTGTCCAAAAGACGGTCGAGACTGCCCATGAAGTGGATTATCCACTCGTTGTCCTTGTTAATCAGTTCATTCATGTTATTTTGGATTTAGTGAGTATTGTTAGTTTACTTCGTTCATTTCATCAAGTTTATATAGTTCTTCCTTTGAACTTTGCTTCTTTGCGCCTGTCCTCCACAACGGAAACAATGCGTTGTACATCATCGGGACGGTAGTAGGTCTTGTGGTTTATCTGCGAGTAAGCCAGCGTCCCGTTGTCCCGAAGGGTCTGCAACGTGCGTGGGCTGATGTTGAGTATCCGGCACACGTCCTGATTGTCCATCCACTCGTCTATTGTCTTCTCTCCGTGCCGCTGACAGATGGCATCCATGCGACTGACGAAACGGTCGAACTTGGCGACCATCGCCTCAAAGGTCTTTCTTTCAATTGATACGATTTCCATATACATACTTTTTATTTTTACTGTTTCTTTTGCCGCAAAGGAATACATAATCTGTTATCCGGCAATGGATTTCCCGGAAGTGGAAGCATGTGGCACAGGTAGGTAGAGGTTGGCACAGATTGGGGCTATATTCTTAATTCCGGAAATCAGGAATGTGGCAAGAGAAAAAACAAGGACTTAATTCAAACCTGACTGTGATTGCACCTTTGTTCTTCCGGTTATTCATATCCGGCAAATCTGTGAAGTCCTCACCAATATCTCTATCACCATAAAGCAAAATCTCACAATATTGCCTAATCGAATCCAAGTTATTGACTGACTGTACTAAAACATCTTACTTTGCTTGCAACAATCGGTCAAGGCACAGACCAAGACCACAGTAATAACTTAATCAATCTGTTTTATGACAATGAAAAGAGAACCAAGTATCAGTGAGCAGCAGGCTCGTGAAATCGTGGAAAGAATGGGACGCAGGGAATCCCGCAGTGAGAAGTCTATGGACGATTTCTACCAGAACATCGGTCTGGATCCGGAACAGCTGGCACAACCCGGCAGGACCGTCATGAAAAAAGCGGAAACAGCTACGGTGGATGAACCGTTAGGCGGAACGCCCGAAGAAGTGGCAGTGCCACAGAAGCGTGTCAGCAGCAAGCAACGCAGGCTGTCGCTGGACGAGTACCGTACCGCTTACCTGCGAGTACCCAAGATAACCGACCGCAAGCCTGTGTTCGTCAGCGGTGAGGTGCGTGACCGGCTGGATGGGATTGTCCACCGTCTCGGTGGGCGTGGCATGAGCGCATCGGGACTTATTGAGAACCTCGCCCGTCTGCACCTTGAAGCCTACCGGGAGGACATCGAGCAGTGGCGCAAACTCTGAGTGGATTACGGTAGAACCGGACAAGTCAGGGGCTACACACCATCGGCTTGACAGAAAATCCAAATAGGTTATTATACCCAC
>ENA-OQJU01000827-OQJU01000827.1-human-gut-metagenome-genome-assembly--contig:-NODE-827-length-14447-cov-6.176827_pt1 | contig 14447 bp, 19 predicted proteins | sample MGYA00242608_ERZ504774 | MGnify/ENA primary metagenome ERZ504774 (study PRJEB26092, sample SAMD00036349) | human gut metagenome | host: Homo sapiens | study: EMG produced TPA metagenomics assembly of...
TTATAATCAGTGAACATAATACCAAATTTATAATGAACTGTAACATAGCCATTTGTAATTAATCCGCCACTGTCTGGCGTGGTTGTTGGATTTCCTATCATGGTTAATAATGGCTGACTGCTTGAAAAGCGAGGTGTCACTGTTACCCTAGCAACCTTATATATACATGCTTAAATATTATAATTTACAATAACTTTACATGTCCCATATCGCCACCTAATCCTTGGTCTCTGGTTATGGTTAACGTTTCAATGGATCTATTCTCTTTATTTTCAGTATGGGTTGTCAGTGCATTTACAGCATTTATAGGAAAACAAAAAGCATAAATCAACGATATAACAACAATGTTTATTGCAAATAATTTTAAAATGTTTAATTTTTTCATTATTAGCCCCCTCTTATTTATACATATCTTTCATGCGAATAAACATTATAACCCTTCCAATTGAATATTATTTTATGTATATAATACCCTATTAATCCTCCAAGTAGATAATATAAAATTTCCTCTCTAAAATAAATTTTATATGTTATAAATATTTCCACTTACTATTCATATTTAATTTTATCATATAAGTATTTGTTTATTAAGTTATTTAGAAGAAAAAACGCCGATATAAAGTAATTTTTTCTTCATTGCAAACGATGTTAAATATTTAATTTTAATTTTATAAAACTGTTTTTTGTCTAATAGGTTTTGAGTTCGCTAAAATTTGCTTTTTTTATTTAATGGTTAATTCCTCTTCGAAATGTTATAATGAAAAACGAAGATATTTTATGATCATAAATACTTTCCTAAAGTGCCACTACTACTTTTCTGTACATGAATCTAGAGTCAATAACCGAATTGTTGATACTCTACCTTATCGTTGTAGAGTTAAAGAAAAAAGACTAGTTTTTTATATTCAATTATTTCATATTATTTAAGTTTAATTAGTATCTAAAATCTTTATAAAAAGGAGCTAATACAATGCTATATGGTGTCGTCGCTGTTGTGTTATTTTTTATTCTTTATAACTTCCCTAAATGTCTTAGAAGAAGATTGATGGAACAAATTGCAAATGAAAGTAATGAAGCAAAAAATAATCTTCAATCATCAAATTTAAATTTTTTGTCAAGGATCGAATGGTTACGCTACTATCCGTTAAAGAAATTAACATTTATTTTATTATGGTTATTTTGTTTATATGGTGCTGCTAGAGGAATATTTGTAACTTTAAATAATCCTTCTAAAACATTTATATTTCTTACATTATTATTTTGGTGTATCACAATTTTTACTGCAAAAAAATTATGGTGGTATATCAAATTACCATATCATTGCATTCCAGTACTCAACCATATCAAGACAAAAGAAGAATTAAAGGTATCTTTACAAGGAGAGTGTTTTGAAAAGGTAATATTTGACCATGATATATTAAGAAAATATTTTTCAGTATTAATTAGTGATCATTGGGTAGTTATTGATGGATATCTTTTCCCACGAAGTGGTATCGACAAGATATATTACTTACATGGAAATCAAGTTCGTAATTATGAACAAGTCAAACTGATTTATTCAAATGGTGAAAAATTTTGTTTGCCAAGTGAGAGAATATCTGCAAATGAACATCGACAAAATGAAATCTCTGATTTATTACATAAAATATCACCAGTAGTATTAGATACGCCAGAAGAGACTAGTGATGTATCAAATAAGAAAGATAAATCAATTATCTACTGGAATATGAATTACAAAGGTAAATTTAAAAGAACATTATGGCTCATCCCTTTAGTTGTCATCTTATGTTTCTTGACACCATTATTTATGGGAAGATTTTGGCTTATATACAATATTATCCTTGTAGCTATTTTAATATGGCAGCTTTTGTATACATATAAAATGATGAAACTAGAAGAAAAACACAAAGAAATAAATGATGATTTAATCAATCAAAAAGCCGAGAATAACACTACTATTTAAATAAAACATACTTTTTTCAATCGTAATTTTCGCATTTACCATGAGTTAATACATAATCTTATTTATTAACAAATGAAAAATTGATAAGCATTACTGAGAACATTTATAATGAAATTAAATTAATATGGTGATAAAAATGGAAAACAAAACTTTAATCGAGTATAAAATTATTAATAAGAATGATCTTTGTATTGAGTTATTTAATAACTTCACAAGACATCAAGTCGTTACAAAATGTTGGAGAAAAGAGAATTCTAAATGGATAATCAAGAATACACCTTTTGTCGATGATTGGATAGAAGATGATTATAAAATTCTTATTTCTTGTTTGAAAAATACTATTAATACAGGTGGCTTAGTGTACGGAGCTTTTTATAACAGTAAATTAAAAGGTTTTGTTTCTGTAGAATCTGAAATCTTTGATGATGTACAACAATATTGTGATTTATCAAGTATTCATATATCAGAAGATATGAGAGGTAATGGTATAGGCAAAAAAATGTTTCTTGAAGCTAAAAAATGGGCTAAGCAAAAAGGAGCGAAAAAGCTTTATATATCTGCACATTCTTCTGTTGAAAGCCAAGCTTTTTATAAAGCAATGGGATGTGTTGAAGCTAAAGTTTATAATCAAAAACATGTTGAAGCTGAACCATATGATTGTCAATTAGAATGTACGCTTTAATTTAAAGCTGATAAAATTTTAAAAACATATCTAAAATTAACTGACTTTACACTCAGTTAATTTTTTTACCTATATATTAACAACTAGTAAATTGTAAAGTCTTCTTACAAGTCATTATAATTAAATTAAATCAAAACAAGGTGGTGTTCATATTGAAAATGAATGAAATTATAAGACAAAAACGAATTGAAAAAGGATTAACTCAAGAACAAGTTGCCAATTATTTAGGTGTATCTATACCTGCAGTTAGTAAATGGGAAAGTGCTACAACTTATCCTGATATTATGTTACTTCCAGCACTTGCTAGGCTATTAGATACCGACTTAAATACATTATTATCTTTTAAAGATAGCTTAACTAAAAATGAAGTTGCTTTATTTATGAATGAGGTAACTAAAACGATTGAAAAAGATGGTTTCAAATCCGGATATCAGTTAGCTATAGATAAAATCAAAGAGTATCCTAATTGCGATTTATTAATTAGTAACATGGCAATACTATTAGATGGTGCATGGCTATTAACAGGGGAAAAAACAAAGGATAAATATCAAAAAGAAATCGAACAACTGCATAGGCGTGCTGCAAATAGTAGCGATATAAATATTAGAGAACAATCGCAAGGTATTCTGATTTCTAAATTAATCGAAAATGGAAACTTTGACGAAGCTCAGAATATGCTTAATACTTTCACTGATAAAAGTTGGACAGACAAGAAAAAACTACAAGTAGACTTATATATCGCCAAAGGATAACTTAATAAAGCCGCACAAATAACAGAAGAAAAACTTTTATCAGTAACTTCTGAAATTCACTCTTGTTTAATGTGTTTAATGGAAATCGGAATTAAAGAAGGCCGAAAATCAGACGCAGAGTATATTGCCAATGTTGATAAAAACGCAGCTCAAATATTTGATTTATGGGAATATAATTCTTATGTAGCCCACTCACAACTATATGATGCAACAAAAGAAAGAATAAAAGCAATTAAAATTCTAATACCTATGCTTAAATCATTAACTAAGAAATGGGAAATTAATAAATCACCATTATATCGCCACATAAAAACAAAAGAAGTTGATAAAGCATTTGGTCATAAATTACAAAAAACAATTATTCAGTCGCTTAATGAAGAGGAAAAAGAAATATTGAATAAAGATATTGAATTAAAACAGATAACTCAACAACTGAATAATGGTCAATAATTATTATATTGAATGTCTACTTTTATCCAATAAACTACTTAACACTCTGACATTGAGTCTATGTATTGGTATAATTACAATATAAAATTAAATACTCGCTTAACGCTTATACTACAAACTATACTTTTGTAGCAAGCACAGTAAGTGTGTACCCATTTACTGAAAATTGATGAAGCAGCCCCTTATGGAAATGCTTCTTTTTTATCAATTTTAACTTGTTAGTAAGAACCCTAAGACCCCATTTTTTAATAACGGAAGTGATTATCGTGACACATAGAACTAGAAATGTTCAGCTCAAAATTAATTTAACTTAAGAAGAAAAGACATTATTTCAAAAGAAAATGAAGATGGCTAATTGTAAGACCATGGACCATTTTTTAAGAAAAGTAGTATCAGAATCAAACATATATGTCGTTGATTTACAACCCTTTAGAGATATACAAGGATTGCTTTCCTGCTACTGCCCATACATAGTTTTTAAAAACAAGAGAAGATAATAATGTTAAAGGGACTGTACTTGCAAGACATCTTATTCAATCATTTTTACCAATAATATGATTTATCGTTTTTGTTATCATATCTTCACTTAAATAACGACTATCTGTTCTTGGATAAGTGATAAGTTTCTTCTCATAAAGACTTTGTGCATAATCAAGCGTTTGCTTGGCACTATATCCAAAATACTTATTACATTCGCTTTGATGTGTTGTTAGATCATAGGGAAGTTCTGGATTTGTTGCTATTTCTTTTTGAATAACATCTTGAATTTCAATGTTATTTCCAATTAAATCAAGCAATCTTTCTGCTACATTTTTATCATCAATTCTATGACTCAATAACGAAAAACTATCTAACATCAAATCAACAGTATAATTCTTTTCTTTAATAAATCGACTCATTTTATCATCACGTTCCGCAATCATAGCAAGTGTTGGTGTTTGTACTCGACCTACTAAATAATACTGTTTATATAAACACGAATATAATCTACTAATATTCATACCAACTAACCAATCAGCAATTGCTCTAGCTTTTGCTGATTCAAACAAATTATCATATGCACTTCCATCTTTTAAATTTTGAAAGCCATCCCTAATAGCACTATCTTCCATTGATGAAGTCCATAATCTTTTCATTTTCTTTTTAGAGTATGTCATTTGATAAACTAACCTAAAAATGCTTTCTCCCTCTTACCCAGCATCACAAGCATTAATCACTGTATTAATTTCCTTTTCGTTCATTAACTTTTTTAAAATTGTAAATTGTTTCTTAGTTGATTTTGTTACTTCATACTTATATTCGCATGGAATAATGGGCAAGTCTTTTAAGTTCCATTTAGCATATTTCTCATCATATTTATCTGGATATAGCATTTGAACTAAATGACCCACACACCATGGTACTTTGTACCCGTTACCCTCATAATATCTATCTTTTCTTTGATTTGCACCAATCACTTTTGCAATAGATAAAGCTACACTTGGTTTTTCTGCAATTACTAAATTCATTTTGTTATCTCCTTTCATTTTATAGAAAACAAAAGCAGCCTCATACTTATTTGTACAAGACTGCTTTTAATACGTGTTAAATAATATAATTAAAATATCATGTAACTCTTTTACTTCTAGAAAATCCTTTTCTTCATATACAATTTTCTTATCTTCATCTGCTTCATAATAAGTAATATCATAATCGTGAACAGCTTTATTCCGTCTATCTTTATTCTTAGATAAAGCATTACCCATTTCACAGATATCATTTAATTAATACAATTGCAACACTTAGTAAAATCTACTAATATTCCTATATTCATATCTGAACTATCGTATATCTGCTTCATTTCATTTTAAAATCAACTTTTGATAAATTAAAAACTTCAAACAAATCATTTTCTATATCTGCGTAAATTTCTGTCCTCACTACCATAAAACCTCCTTTTATATTCTTACTCCAACACAAAATATATCAATTATTACTATCTACAAAAATTCAATGAATACTATAATTATCCGATTATTCTTTCTTTTGCAACATTCAAAATTCTAATACTATTTACAATTGAAATACAAATTATATAGCGTATGAATCGCACTGTAATATTTAACCTCATATGTTTCGATTGTTACATCAGTATATTTTATTTTTGACTATTTTCATGAGAGTTAACAAATCTATTGTTTAATAGATTAATAGATATCGCCCGAACTAATTACATTATCCAGGCACAAACTATTTCCTCTTCATTATTTTCAAAGCCTATAGCTTCACACACATAATCAATGGGTGATAAAGGAGAAGAATTATATAATACGGGTTTAGAATCATCATATAAAAAATACGAATATTCCTTTATTTTTCTAGAGTTTAAAAGAATGTATTTTTTAGCATTTTAAAACATGCTTTTCAATATAATAAGGAAATTTTATTTATATATTTCTTAACATTTCATATTCAATAACATAGCAGCAAAGAAAAAAATTTCAGTTGGTGCAAAAACATTTGATTAATCCAATGTTTTTTCATATAAATGGAAAACAATAAATAAGTATAATACAATATTAGTGAGAGATAATGCTATAAAAATATCTACAAATTTAAGGATGGTGACATATATGAAATTGAAAAAATTATTAATTATTTCTCTAAGTTTTATTTTAACATCTACGTTTTTGATCACACCATTATCAGCTTCTAGTACGGTGAGCTTAGGAAGATATGACTTCAATAATGGAGAGTTACAATGACTGAAACATATTCTAAAATTATTTTCACAGCATATTTCGACGATGGTGAAGAGATGTATTCGTATGTAGATAAAAATACAGGAAAAGTTTATTTAAATAAAAACGAAGTTATATATAAATATAATGAAGGTATTCAAGCAGAACCAACATTACCTACTATATCTACTTATGCTAATATAGATTCAACTCGTGTAAACTTTGTAACAGGAATGTCTATAGATTTCGCTCCTTTGATTGAAGCAACAGCGGCAATAGCTACCTCCATTGCATTAGCACTTTTTGGCGTGACAGCATCTAGTCTACTAACAAAGTTAGGTAAAACTGTATTGTCAAAACACTGGACTTCGCTTGTTGATATAGTTTTTGATGGTTTAATAGGAGCGATAGGTGGTTACGAAGTCTCTAAAATTCTGAATATTACTTTTAAATATGATTTACAAAGAACAAGAGGTTTAATTTATTTAAATGGTGGGAATGTCCCTGTAACTGGATACAGATACGCTAATTATAGAGCAACTATTAAAGTAGCTGGAAAAAGCTTCTCAGGATCATTTGGAAAATATGATGGCTGGTGGTCTTCATCAAAACCATATTCAGTTGAATACTAAAAGCCAGTTGATAATTTAATATGTTTATAGATAATAAAAAATTCAAAAAAGCTCTATATTTTTTCATCACATTTATATGTTTAGGAATTGATTTAACTCTTTTGATAAATTATTCATTCTTTATGCTGAGTGTATTTATTGGTAAATGCCTACTATTCTATGATAAAAAAATAAACGAGATTAATCCATTAGAATATTTTTTAGGAATAATTGTTTTTCCAATTATTCTTGGTACTATATTAAAGCATTTACATTAACATACTTTTATTTAAGGCAAAGACATAACTAATACAAAAGAGTAAAAGAACTATATATCAATAAATTTATATGGCATTATCATTCGTTATTTATTATTTTTACAAATTTCCAATAATATACCATAAGCCTAAAATGAGGTATTCTACATGACTTAATATATTATATAAATAGAATGCCTTTGTATTTTACCTCTTTTAAATTAATTTACAACTCTAAAAAGTTAAAACTGTGCATATATAGAAAAAACAAATAAATATTTGATAAGAAATAGGTATTTAAAATGTGTTTTGATAGTTATTATGGTGATTTTATGTTTAAAATCATATACAAACTATCTATTTGAAAATTTAAATAATGAAACGCCTAGAGAAGCTATTGTTGAATTTATATATGGTGAAACTCATAGTTGAAAATCGTTTTTTATAGAAATAGAAGAAACTAAGAATATTGATAAAACAGATAATAATCTTTATTATAATATAAAATATAATGGCTGGTATTCTATACCTGGAGAGTTAGGTGGAACAATGGAAGTAAAGAGAATAGATAATCATTATTATGTTATTAAGTATATAGGATATTGTTAAATTATTTTAAAAATATATTGTGTAAAGTTATATTTATAACAGTAATTTTATATATTTTCACAATTTGCAAAAAAATATGTACTTGTATTATTAATACATCATTATTTTAATAAACTAAGTAAAGATAAAAACTAGTTTAGTTCCTAAAATTTAATAAGGTCAATAGTGTATAGATTAGTTTAATGCGTATCAAGTCAAGTAGACACATTAATGTTAAGTTTAGATACAAGTTGCTAATATTTGATTTGTAAAATAACCTGCGGTTTTGAATGAAAAGGACTATCCAATAAGATTTAGTGATGATGAACATACGTAATTGGATTGCTCTTTTTATATTTTGTTTTCATCTCTGTCACATTTCGATGTGCATAAAACTGGCGTGTTATTGTAATAAATATAATTTGTTAATATATCTCATAAATAATATAAAAATTATAAATCTTTATAAAAGTACTAGAACATCATATAAAAGTCAAAAAGTTCAAAAAAGGTGTAATAAATACCACGAGTTTTGGAGTTGTATTTAGCAAACCAGAAACTAATTTTTATACTCTTTTTATGACTAATATTTCGCTGAATTATTTTTATCATATTTATTTAAAAAATAGTTGCAAAAAGAATAATATATACTATAATATCTACACATTAGCTTTAACGCTTTTGTTTTAGATATTGCATCATGGTGAATAAAGCGAATGCCATCGCTCCATGAACTTGATGGGAAGTCATAGACAATGTATGGGATACTGTAGATTGGATGTGTTTTATGATTGGTGACAATCATAATGAAGATTCTAAATGGAATCAAAAGAAGTCATGTTGCATCACTAATATGAATGTAAAAACAGTGAACTTATCGCGGTGATAATAGACGCTCCAGTGGAGAATAACCCGTGGACCCCTTTTCGTAGCTGAAATTGAAACAATTCGGGAATGCTAAAGCAAACCGTTTGTCGTGAAACTGTAGAAATATAGTTATAAGATAAGTAGCACGTACATAGCTCAAAAGACAGTTTTTTGATAACTTAGATATAAAGTTGTATATTATTCTAAATGCTGAATGGTGAGTAAATGTTGCGGGTATCAATCCCGTCCAGTCTAGCTCGTAAGAGTTGGTGAAATGCATAAAGGTAGCTCCTCTATGTACAGCTTCATCAAACTGGTTGTTGAAAATACATGTTTATTAGTTGAGTAAGTAGAAATACTGCAATATCATGTCGTCATAGTATAACAACCTCCTCGTGGTTGACGATGGGTCATGCTAATAGTTATACGTATAATAGACAATGGCCGAATATCCTTTCGACGGGACAAGGCACTGGTGCGACATGGTGGGTGTAATTCCCATTGTTGAAATTCGATTGAAATATAACATAGCCAGGTTCCAAGATAAATTTTGCCGCTAATAACTTGACTGAACGAGCAAGGTTTACCAATCCGCGCCAAAAAGGAATTGGGAACCTTCCGGCATGAAAAGGCTTAGGTTCAGGTTCTACAGTAGTATAAGCCCGGAGAAAAAAGATGAGTTTTGCAAATTCTGTAGTCGATACTGTAGTTGGGGGTCACAGAGTCCTTCTATATGCAAGGAATGTTAGCGAGGAGCAGCAAATTGAGGTAAAGTCTATTAATTATCGCGGAGTAGAGCAGTCTGGTAGCTCGTCGGGCTCATAACCCTAAGGTCGAGGGTTCAAATCCCTCCTCCGCAACCATATAAAATGTTGGACCCTAGAGGTCTTTTTTTTATAAAATTAAAATGTTTGAAGTTTTTTTATTGTAATTTTATTGGTATTTTATATAATGCTGTGGCAACAGATTCAATGTTTTTTGGAGGTGTCTTATGGGAAGGTTTTCCAATGCTTGGAATATACTAACAAATAATATTGGTAATTTTATAAAAATACTATTATTTTCATATTTTGTTTCATTATTATTAGGTGTTCTATGTATAATTCCTCTAGGAGTTGGAGTGATTTTATCTTTAATAATTTCAGTATTGTTAACGTATATAGAAGTCTTTTTAACTAATTTCTTATTAAAAAAACAAGAAATTACTATGAAATCAATTAGTGATGCATTTAATGAATCATGTAATATGTTTAGTAGTATTTTTCTTTATTATTTAGTGTTTTTTGTAAAGACATTTTGTTTAATGATTACTGTAATTATCATCATATGTTTAAATATGGGAATTACATTAGGAATTTCATCATTTTCTAATATATATTTTGGATTTGGTTCATTATGCTTCTTTATATTTATATTATTACCTATTACGGTTTATTTCTGTCTAAGATTTGAGGCTAAGTATTATGCCAGTCTTGTAGGCTTGCTATTTAATGATAGATATAATGCATACTTAGATGCTATTAATTATAAAAGTAAGGTATGGTGGTTATTAATCCCAATTATTGGCAAATATCTATATATGATAGAATTAATTAGCGGAGCATCAAATCATTATTTAAAAAGAGAGGATTTTTAGTACCTAATTTATAGGGTACACTTTAAATCCTCTCTTTTTTGATATCGTGGCTTGAGTTCTACTGTGCCAAATATTTTTTTGTTCTGTAGTTTATTTCGATAGTCTAACTATTTTTACATATGATTATTGAAATCATTAAAACTACCAAAATCATTAATGTTGTTTAATTCATTTAGCTGGTTTTGTAATCCCGGATTAAGATTTATATCAGGATTAACTCCACCAAACTCTATACCTGTAGCGGCATTTATTGCATCTTCATGCACTTGCTGTTGCATTTGCTGTTGCATTTGTTGTTGATGGTCAATTTCCATTTGATTCATCTGTCGATTTAAAGACTCTGTTATGCGATTCATTTCCATTTGCAGTTGCTGTAAATTCATATTTTGCATATCGGTTAACTGCTGCTGAGTTATTAAATTATGTTCTTGAAATGATTTTGCGTAATACATAAGATTTGTCTTTTTTGTATTTTCGATTTGGCTTTTTTTATTTACTCTATAAATAATATTAATTATTGCACAAATAATGACTAATACAAAAATTAGACCCATCATTCCTTGGCTTTGTTCATAATAATTGACATAACCTTGACCTGTATCTTGGGTATCAGGGATAAGTTCCGTCATTCCTGTACCATCTTCAGAAGTTCCCTCGTTAGAATTACCAGTATACTGATTTGTACCGTCTTCTCCCATATATTTCCCCTCCTGTCAAAGATATTATAATATAACACAGCATGAAGAATCAAATACAAATATTGTAAAGAAATGTGCGTAAAATTTATAATTAGAATTGACAAAAATGGAAAACGTGGTATTTTACAGGTGTATTTTTACCCGAATAATTTATTTATACATAATAAACGATAAGAGAGATTTTATATTTAAAATTAGTTGCTCAAAAAAAAACACTCAAAAACAACTAAAAAAATAAAAATCCCTTTTTTATTTGCGGTAAAAAAAGGGTAATACAAGTACATAATTGCTAATCGACCAATAACACCGCCTCTAAAGATTGAGAAGGGTTTAAGCTTATTTATCGTATTTTATGAGACTTGTATTAAAAGGAGGAACAATAAAATGGAAGAATTAGTAAATGGAGCACAACAAGCAGGTCAAAATGGTCAAGGATATATTGACTATTATGCACAATCACAAGGTTATATGACTATGATAATGTTCTTGGTTTTTGCCTTGGCAGCAATTAGTCTTATTTTCTTATTTGTACAACTTAAACATAAAAAATATGAAGCTCAAGCGCGCGTAGAAGCTTCAAAATATTCAGCAGTTGGTGATATTAAAGTTGCAGAGATATACTCTTCTGCCGGTATGTCTAAGAACAAAAGAAAGGTCACATCACATGATAAAAAAGTTTCTGAAATACTTGCAGTAAGCAAATTAGATGAAATTGATAGACTTAAAAGTCTTCTTCGTTCTGAAGATATTGATAATCGGGATGAATTATTATCATTACTTCAAGAAATAGAAGAAAAATTTGAAGAAGAGAATTAGCACTGGCTAATTCTTTTTTTTGTATAGAATCAAACTATTATATATGCTATAATTGGATATCATAAAATACGGAGGATAGTATGGATATTAATAATCAATTAGCAAAAATTAAAGTAATAGGTGTTGGCGGTGGAGGTAATAACGCTGTAAACCGAATGTTAGAACACAATGTAAAAAACGTCGAATTTTTTATAGCCAATACTGATGTCCAAGTACTTCATCAAAGTAAACTGGATTCTAAAATTGCTTTGGGCAAAACACTAACGAAAGGTCTTGGTGCCGGAGGAAATCCAGATATAGGAAAAAAAGCCGCTTTAGAATCAGAAAAAACACTTTTAAATATTCTTCAAGATACAGACATGCTATTTATTGCCGCAGGAATGGGCGGTGGTACGGGAACTGGTGCCGCCCCTATTATTGCTAAACTTGCGAAAGATTTAGGTATTTTAACAGTAGGTGTTGTTACGACTCCATTTTCATTTGAAGGAAAAAAAAGAAATAGTAATGCACTTGAAGGCATTGACGAACTGATGAAGAATGTAGATTCCTTAATTAGTGTATCAAATGACAGATTAATAAAACTTATTGGAGGTCTTCCCCTTAAAGAATCCTTTCAAGAAGCTGATAAGGTTCTAGCTCAAGCAATTAAAACGATTACAGATTTAATTGCAACGCCTGCCTTAATTAATTTAGATTTTGCAGATGTTTGTTCTGTAATGAGAGACAAAGGTAATTCTTTAATTGGTATTGGTCATGCAAAAGGCGATGATAAGGCCAAAGACGCTGCATTAAAAGCTATTTCTTCGCCATTATTAGAAGTGTCTGTAGCGGGTGCTAAAGATGCAATTATTAATGTAACTGGTGGACCAAATGTATCTTTACTAGATGCAAATATAGCTTTGGAAACAATAACATCTCAAGTTGGTAATGATTTAAATACTTATTTAGGGATTTCAATCAACGAAGACCTTGGTGATGAAATAATAGTTACTATAATCGCGACTGGTCTAAAAGACACAAAAAATAAATCTGTGGAAAATCAATCAAATATTGCTGAAGTCATAAAGACAAATAAAGCAAAGTATGTATATGATTTACAATCCTCTAAAGAATCAATTAATAAACAAACAGATGATTTAGAAATTCCTAATTTTTTCAAAAAAAGAAGTTCAATCCATTATTAAAAGACGAAAGTCTTCTTTTTTTAGTTTTTTAACAGTATTATATATGATATAATTAGATAGCTTAATATTCGATTAACAGGAGGAGTCTATGACAAAAGATTTAAAGGAGCAACTACAATTTAATATAGAGGAAAGTATTAAAGAAACTGAACAAAAACTGGATACTATTCCTAAAACTAAACAGAATCATAAGAAAATATTATTTTATATTTATAAACTTGAAAAACTAAAAAGCTATTTACCAGGAAGTGAAAAATTGTAAAAAAGGAGTTTTTATGAGTCTAATAGAAAAAGTTAAAGAACTATGGAACAGTAATTGTGATGACTATTATATTACTGATATTAATAACAATGTTATATCTTCATTTTATTTTGGTGAAGCATTTAAATCAGAAAATGCAGATAAAATTCTTAAACAATCCGAAGAAACTATTTTGAAGTTATTGAAGAAAAATGAGGCGCATTCTCCATCTATAGTTGCGTAGCAATTTAGGCGGAGTTAGCCTCATCCGCATCATACAAATTTAAAAATATTCGATTAGGAGGTGAAGTCAATGAAATACATCAGTTCTTATAACGTGAAAATTATTAATGAATTCAAAACAGTTAATCAGACAGTACGTATCTATCAAAGAGCGGTGAAATATATCATTGACGTATCTCTGGAAGAGTATGAAAACATCAAATCACTAAGCAGTATGCAGTCAATGAACTATATTGAGCAGTTAATCCACTCCACTTCTGCAAGAAAAGCTAAATATCACAGCTTTGATAAGAAGTTTTATAAAATGCCCAGCTATTTAAGAAGAAGTGCAGTTATAACTGCCAATGCAGTTGTGAAGAGTCATAAATCACCGCTATTATTTAAGATTTGTGTTTCAGGAGAAAGTAGAACTGCCGCAGACATCTGATGTTATATGTGCAGTTGACTTAGGCATCAATCATGATGCTGTTTGTTCAATAATCTCAAGAGACGGCACTGTCAAGGCAAGAAGATTTATTAATTTTGCCAAAGATAAAGACTATCTCAACAGATTAAGAAAACAAATTAGAGAAGCACAGTCTCGGGGCAACAGACACCCTAATAAATTGTGGCGACTTCACAACAATCGAAATCGACAGTTATCAATTCAAATAGCTAGAGCAATTACAGTGTTTGCAGTCGAACATAGATGCGACTGTATTGTGTTTGAACATCTTGATTTAAAAGGTGTCAAATCCAA
>ENA-OQJU01000831-OQJU01000831.1-human-gut-metagenome-genome-assembly--contig:-NODE-831-length-14382-cov-3.111010_pt1 | contig 14382 bp, 10 predicted proteins | sample MGYA00242608_ERZ504774 | MGnify/ENA primary metagenome ERZ504774 (study PRJEB26092, sample SAMD00036349) | human gut metagenome | host: Homo sapiens | study: EMG produced TPA metagenomics assembly of...
ATGCCGACTGGTGCAAGGCAATGCTTTTGGAGGTTGAGGAACATCCTGAGGACTATAAGAACATCGAAGTGCTGGATATCGCCTATGGCGATGACCTTCCGGATAAATCCACAAGCGAAGCCCAGGCCATGCTTCAGAACAATCCGGACCTTAAGGCAATCATCTCCCCCACGACGGTAGGCATACTGGCAGCGGCCAAGGTGATTCAGGACCAGGGTTCTGACTGCAAGGTAACAGGTGTCGGCCTGCCTTCTGAGATGGCGCCGTATATTGAAAATGGAATCTGCTACGATGCCTATCTGTGGAATCCTCTGGACCAGGGAGCGTTAGGAGCATACTCTGCCCATGCGCTGGTAACAGGAGCTGCAACCGGCAGGGTTGGGGACATTGTGGATGCCGGTGACTTGGGAAAATTCACCATCGAGGAATACTATGACGGAGGAACCCAGGTGCTTTTAGGAGAGCCGCTGCGTTTTGACAAGGATAATATTGCCCAGTGGAAGGATAAATTTTAACAGGAAACCTATTTTCGTATCAGAGAGGAGACTACCCGTGAAAACGGGTGGTCTCCTTTTGAGTGCTGCGCGGTTTTGTCCGGTATGATATAGGGAGATAAAGGCGGGGGAATTCCAGCACTTTCTGTTTATGGAAATTTAATTCTTCCTTTCTTGACAATCCATGGCATATGTGTTTATAATTGGGTTCGTGACATATTGTCACAAATGACATTATGTCACCAAGAGGAATATGATTGTATCTTACAAAAGAGGGCTAGGAGGCTGGATTCATGCCTACACAACGGTTTTTGAAACTAAAGGAAGAGAAGAAGCAGGCAATACTGGAGGCAGCGGTCCACGAATTCTCAAGGGTTCCTTATTCATCTGCATCCATCAACCAGATTATCAAGGAGGCAGACATATCCAGAGGGAGCTTTTATACATATTTTGAAGATAAGGACGACCTGATGCGGTATATGCTCAGAGGCTTCAGGGATAACTGCCAGGAGAGGATCTTCAGAACCCTGAAGGAACAGGGGGGAAATCCCTTTGGCACAGCCCTTAAGCTTCTGGAGGCAGTGGTGGATGAGGACCATGGAGGCCTGGGCTATAAGATGTACAGGAACATGCTGTCGGATTTAAGTGTGGTGGACCAGAACCATTTATTTGGAATCAAGGGCTTTCTGCTTCAGGATGAGTCCTATGGTGAATTCGTTCATAAGCTTTATGAAGGGATTGACAGGGAACGTTATCCCATTGATGAAGAGACCCTGTCGTATCTGGTGGACATGACCATGCTTATTATCATCAGAGCTGTAACGCTGTATTATAAGAATGTGGTGGACCGGGAAAAACTTCTGGAAGTGACAAAGAAGGAAATGCTTATATTGGAATACGGTGTCTGCCGGAACACCGGAAACTGACGTGATAAGGAAACACAGAAAAGAGGAGATTAGAGATGAAGAATTTAAGGAACAGGAAATACGGATACAGGGCAGCGGCTGTCCTGGCAGCCATTACCATGGCCGGGACAATGCCCCTGACCTCATTTGCGGCCAGTGGGAAAAGGCCCAATGTAAGCAAGCCGGATGACGCCCATACGATTGCAGAGCCGCCTGCACCTGATATCAACAAGGATATAAGTCCTGAATTCGCATACAGTGAGGATAAATGGGCCTCCCTCAGGGATAATGTGCTGGAATTCGGGGAGTTAAAGGACTTGGTGCATGAGTACAACCCAACGGTCCGCAGCAACCGGTCTACCTATAAGGATCAGAAGGGCAAGGACCTGAATGCGGCCTACGATGATTATATGGATGATATTGATGCCATCTGGAATAATGCAGACAGCGACGATGACGTGGCATGGGCCACAGCCAGGTTCCAGGTGGGCGTACTCCAGCAGCAGGCCGACAATAACTATCAGGACGCGGACATGGAGAAGATTCAGTATGACCAGACAGAGGCAGGACTTGTGTATCAGGCCCAGCAGCTGATGGTGACTTATGAGCAGTCACGGTACAATATGGAAAATCTTCAGAGCGCCAGGAATCTGATGCAGGCCCAGTATGAAGCAACCGCAGCCCGCCAGGCAGCCGGCATGGCAACCCAGGCAGATGTGCTGAGTGCATTAAAGAGTGTACAGGACCAGGATACAGCTATGCTTACTGCACAGAAATCAGCTGACAATGTCCACAGGAGTCTCTGTCTGATGTTAGGATGGGCAGTGGACGGACAGCCTGAGATTAGGGATGTGCCCGAGCCTGATTTGAACCGGATTGCATCTATGAATCCGGACGCTGATATGGAGACGGCCATCGCGAATAATTATGATGTGAAATATTTTGAGAAGAAGGCCGGCAACCTGACCAGCCAGTACCTGATTGACTCCAACCAGGCACAGATCCAGGATGCAAAGGATAAGGCGGCCAAATCCCTTAGAAACCAGTACAATGCAGTGCTTACGGGACGTGATTCCCTGAACGCGGCCGTGATGGCCCTGGATGTTGCCTCCGTTAACCTGAACACGGCAACGGCCAAGAGAGCGGTGGGCGAGATTACAGAGCTGGAATACCAGAATGTGCTTAACAGCTATATATCCGCCAAGAACAGTGTGGAGACAGATAAGCTTCAGCTTCTGCTGGCCATGGAAGCCTATGATTGGAATGTAAAAGGTCTCACAACCTCCAATTAGGCCGGTTGAAGAAAGGTAAGGAGGTTGGACAGATGAATATGAACAGACGAAAAGGCTTCATGGCTTTGTCGCTGGCAGCCGTGATGGCGGTGGGCGGTGCAGGCGCTGCGCTGGCAGACGAGCCGGGAGTGGTGCCGGGTGATACGTACACAGAGGCCATGGCCCGGCTCCAGGACAGCCACATGGAGTACGATGAATTGACAGAACTTATAAAGAATTACTATGCCCCCATAAAAAGCGCATATTCCATGATTGATACCATGGAGGAGGACCAGGGAAGCATTGCAACGGCTATGCGAGTGGTGGCTGATGATTATATGTCCCAGGCAGACCAGCTGGCAGATGTTCTGGGCAGCGGTAATCCTGCGGTCATGCAGGTGGTGGGAGGTGCCAGGATGCTGCGCTCCAGCGCAGGGTCCATGGACCGTTCCATTGAGCGCAGCAAGTCCAGCCGGAGCGTGGACCGCCAGGTGAACATGATTGTGTCCGGTGCGGAGACTCTGATGAACCAGTATGAGTATTACCTGGCACAGAGGACTGTGGTAGCCAAGGCATTGGAGATAGCCCAGACAGCCCAGGCCATACAGCAGACCATGCAGGCCCAGGGGCTTGCGGTGGATGCAGACGTGCTTTCGGCCGCAGCCCAGCTGTCCTCGGCAAAATCCCAGCTGGAGAGTATAGATGCGGGAATTGACCAGATATATAAGACCCTCTGTTACTACACCGGATGGGAGAAAGGCGCGGATACTGTCATTGGCCCGGTTCCGGCAGCAGACCCATCGGTTATCGGAACCCTGGATTTGGCATCCGACAAGGAAACCGCGGTAAACAACAACTACAGCCTGATCAGCATGCGGAGCGGTTCAGGGTCAGGGATGAGCGACTTCCAGGTTCGAACCACCAAAGAAATGACGCAGAAGGCCAATAAGATGCGTACCGTGGACTACTCAGAGGACCAGCTCCGTTCTGATATGCAGACATTGTATGACACCATACTGGAGAAAAAAGCAGCCTATGATTCAGCCTCCACTGCGTACCAGAGCGCCCAGCTCACATGGAATGCAGCGCAGATTCAGAGGCAGAATGGAACGCTGAGCCAGATTCAGTTCATGCAGCAGGAGCTGGCCTATCTCCAGGCCCAGTCCGGATTTAAGTGTGCTGACCTGAATCTCCAGCAGGCACTGCGCAATTATCAATGGGCTGTAAAAGGCGTCAGCGTTAGCGCCGGTTAAATGTAAATTACAGTAAAACCCTATTTTTACCAGCTTTGTTACATTTGCAACAAAACGGAGGTGAAAATAGGGTTTTTCTCTGACTTTTAGTTTAAAATTTACAAAAACTATATAAATTTAATGCGTCAATCCCTTGAATTTAGTGGAAAAAAATGTTATTCTAAGTACATAGGGGCATGTATAATTATTCAGAGGAGGGTGGTAACCAGTAGTCGGTTTTGTTTTGAATTGAGGTGATTCTATGTTAACGAAACAAGTTGACAGCAGGGAAAGAGTCTTTAGGCCAATCCCTATTTCTTATTTGATTCAGACGGCAAATCAATTTGACTGCGATATTTTTGTCACCAGCGATAAGTATACAGCAAATGTCAAGCAATACGACGAAGTAAAGAATCTTAGAATGACAGGTTTTCTGACTTTTTACTTTAAGGGAAGTGACGAGCTGGAGGCCGAGGACAGGATTCAGAAGATTCTGTGGGAGGATAATGAAGGATAAGGAGCGTACATAACTATGTGTGTACAAAATTAAACGAGGACAGGGAGACCGGTCCTCGTTTATTGATTTTATGATGTTTGCAACGATTTAATTATACCATCCAGTTATACCATTCAATTACATTATTCCATATTCCGCGTTTCGGAATTCTCTTTGTCCAGGTAGTGCCCGGCGTCTTTGAAAAAGCTCCATACAATCATGACAATAATGAAACCAATTGGAAAAGCTGCTATGATGGACACAGTCTGCAGGTTAGCCATGGAATTCTCCGCGAAAATCAGGGCTATGGGCAGCAGCATCAGCAGTATGGCCCAGAACAGCTTTACCTGCTTGTGAGGCTCTTCCTCAGCGCCCAGGGACTTATAGGAGTATGAGCTGGCCACCATGGTCAGGGCGTCGAAGGAAGTGGCATAAAAGGCAATCATGGTAATGGCCAGGAGAACCAGCCCGGCCTTGGCCGCAGGCATTGTCTCAAATATGGATATGATGGCCTGGTACAGATCTCCGGTTTTTGCATAGACACCCATCAGGTCCAGCTTTCCGTGCATCTGCAGTCCAAGTCCGTAATTGCCCAGGATGATGAAGGATGTAAAGGTGCCTGAGAGACCGAAGAAATAACCTCCCAGCACAGTCCGGCGGATGGTCCTTCCCTTGCTGATGGTGCCGATGAAGAAGGGGGTGGCAACACACCATACCATCCAGTAGGCCCAATAAAAGATGGTCCAGTTTTGGGGAAAGGAGGAGGTGCGCATGGCATCGGTCCAGGTGGCCATGCCCACGAAGTTCTGCACCATGTTCCCCACTGCGGTGATGCCTGTCTCGATGATATAGCGTGTCTCGCCCCCGCACAAAAGGAAATAGGCCAGCAGTCCGAAGAACAGGTACACGCAGGAGGCTGCCAGTTTGGCAATGCCCTGCATGCCGAAGTATACGGCCATGGTATACACAACGCAGATGATGACCAGGATGCCGATGGTCAGGAAATTGTTTTCAGGTATGCCCAGCACACGGCTTAAGGCCATGGAAAGAAGGGGCGTTGCCAGGGAAAATGTAGTGGCAGTGCCGGCCAGAAGGGCAAATACCGCTGTCAGGTCAATGAGTTTGCCCAAAACACCGTCCACACGTCTGCCCAGAAGCGGCCGGCATGCCTCGGAGTACTTTTGTTTGTTCCGCTTGCGCACATGAAGCATAAAGCCAAAGGACACAGCCAGAATGATGTAAAAGCTCCATGGGATGGGGCCCCAGTGAAACAGAGGATAGGTGGATGCCCAGTCCTGCATGGCTCCCATGTCCGTGATATGGGGCTCGCCTGCGTAGAGCATCCACTCGCACAGGGAGTAGAACAGTATGTCGGCTGCCAATCCCGCCGTAAACATCATGGAACCCCACTGGAAGGCGGAGTACTGCGGCTTTTCGAGATTTCCCAGCGTTATCTTGCCGTAGCGGGAAAATGCCATGTACAGGGAGCAGATTAAGGCGCCCAGTCCAAGGAGCAGATAATAGCTTCCAAACTGGTCTCCCAGGAAAAAACGCACAGACCCAAGCACCTGGGATGAGGCGTCCGGGAATATCATGAACAGGGAACAGAGGGCCAGTATGGTCACAAAGGGAATGATGGTTGTGACCCAGTCCAGTCTGTTCTTTAATGGAGTGTCTATACTGCGGTTTTTATCTTGTTTCATGGCTGTATCCTCCTGGATGTTCAAAAATTGATTTAAATTAACTATATTGAACATATTATCATCAGTTCCTGGAAAAATCAAGAGGAACTTGTAAAAACATCAATAATTTTGTAAGAAAAAAGGACTGTTAAATTATTGTAATCTTAGCTATAATAGTAACGTTGACAAAAAGGAGGATTACCATATCATGAGAAAATTAAAGAAATTATCATTGATATTATTAGCTTCAGCGGCCCTGCTTTGCGGTTGTACCCAGAGCAACATTGTTTCTCCCAGCAACGGTGTGGTTCAGGGGGACGGACAGCCTGACCTGGAGGTTGATAAAAATATTAACATCGACTGGCAGGAGGTAAGGGAAGACCTCAGGGATCAGTTCCTGGAGCCTTACGGGGTGTTTGCTGATTATGTGATGGATCTGGATGCCAAGTATGATGCCGGCAGCAACAGGGTCGTTGTTTTGCTTCCCGTGACCCATAAGACCACAGGGGACATTGCTGTGGTTTATGGCCAGGAAGTACTGAAGGCAGTGGGCACCTACATTGCGGAGCAGAATTTCTATTATGAAGCGCCAGACCCGGAGGATACGGACAGTACTTACTACGGCAGTTACTTTGACGAGCATGACGTGCTTGTGCAGGTGTTCCCTTACGACAAAGAGGGGGATGAAAGCGCATACCTTGTAAACGACGTTATGAAGGCAGGGGAACAGAGGGAGCTGACGGCTCAGATTCAGTAAAGAGATGATTAAGGAGATATTGGGATGAGGATTGACAGATACTGGAAACAGGCCGCCGCCGGGCTGCTGGCCATCATGACACTGACAATGACCGGAGGGAATCTGGACAGCCTGGCCATGACCAACTCCCAGCCGTTAAAGGCCCAGGGACAGATGCTGTCTTCCCCGGACAAAATTATCATCAGGGATGAAGGGGAGACAGCCCAGTCATCCCAGGCAGCGGCTGCCAGCCAGCCGGTCATTCAGGCAAAGGCCCAGATTGCTGCGTTTGGGGAAGTCACCACTCCCAAGACAGATTCCACTTCCCTGTTCGGGGCCGGCCGTCTCACCATGCTGGCCAACCACGACACGGCAGCCCAGCTTCTGTCGGTTATCATTGAGACAGGTGAGGGCGGCCTCATCGTAGTGGACGGTGGCTGGACCAATAATACGGATTATGTTCTGAACCAGATTAAGCAGAAGGGCGGTCATGTCCAGGCATGGCTTCTGACCCACCCTGATTCAGACCATGTGGGAGCTTTGGCAGACATTCTGTACAAGCATAACGGAGAGATTACCATTGACGGCATCTACTATTCCTTTGCAGAGGACAGCTGGTATGCTGAGAAGGACCCTGAGGTCGCCAAGATGGTGGCCTACATCAAGGGAGCCTTTGGTCTGGTGCCTCAGAATATCCTTCACGGTGATATTGTGTCGGGACAGGTTATCCAGGCAGGCCCTGCCAGGATTCAGGGGTTGAATCAGGCATATAAGATGAACAATGATTTTGTCAATAACAGCAGCGTGGCCTATATGGTATCCCTGAATGGGACAAACACCGTGTTCCTTGGGGATTTGGCTAAATCAGGCGGCGAGCAGCTGATGGCCGACCATGATCTGAGCGCCCTTAAGTGTGATATTGTCCAGGTGGCCCATCACGGACAGAACGGCGTAGGATATGAGGTCTACAAGGCGTTAAGACCCAGCGTTGCTCTCTGGCCAACCCCCCAATGGCTGTGGGATAATGACAATGGCGGCGGAGCCGGAAGCGGTATCTGGCTTACACAGGAGACAAAGAACTGGATGGTCCGCCTTGGCGTGAATGCAAATTACTGCATTAAGGACGGCGACCAGGTAATCGAATAAGACGTGCATTGAATCAACCAAAAGATGACAGAAATTGTAAAACAACAGAAGCCGTAAAATAACAGAAATTACCAGCAGCAAAAAGCCGCGGCTCCTTCTTCCTGAATCCTCAGGAAAAGGAGCCGCGGCTTTTTACTTATTAATACTCTTTTGATTGGCGGGGCTATGCTGCTTATTGACTTACTTGCCCTGGCCGCTGTTCTGCGGCATTCAGTCATCTGCGCAGGGAAGTCCGCTGTGGTAGGAATAATTACCCAGCTCGGACAGAAGATTCTCAAGGGCATTCAGCTTTAAGGGCTGTCCTGTCTCCAGCATGGAGTTGATCATGTAGAAGATAGTGCTCAGCTTCCCCAGGGACTGTCTGAACAGGTCTGGGAAGGAGGACTTGGAGGCAATACTCTTATCCCAAGGATTGCACCATGTCTCATGATGCAGGTTCAGGCTCCAGGCCGGGTTCTCCACGGTATCCGTAACCAGCTTGCTGGAGGCTACCGGATTTTTGAGGAACAGGGATTCAAAAAATGCAATCCTGTCCTTTTTTCTGCTGTTAGGGTCAGACAGAGTCCTGCATCCAAAACGGAGAGCCAGAATGGAGCGGTGTATCATAGGAGCCGTGACCTGGTACCTGTTCTTATAGCTCAGCGGATAGAATGCTTCGTTGATGCAGTCTGACAGGAACTGGGAAATAAATTGGGTTTCCATTCCATTCAGACAGATGGTTGCTGCCTGGTTGAACTGGGATGGCTTCTTTCTCTTGTACTTCTGAAGCAGAAGAGCGTCTATGTCATTCTCCAGCTTGGCGTGGAGTCCGTGGTAATAGGCCCCCGGGTGATTGACATCGTATTCAATGCGTCCGTATACATAGGGGTGGCATATAGAGTCACCGATATAATGGCAGATAAAACCGCACATGTAGGCCAGGCCTTCTTCACGCTGCTGCCTGGAGCCGATTCGGGAAAGCTGCATGAAACAGCAACGGAAAAAGTAATTGACATGGTGTTCATGCATATAGGAACCTACATTGCGGTGGTCTCGATGGCGCAGGATGGGCAGGTTATAAAAAAACATGTCCGGCCCCTGGAGACCCAGCTGATAGAGCCACCGATACTTGGCAATGATAAACTTCAGATTGTTCTGAGGCATATCATTGTATGCTTTCATACCCAAGACATAGTGTGTTGTAAAACCTGGCATCGGCATACCTCTTTTCTATTGGATTCTTGCAGTAGTTCCTACTACATATTCTATCATAAACAACTATGAAATGCGAGCCGGAAACAAAAGAAAATTCCTTCCAGCGGTCATAGTCAGGGGAACTTCGGAATAAGACATTTATAAGAAGTAAGCAGGGCAGGATAAGTTCAGATGATGAATGTATTAGAGCAGGTCCACCAGATGGTGTGGGGGCCGTGGACCCTTGTCATATTCCTTGGGGTGGGTATATTCTTTACCCTGAAATGTCATTTTTTCCAAATCAGGGGATTTTTATTCTGGTGGAGCCGCACAGCAGGGCGGCTTATATCGGGAGAAGCGTCCAGGAAGGAGGACGGCACCGGAAAAGGAAAGGGAATCAGCCAGTTCCAGTCGGTGTGCACCGCGCTGGCGGCAACTGTGGGAACAGGCAATATAGCAGGGGTGGCAACCGCTCTGACAGCGGGAGGGCCAGGCGCCCTGTTCTGGATGTGGGTATCAGCCCTGATCGGCATGATAACCGCTTATGCGGAAACCATGCTGGGAATCAGGTACCGGTACAGGGATAAGGACGGACATTACATATGCGGTCCGTTTATATACATGGAAAGGGGACTGGGGCTCAGGGGAATGGGAGTGCTGTACAGCTTCCTGTGCCTGATGAGCTCCCTTGGAATGGGCAGCATGGTCCAGGCCAACTCGGCCATCAGCACCATGGAATACACCTGGCATGTGCCAACCCTGGCCGGCGGACTGATATTTACCGGCCTTCTGGTGCTGGTCACCTGGGGAGGAATCCGCAGAATCGGAAATGTGGCTGAAAAACTGGTGCCTGCGGCGTCCGGAATCTATATTGCCTTTTCCATGATTGTGATTCTTTCCTGTCTGGAACAGATACCCGGAGCACTGGCATCCATGGTAACCTCCGCTTTCCGGCCTGAAGCGGCAGCAGGAGGGACAGCGGGATATGTAATCAGCCGCAGCGTGCGTTACGGCATCTCGCGGGGGGTATTCTCCAATGAGGCCGGACTTGGCACGCTGGCGGTACTCCACGGTCCCACAGAGGGCACAACGCCTCATGAACAGGGGATGTGGGCCATGTTCGAGGTGTTCTTTGACACCGTGGTCCTGTGCACCCTAACGGCCCTGGTAATCCTGTGCATGACCGGTTCCAGCCCGGAGACAATACCTTATGAGGGAGCAGCCCTTGCGGCCTGGTGTTTTAGCAGACGGCTGGGAGTTATAGGAGAATATCTGGTCAGCGGCTCCATGGTAGTATTTGCATTTGCCACGATCATGGCCTGGTTTTATCTGGGGAGGCAGGCTGCGGCCTATTTCATCGGGGGGTGCGGGTTCGGGGAAAATGCGCAGCACATGTTTGCTGCCAAGGTATATCCTCTTTTGTTTATTGCAGCTGTATTTTTAGGAAGCGAGGCCAGGCTGGGACTGGTCTGGCTGCTGTCAGACATATGGAACGGACTCATGGCCTTCCCCAACCTGACAGCCCTTCTGTTTTTATCCAGGGAAGTAACTCTTCCGGAGGGGTTTTTAAGAAGGCGGGACTAAGAGTATGGCCAGCGTCCTGATTCAAAAAAAGAAACAGGGGCAGGATTTAGCTCTGCCCCGGACCACGGATAAACGAAAAAACGCACCATCCTGAGGATGATACGCCTTCTGGAAAAAAGTATTTTAAAAGGGAGGAGAGCTGATAAATTCTTATCAGCTCGAGTATTATGAAAAAAATCTTGTAAGCGTTTTTTGTGTAGCAACTCTTGTTGTTTGCTATGTTTAAAGTATATAGCTTAAACATGAAGAAATAATGTTGTTTGTGTAAAAGGTTTTTGAATGAAATATGAACGAAGTGTGAATGGGCAAAGAGGGCTTGCTCCTTTTTGCAGGCGGCAGGTAAGCAGGAGCCTTAAACGGTTGAACCGGCAGCGCGCCGAATTCTAGGGCTGATCCTGGAGATAACGCTTCTCGAACTCATTTAGAGGTATGGGAGCGGAAAAAACATATCCCTGTATCATATCGCAGCCCATGCTGCGAAGAAAATCAACCTGTTCCGTGGATTCGATGCCTTCGGCCACAGTCTTTACCTTTAAATGCCTGGACAGATCAATCAGGCATGAAATCACATCCTTTGCTTTCTGACCGGACATATTGAGGAAAAAGGAGCGGTCCAGCTTCAGTGTGTCCACATCAAACTCCTTCAGAAGTCCCAGGGAGGAAAAACCAGACCCGAAATCATCCAGGGAACACAGAAAGCCCATGCGGTGCATTTTCTGCATGGTTTCTCTGACTGACTTGATCTGCTGGTTATCAAAGAAAATGGACTCCGTCAGCTCGAATTCCAGGATTTTATCGGGTATCTTAAAGCTGGATGCGATTCCTGCAAAGGTATCCAGGAAATTGGGATTCCGGAAATGCTGGCGGGACAGGTTGACAGAGACCGGTACCAACGGCAGCCCTTCCTGTCTCCAGCGGTCTATGGCGGCACATACCTCTGTGAATACATAGAGGTCCAGCCGGCATATTTTCCCATTGTTCTCGAACAATGGTATAAAATCAGATGGATATATGATTCCTTTTTGGGGATGATTCCAGCGCACCAATGCCTCTGCTCCTTCCAGCCGGCCGCTTCTGAGTCCGATTTTGGGCTGCAGATAAATCTGAAAATACCGGTTTTCAATGGAGTCCTCAAAAAGCGCGTTTAACTCCTGTTCTATTTTCAGGGTCCGGATCAGGCTTTCATCATAAAAACAGCAGCTGTGGCATAAATCTGTCCCGCAGCTTTGCAGTGCGATCCTGGCATGGTCCTGGAGAAGAGTGATTTCCTGGTACGGGTCGTCTGCAAGGCAAGCGCCCTGCTTGAAGGACAGGGACAGGTCGGGAAGTTCCGTATCATGAAAGTTGTTGATATCATGAATCATATCATTCAGCCGGTATTGGATGGCTCCGGGGCTGCACTCCTTCAGACAGAGGAAGAAGTGGTCTGATTCGCCTCTGGCCGCAAATTCATCCTGCTCCTCACGCAGATGCTGCTTCAGCACCTTATATATATAGGAGAGAATCTGGTTGCCGATCCGGATGCCGAACTGCTCGTTGACCATCTTAAATCCCCGGACATTCAGCAGCACAATGGAATAGGTGCAGGGTGTCATGTTCTTTGAGAGTTCCCTGTATCTGGCCTGGAAAGCCGCGTTATTAAGCCCGCCTGTAAGGGGATCCCTGTATGCAATCAGCTCAAGCTGCCTTTTGTGGGCGTTATAGAACCGGAATACTGCAAATAAAAACAGGGAGAATATAAGTATGGTAGCCCCTATAATGATGAAGGACTGAAGGATGTATTGGTTTGTCCCGGTGGATATGATATCGGCAGGAATGATGGTAAGCAGAAACCAATCGTTTATGTTAAGGGCATTATAGGAGAGGAGCAGTTCTTCTTTTGTGGTAGCAGTAAATTTCAGGACGCCGCTGCGGTTTTCTGTCATATCCCGCTGCATCTTCTGTATGTCTGTAATTATTTTTTCATTTTTTTCTTGTTTAAAGATATCCCCCAGCTGCAGAAAGGGTTTTAGATCCGTAGGAGATATGATTACCTGCCCCTGGCTGTCCACAATGCAGCTCAGCATCTGGCCGCTGAAGCTTTTGGAGGAAATGAGGGACTGCATGTTTTCCTTGCTGCGAACACCCACCAGAACCCCGTCTACTCCGTTGTCCCGATAGACAGGGACGGAATAAAAAATACTTTTTCCACCTATATAGCTGGCTTGTATGCTGCCCTGAAAAGAGGCCCGGACACTGGGAAGCTTAAGAAAGTCCTCCGGGGATACAGGGGGTTCACCATCGTCAGTCTGTGAGGAGACAGAAAAGCCCTCCCTGTCAAAGAAAATCAGAGGTTTAAATTCCAAAATCTGGGCTGCGCGGTTCAGAAAGCCTGACATTGTATCTGTATCTTGTTTTTCTGTAAACTGCGAAAAGCTGTCAGCAGTCATGACCAGATTGGTTATCTTGTTATTGATGGCATCCCGGATATCGCGGGACAACTGGGAGGTCACATCCGTTAAATAGCCCTGGGTAGAGCGGTCCAACTCGATTTGAAGCTTGGCTGCATTCAGGATGGAAAGGGCAAAAACTGAGACCAGGACCAGGGAAAGGAATCCTATATACCATCCGCGTCTGAATAATGGTTTCTCATAATCATCTGATATAGAATCTTTTGTTTTTTTCATTTCCAAGTAAACTCCATATTTATAACAGTCTAACATCAATAAATTTTGATAGTTTTATTTTAAGTGACAGTATTTGATAAATCAATGTAATATTTGTGTACATATACATATAGTATTGAAATTAATACGTGGTATAATACTGTTATAAGGAACAGCAGGCGGGCAGAACATGCCGGGTGTCCGGGAGGGGTGGCAATGAAAAGAAAAAAGACGCTGCATGACTACCTGTATGAAAATCTGAGGGAACAGATTGAGACAGGGTATTATAAATATGGAGAAGCCCTGCCGTCCATGAACCGGCTGTGCGAGACCTACCATGTGGGAATCCGTACGGTTAGGGATGTGCTATCGGAATTAAGGGATCAGGGAATGATACGGACAGAGGAACGCAGACCTGCTGTCATCGTATACGGCAAAACAGGAGAAGAGGACTATATACCCGATATACTGGCAGTGCTTCAGAGAAAGACATCGGTTCTGGCGGTTTATAAGACAATGGAATTGCTGATGCCCAGGATGTTTGCATTATCTGTCCAGGTATGCGGTGTGGAAACTGCCGTGGAATATTTCAAACGGCTGAAAAGGGACAGAAGGAAGGAAGTACGTGCCAGATGGAAGGCCTCATCCAATGCTCTTTATAATCTGCTGGATGCGTCCCATAATCTGCTGTTCAGGGATATATTCACCAGCCTTGAGATTGGATCCAGAATTCCTTTTTTCCTGGAGCCGGAGTACACGCCGCCCTTTTCCTCCTGCTGCGGGGAATATGATGACCCCATGTGGATGGCCGAGGCAGTGTCTGCCGGTGATACCTGGATGATACAGGAACAGTTTGCACGCATGTACCGGTCCCTGGGGCATGACATAAAGAGGTATCTGGACTGGATTGAATCCAGAATTGCGACAGGAGATATAGAGCAGAGAAACGGATATTCCTGGAATTCGGAGCAGGGCCATGACCACTTTTATATTCAGATTGCCCGGGATCTCATCGACC
>ENA-OQJU01000836-OQJU01000836.1-human-gut-metagenome-genome-assembly--contig:-NODE-836-length-14331-cov-2.797531_pt1 | contig 14331 bp, 10 predicted proteins | sample MGYA00242608_ERZ504774 | MGnify/ENA primary metagenome ERZ504774 (study PRJEB26092, sample SAMD00036349) | human gut metagenome | host: Homo sapiens | study: EMG produced TPA metagenomics assembly of...
GGTTATCCAGCTGTACATCCAGCGATGCGTCCACAATGCCTTCTTCTGTCTCTACCTGGACAAATCCCGGTGGCCTGCTTTCTGTCTTAATGCGCAGCACGCCGCCCATTTTATCCCTTAAGGGTTCCAGGCGCTTTTCAAGGGCCTCCACCAGCCCCACAGCGTCCTCCGGAATGTGGACCGTTATATTCTCCTTATCACGCTCCGAGAGCACGGCGCCCGCCACCATGTCGGCCAGCTCGGCCTCGTCATACTCCACTTTTTTCCTGAGTATTTTTTCTGCCATCATAAAGGCCAGTCCTGCCACTCTTTCATTCATCTGGCGCTTGAATTCTTCCAGTCCCTGCCCCAGCCTGTCAACTGCCGCCTGTATGCCGGCCATATCCTGTGAAATGTCCTCCAGGGCCTGGTTTAGTCCCTGGTTATAGCCCTCCGTTTTCGCCTGGTCATGTATCCTTCCGGCTTCGCCCCGGGCCGTGTTCACTATGTTATCCCTCTGGGCATATGCCTCCTCCAATATCCTGGCAGCCGACTGCTCCGCCTGCTTCCTGGCATGTTCCAGAATCTTACGCTTTTCTTCTGATATGAGGGCATACCGTTTTCCGGCTGTGTCCTGTCCTCCGGCCCCGGCGCTGTCCGTTTCCTGATTCCCTGTCCCGTCTGTGCTTTCCCCGGTACCAGCCTGTCCCGGCATTCCCGGCTCAGGCTGGTACACCCTGACCCTGGCGCTTCCGGTAAAGGTCTGTCCCTGCTTCAATACCTTAGACAATTATCTCATCCTTTCCATCCTTGGAAATCACAATCTCGCCTTCCTCCTCCAGCCGCCTGATAACAGCCACAATCCTCTGCTGGGCTTCCTCCACATCGCTCATACGTATATTATGAAGGTATTCCATATCGCTCTGTATGGATTCGCGCATACGGTTGGACATATTGGAGAATATGGTTGCCGTCACATCCCTGTTGGCAACCTTAAGGGCCACAGACAAATCCTTGGAATCAATCTCACGCAGGAACCGCTGTACGGACAGAGGGTCCAGATAGGCGATGTCCTCGAATACAAACATGAGCTTGCGCACGTCCTCGGCCAGCTGCGGATTTTTCATATTCAGCTCATCGAATATGTCCCGCTCCGTGCTGCGGTCCACATGGTTCATCACGTCCGCTATGTAATTGAGACCGCCCACCTCCATGGTTTCCTCGGATGAGGAGGAACCGATTTTCTTTTCCAGGACCTCCTCGGCTATCTTGATAGCCATGGGCAGGGCCCGGTCCATGTTGGCGATTCGCTCCACCACATCCACCCTGGTATCCTGGGACAGATTTGCAATGATCTTCGACGCTTGTTCCGGTGTGGCATAGGACAGGATGAGCGCCAGTGTCTGGGGATGCTCATTCTGTATGGCTGCCATCAGGGTCTTATAGTCCACTTTTCTGATAAAACTGAATGCCTTGGTTTTCAGGGCCTTGCTGACCCGGTCCATCAGATTTCTGGCCTGCTGCTGCCCAAACGCCTTTTCCAGGACCTCCTTGGCGTAATCACGTCCGCCCTCGGTTATGACCTTTTCTGTCACGCAGCAGTTATAAAAATCCTTGGCAATATCCTCTAATTCATCTTCAGCCAGACGGGGAAGACGGGTGATTTCCATGGACAGCTGTTCCACCTCATTTTCAGTGAGATACCGGAACACCTCAGATGCCCGTTCGCTTCCCAGTATGGATATAACAGCCGCGGCTTTCTCTGCTGGCCTTCTTTCTTCTGCAGGCATCTTATTTTTTATCCTCCTTCAGCCATGAACTTATCATGGATGCAATGATTTCCGGATTCATCTGTGCAAAGGAACGTACCTGCTCCACCGGGTCCTCCGGATTCACCTGCATGCGGCCCAAATCATTCTGCACCGCTGCCTCCTCCGCCCGCTCTTCCATATCCGCAGACGGCGGCACCTCTCCCTCAAAGGGAGCAAACAGCTCCTGGTCCTCCTTCATCTGTCTCCTGCGCCTGCGGCCAAAAATCAGGAACAGTATCAGGAGAAACAGAAGAATTCCGGCTCCGGCCGCAATGGCTATGGTCCGGTAATCAATTCCCGTGTCCACAGGCGCCTGCACAGGCAGTGCCGGCTTGGCCGGAGCTGTCTCCTTCGGCACTTCGCGGAAGCTGGATACCACGATGTCCTCCGGCGCAATGTTGGCTGCCTTGGACGCCGCGTCAATTAACTGCTGCTTTTTGGACTCTGTCAGGTTATCATCGTTGACCGTAATGGCCACAGTTGCCTTCTGAAGTTTTACATTGTCCTTTTCAATCTGTTTCTTTATGTAGCTTACAAGGTAATCCACATCCCTGTAATAATCCCCGGTCCCCTGGGCCGTACCGCCTGTTCCGGCAGTGCCGTAAGCAGGTATGTCCGTGTTGTTCTCTTCCCCGGCAATACCCCCTGCCCCAATCTGGCCGCCTGCCACGCCTCTGCTTTCCCGGTAGTGGTCCACCACGCCCTGTCCGTTCTCCTGGGGTTCGTATTCCAGATTCTCGGTTATCATCTTGTCATAGTCTATGACGACCGTGGCAGATACCCGGATCTTATCCGGAGAGTAGGCCAGCGTCAGCACATTCTTGATTTTGTTCTGCAGGCGTTCCTCCACCTTGGCCTCAAAATCCAGGCGGTTCAGGCCGTAAGCCGTGTTTCCTATGTCGTCCGATACCATCTCCTGCATGGTCTCCGCGTTGACCACAGTCACACGCTCAGGCGCCAGACGCGGTACGCTGTCCGCTACCAGATTCTTGATAGCCGATACCTTCTCCGGCGACAAATCATAGGAAGGCATTAAAGTCAGAGAGACAGAACCTGTACTGCCGGAATCCTCGTCCTCCCATACATAAGCGCTCTCATCCGGCACATTCAATGTGACAATGGCATTCTTAATGCCTGTCATGTCCTTCAGAGTGCGTTCCAGACGATCCTGAAGATTCATAAGGAGGTACTGCCGTTTCTCAAACTCTGTGGTAGTAAAACCCATATTATCCGAGAAAATATCAAAAGGAAGCGCCGTTTTCGGATATCCCAGCTCTGACATCTCTATCATGATGTCGCCCAACTGATCCTCCGGAACCGTCACTTCGCCCTCATCATTCCTTTTGGCAGCCACGCCTCTTCCGCCCAGCACTGCCAGAATTTCGTTATTCTCTTCCCTGGATATCCCTGGAAACAATGTTACATAGCTGCCGGCATTTCCTCTGTTTAACATAATGCTGGCTGCCAGGGCTACTACTACTGCCGCTGCTGCCCCAGCCGCCATGGCTTTCTTTCTGCCGCTTCCCAGGATCCGTCCTATGACGCCGTTTCCGCCGGCTCCTGGTTTTATCTTATCCTTTATCCCCATGATTCAATTGTAACATCCTTCATCCAGTATTAGACCTGCATACCCATAATCTGATTATAGGCATTCACCGCCTTAGTAGTAATCTGTGTAGTGAATTCCACTGCTGCTGCTGTCTTTTCCGCCTGTATCAGCGCGGTATGCAGGTTGTCCACCTGTCCTGACGCAAGCTTCATATCCATAATCTGGGTATCCTTAATGGCCTGGTCCGCCTCCCTGACTGCCTCCTTCAGCACACTGTCAAAGCGTTTCTCCGGAACCGCCTTAACTGTGCTGTCCTTTTTTAAGTCAGTTAAGTCTCCTACCCCCTCCATCCTTGTCACCGGTATGATAAACATAATCTTCCCCCCGTTTAACCCACGTTATTTACACAATTATCCAATATTTTAAGTATATCCCCATTCAGTCACTCCGTCAACAAAAATAAATGTTTTAGAAACTGTTTTGTAACCATTTTGACTCTGTTTATAGGAAAAACCGGATGTTGGTAATTTTTTCCATATAATGGATGGGGGACAAAAAAGCAGCCTCAGGATGTTTCTTTGTAAACCTGCTGCTGCTCTTTTCTGATTGGGTAACTTAATGTGCTATATTATGCCGTATCTCACTTCTGTTGTATTCTGCTTCTGTTGTATTCTGCTTCTGTATGTATTCTGCTTCTGCTGTATTCTGCTTCTGCTGTATTCTGCTTCTGCCGTATCTGATTTATGCCATATATGATTCCGGTCTTACAAGACCTCTGCCGCAGCTCAGCTGCAGCCCTTCTATGGGTTCTGCCTGTCATTAATTATGCCAAATCCCGGAACCATCCAGGTACCGTCCCTCTATATAAGCATTCTTAACCATGCGCCCATTTTCCGGGCTCATATAATACCAATTGACGCCGTCCAGCAGCCAGCCCGTATGCATGCTTCCGTCCTGGTCAAAGAAGTACATGCCGTCTCCGGCTGTAAGCCATCCCTTATACATGATTCCATCATTTCCCAGATAATACCATTTCCGGCTGTCCTGAAGCCAGCCTGTCTGCATAATTCCATTCATATCCAGGAAATAGTAATTGCCATCCTTCTGCTGCCAGCCCGTCAGCATATATCCGCTGAAATCAAAGAGATACCACCTGCCGTCAATGTTCTTCCATGTACCGATGGGATAGGTGCCGTCTGTGTTCCTGTACCACCAGCCCTCATCATCCTTAATCCATCCCAGCTGGGAAGGGGTCAGCGCATCAGCCTTGTCCGGACCGCCCACCGCGCCTCCGCTCAGAGTGCAGACCTCATCCGCATCTATATCCAGCTCATCGGAATACACCCAGTCGCTGCTGGTGATGTAAGCTGTCTCCTCCGTGTCCTTGGGTATGGCCCTGACGCGGAACTGATAGGTTCCCGCTGTGGTCATCAGGGGGTAAAAATCATAATTCGTGGCAATCACCTTTGGTATGCCCTGGACCATCTGTCCATTCCGGTAAAGCTTCAGCTCGTAAGCGCCGGCATAGGGCACCTGGGCCCAGGTAGCCTTTCCCGGCGGGTATCCCATCCACTCAGCTGTATCCGGTATCTCCAATGTGCCGGAAGCAGGAGTCAGCAATACCGTAAGAAGCAGTGTCTCATCATTATTGGTCCTTTTCACCGACTTATAGGTTGCCCCGTCAATCTGAAACTTGCTAGGACCTGTGGTCCTGTTGAAATAGTAGCCGCTTCTGGCATGTATCTCAATCTGCACTTTTGGTTCATCCCCCGGTTCCCAGTAATCCTTATTATTCTTGGCAGCCCATTTATAAGCGCCGATGGTATACAGGCTGCTGTCCGTGGTGGCATACACCGTGGCCTCATTGAGCTCATAATCCGCCTGTACATCGGAACGCACCTTCAGCGATACGCTGGTGATGGGTGTCCTCGTCTCTGTCTTGACTGCTGCTATGGAAACAGCAGGAAATACAGCTGTGAGGACCGCCCAGATTCCCAATGCCGCGGCCGCCTTCTTCCATCCATACATCATCATTTCCTCCTTCTGCCGGCTACGGGACCCATATCCCCGCCTGATTCACATAATGCTGATCCACGGCTTTATCCCGCACCATCTGCCCGCTTGACGGATCCAGATAGTACCAGCTGCCCTGCCATTGCAGCCACCCGGCAGCCATGCTGCCGTCCGGATTCAGATAATACCAGTCATTCCCCTGCTGCAGCCACTGCCCTGTCAGTTTTCCCTTCTCCGGGTCCAGGTAATACCAAATGCGGTTGAACTGGAGCCAGCCCGTAACCATGTCCCCATTGGATGTCAGGTAGTATTCCCTGTCGTTCTTCCACTGCCAGCCTGTAAGCATGTATCCGTTTATGTCAAAAAGATACCATTTTCCTCCAATCTCCTGCCAACAGCCCACCGGATAGCTTCCGTCCTGGTTCCTGTACCACCAGCCGTTTCCGTCCTGTGCCCACCCCGGAGCCTGGGCATTGGGGCCGGTTCCGTCCTTCACGCTGACACCGGCAGTTCCCTTTCCCTGGGACACAGCCCGCTTATCCGCTGCCTGGGCATCCTTTCTGGTGATTTGCTGGTTGTCAGACTCCGTCCATCCGCCTGCTTTCAGGTAATCAGACTCAGACTCGGTCTTTGCCACCGCCCTCACCTTGAAATAGTAATCCCCTTCTTCCGTCATATAGGGAAAGAAATCATAGCTGACCGAATTGGTCCTGGGCACATGGTAGACCATGCTTTCGTCGCAGAACAGCTTTACCTCGTAGGAGGAAGCCCCATCTACCTTAGACCACCTGGCTTTTCCCAAAGGCGTTTCTTCCCAATAAGCCTCCTCCACCTGGTCCAGAGTCCCCTTGACCCCTTTTAATTTGGCAGTAATGGTGAGACTGCGCTTTGCGTCGCTTTTCTTGGATGACACATACTCGGCCCCCCGTATATGCGCGTTGGAGGAACTGATGCTTCCGAAATAGTAATCCTCCTCAGCCGCCAGCTCAATGGATATACGCGGGATTTCCCCCGCCTTCCAGGATGTCTTTCCGTTGATAAACTCGCAGGACACCACATGATACTTGGTGCTGTCCGCCGTGGCAGACACGCTTCCGCTGCCCCCCATCTCCACGGATGAGGTAACGGCTATGGTCACTGACTTAATGGCTTCGTCTGCAAAAGAAGTCATGGCGCAAGACCACCATATTCCCAGCACAAGACATACTCCTGCTCCTGCCCTGACTGCAAAATATATGAACCTGTTCCTAATCCCCATCATAAACCTCCCCTTATCCTTTATCCCCATTACTGCCATGGCCTGCGCATGGATACAATGGTCCGGTAGGCCGGATCATTGCTCACCTTAATGCCTTCTTTTCTGGAACTGGCGTGTACAATGCGGCCTCCTCCGATATACATGGCCACATGGCCGGAATAGCAGACCAGATCACCCGGCTCCATTTCCTCATATGGTATCTCCCTGCCAAATCCCGCCTGTTCCCCCGACGTCCTGGGAATGCTGACGCCGAAATGCCGGTATACCGACTGGGTATAACCGGAACAGTCTGTTCCGCCGGTAAGGCTTGTACCTCCGTATACATAGGGATTGCCTACAAACTGAAGGGCATAGTCTGCCACATTTCTGCCGAATTCAGTGCCGCCTATGCTTTTCACTGACCGGCCGCCGGCTGTACCTGCACTGTCTTGTGCCGTGCCTGCGCTTCCTGATTCCTGTCCTGCACCTCCTGGCTCCCGTCCTGCACCTCCTGGCTCCCGTCCTGCACCTCCTGGCTCCCGTCCTGTGGCCCCTGGCTCCCGTCCTGCGGCCCCTGATTCCTGTCCTGCGCTTTCCTGCTCCTGCCTGACGCGCTCCTGCTCCTGCCTGATACGCTCTTCCTCCTGCCTTGCCCTGAGGATACGTATTTCTTCTGTTTTCCTTATCACTTCCCCGGCAGCCTGGGCTGCACGGGCCTGGGCCTCCTCCAGTTCAAGGGCAAAACTGCTGCTCTCCGTTTTCCTCGCCTCAATGAACCCTTCCAGTTCCTTTTGCTGGGACTCATTTTCCTCTTCCATGACCTCAAGCTGGGATTGTTTCTCCTCCAACAGCTCCTTTTTCCCGGCAGCTTCCTGCTTTAGCTTCTCATATCTCTGTATAATTTCCTGGTCGTATTCATAAAGCTGCCTGAAATATTCGGTCTGGCTGACTACATCCCCTATGTTCTTTGCCTTTAAAAGGATATCCAGATATGTGATATCCCCCTCCTCATACAGGAACTGAATCCTCTTTTTAAGGATGTCATACTGTCTCTGCCGTTTTTCCTCGGCTTGGCGGTAATCTCTGTCTGCCCTCTGAATCTGGGTCTTCAGCTCTCCCATATCGGATTCCAGTATATCCTTAAGGGCCAGCAGCCTTACCAATTCTTCCTCCATGGCCTGTTCCTTCTGTCTGGACTGCCCCAGCTTCTCTTCCAGCTGCTGCGCCTCAGACTCTGCCCTGGACTTCTCCTCCTCTGCCCTGCGCCTCTCCTGTTCAGCTCTCGTGACAGGTGATGCCCGGCCCGGCAAAGGCGCCTGGACCGCCAGCACAAGGACTGCCAAAATCAGTATCGCCTTCCTTTGGCGCCCCCGGTTACCATTGATTCCCATACCGTTCTTATGTATACCTATTTACCCTTCCCAAATTACATATCACTTTTTAACAATGCCAGTATAACACAAATGTAACCAGGAAAAAAGCCTGAAAACAGAAACATCCCGGCACAGGGCTGCGATAACGCTCCCCCGTGCCGGGATACCTATACATAACTTTATCAAAGCACACTAAAACCCAGCTTACAGACTTACGCTGAAAACTCTGCCAGTTTTTTCCATACGCTGCCCGACATATCTGCTATTTCCTTATAAATTTTAAATAATTCCATATACTTTTTATGATTTTCCATATCGGGGTAATAAGTCTTTTTCATGCGAATGCATTTTCCTGCCGCTTCTAACTCATCGGCAAATGCCCCCACACCAACACCAGCCAAAAGCGCGCCGCCAAATGAAGATTCCGCATTTTGAGGCATTTTCACCTCCAAGCCAAATATATCGCTGACAATTTGACACCACAGCGGGCTTTTCGCTCCGCCTCCTATAATCACGATATCTTCCATGTTATCCGTAAACTCCTTAAGTACCTGAAGGCAATCATAAAGGCTGAATGCAACGCCCTCCAACAGCGCTCTGGCAAAATGCCCTTTTTTGTGGACCATGCTCACTCCAAAGAAATCGCCTCTGGCATTTGGATTAAAATAGGGGCAGCGTTCACCCAGTAGATAGGGGTGGAACAAAAGTCCCTGACAGCCTAATTCTACTGATGCGGCCTGCTCATCCATTAAAAGATAAACATCTCTTCCCTCCCTGTCACACTGTTCCTTTTCCGCAGGGTAAAGACTGTCTCTCATCCAGCGGTACGCAGATGCGCAGCTGTTGGTAGCCGTAACGGTGTACCATTTTCCTTCCACAGAATAGGGGTATGTAAATGTCTTATCGTGAGGCACCGCCTGGTCTGTAACCAGATTGACATTGCCGGCAGTTGCCAGCTTAATGATAATCTGACCATTTTTTACAGCACCCGCGCTGAAATCCTCTGCTGCTGTATCGGAACAGCCTGCTATAACCGGCAGCCCTCCTGGCAGGCCTGTCTGTTTAGACACTTCCTCCCGTACCGTTCCTACAATCTCCTTTGTCTTTCGAATCTCCGGAAGAACCTCCACCGGCAATCCCACCATATTGCATAGTTCCTCTGACCAGCATTGTTTCCTGGCATCAAAAAGCAGACTGCCCTGAGCATCTACAATATCCGTACAGAAATCTCCTGTAACCCAGGAACGGATATAATCCTTTGTAAACATGAGACGGCGGATTTTCTTATAATTTTCCGGTTCATTCTCTCTAACCCACTGAAGCTGCGGCAGTGTCCATGTAGGAGTCGGCATCTGCATTCCAATTTTAAAAATCTCTTCCCCATGCTTCTCCTTTAAATAACGGCACTGTTCCCCGCTTCTCTGATCATTCCACATAATACAGTGTCTGATTACCTGTCCGTTTCCATCCAGTAAAACTGCATTATGAGTGGAAGCGGTAACTGCCAGACCCAGCATACCATCAAATCCGTCATTCATCTGCGTCCGGCAGGCAGTAACGGTATTGATAAATGCCTCAATCCAAAGGGCCGGGTCCTGTTCGGACCATCCTGGTTTTTTATGTTCAGATGGATATTCCTGAAAAGCTGATGCCAGGATATTCCCCTCTAAGTCAATCACAGTAGCCTTACATCCTCCGGTACCAAAATCTACACCAAATAATTTTTTCATAGGCTCTCCTCTAATATTTTTTTACAACCAGCGCCCGCTCCAGTGCTTCGAAATTAGCGATTGCTTTATCCCCCAGCCGCAGCGCCACGCCGGTATAGATAGTATCAATAATAGTAAGTTCTGCCATACGGGAAGAAATAGCATAGGTACGATATCTAGTCTCCTGAGAATATGTATTCAGGCAAATATCCGCCAGCTTTGAAACAGGCGAACTGCCCTCATTGGTCAGTGAAATCACAGTAGCCCCCTGCTCCTTAGCCTGATGGGCAGCTTCCACTACATTTCTGGAACTGCCGGAATAGGAAATCGCCAGCAGCACATCCTGGTCTGTCATCGAGGACACTGCGATCATCTGCATATGATCATCTGTATAGGCGTGGGCATTCAAATCCAACCGCAAAAACTTATGCTGGGCATCCGCAGCAATAGATGCAGAGTTTCCGTTACCTATAATAATGATGCGTCTGGCCCGGCACAATGCATCTATACTGGCTGCAACTGCCTTAACATTGATGGATTTCTGTGTCATGGACAAGGTTTCTATAGCACTGGAAAATATCTTTTCTATGATAACCTCTGCCGGCGAATCAGCTTCAAGGTTCTCATGTATTTTCTCCTGAGGAGTTGTGAGTTCTCTGGCCACCCCCACTTTTAATGCCTGAAATCCCCTGTATCCCAGTTTCCCACAGACTCTGGTAACAGTAGCCTCACTGCTTCCTGCTCTCTCTGCCAGATCCGTTATAGATGAATAGATTAGCTGTTCCTGATGTGCAGCCATATATTCCGCTGTTTCCAGCTCCTTTTTAGATAAAGATCCACGTTTTTCTTCTACACGGTCATATAAAGTACCATTGCTTATATTTTCTCCCATATCATTTGCCCCCTTTTTATTTCGAAACTTGTGATTAAAATTCATTTTATACGTAAACCATAAGTGTGTCTAGGGCAAATAAGCACTAAATCTCTTTTGTCTTACAGCACGTCCTCCACAGCCCCCCTGGAACCCGGCTTTGTCAGCATGCTCAGCGCTTTCTCCACATAACGGCGCCGTGAAACCTTCTCGTCCGTTTGGCTTAAGGATGGGTTTCCCACCGGACAGGTAATGGCAAATCCACGAAGAATCCGTGAGCTTCCCACAGACTTTGCAATATCCACAACCGCACATATTTGAGTGACTGGAATTCCCACACGCTCGATTTCCTTCACAATCGTTGCTCCGCAGCGAGTGCTGGTCCCTCATGTAGAGGTAAGAATGGCGGCAGTAATTCCCTTATCCAACAGTCCTTTGGCAATCTGCTCCCCTTTTACTTTTGCGGCTGCTACAGAAGCACAGTTACCGCAGGTAACATAGACCTGGGGGTCCAGATATCCCAGCTTTTTTTCTTCTATTATCTCCCGCAGCACATCCACAGGTAACAAGCGGTAAGGATTTTCCATTACCCAAGTCCCATCATAACCACTATGGATTACAAAGTATTTATCAGACATCAGGCTATCCCAGTTATAACACCCCACAGTAGTGCTTCCATTTGGTTTCAGCTTATCAGGGTTGCTCTCCGGAATCAAACCGCCGTCAGTCACCAACGCTAAACGGGCTGTTTTTAAATCCTGTACTGGAGGCGCCGGATCCACCACATCAAAGGCAGGCGGCAGAAGCTCACTCTTAAAGGCTTCCCCTCTCATCTTTTTCATAAGCATTTCAATTGAACGTTCCGCCGCATTTAGGGGCTGCTCCTCATTCAGAATGATATCCCGGATAATGTAGCCTTCCTCCTGTGCACCTGCAATGTGTTCTCCTTTTAGCAGACGCAGCCCTATACTGCACATGACAGGAGCCGCCTTTCTCAGGGTGGAGGAAAGAATCTCTGTTTTTACAATATATGTATCTTTACGGAATAAATCAGCTGCTGGATTTTCCGGATACATCCCCGTCACTGTGGGTATCCCCAATTCCCTTCCCCCCGCTGCTGCCATATTACCGCAGCTGATCCCATAACGTCCGGCATTATAGGCAGGTCCGGCGATAAAAAGATCCGGCTTCATAGAGCGAACCAGTTCTACCCCCTCAACCACAGCACGCTCAATATTCTCGGCGAAATAATTATCACCGCAGATAATGGTTCCCACTACTTCACAGTCATTTTTCATCAAATTTTGGAAAAGAACCGCCGGGCCTACTGGTTTATCCTCTACACTGAATCCCACGTGAGCCATGTCTTCGCCGCCAATCTGGCCAAAAAACTGATTGACATAGCAGACAACTCTCCATTTTTTTGTCTCCATGCTTCTCCTCCTTAATAATCTACTGCCATTCCATGTGAATAACCAATCTGGCTCATAAGTCCCACCTGTTTCATATAGGTGGAACGCACCTGCCCTTTTGCGGGATCTCCCGTAGCTATTTTATGACCTCCGATTACACCGTCGTCTCCACTGAGATAAAGGGCATCCTGAGGCCCGCCCAACAGAGTTTCCACCGGCGGAAGAGTAAAGTTATGGTAATAAGTACCTGAGCAGACAATGGAATCCACATTTTTTTCACTAATCATACACTCTATCCCCAAATTGCTCTTTCCATTGAGTATTTGTATGACCGGAACCGCCTTTATTCCCAGCTTTTCGGCTTCACTGGCAATAGCTCCAACGCAGAGCGTGGATGCTCCCCCCACCCCTTTTGTTACAATTACACCGTCGGCATGAAATACCTCCTTCAACAGATTGGCAGCCATCTTTGACACCAGATAGCGGTGTTTGGCTTCCACGGATGTCACCGTAATCAGAACGCCCGCGAAATTCAAATCCTTACCATGGCGGCGCATAAGATTTACAATAACCGGATGGTTTTGAATCTCATATGTGGTAATACACCGGAATCCTCCGCACAGGGAAATAGCTCCATCCAATATCTCTGTGGGCTGCATGACTAATGGAAGACTGTCCGGAACCGCATTTCCATATACCATGGGTTCCCGGTAGTTCTGCGTGTCATACTGCTTGGAGTAAATCTGGTAGGAATAAGCCACACTTGGCAGGTCCGGATACTGGGTCTCATTGTCAAATGTCTCCGATGTATTGGCCTTGCATCCCAGCGTAACCTTTGCCAGCAATACACTGGTCTTATACCCTATCCGGCGCAAAGCTTCCCTGTAGTCTCTAAAATCAGCATTTTCCGGTGCCATAGGCTCAATCACAAGTTCCGGCATCTTTGCATAGGGATTCATCGCTGCACATTCACCGCTCATATCGAAGGACCCCCATTTTCTGGACCAATATGTATCATTTTGGCAAAGGACAATTCCTGCCCCTTCCACTGCCCTGGTAACACCGGTTCCTGCAATCTCATACTCTTCGGTGAGAACACCGGGCCAGTCAATATTTCCTGAAACCTTACAGCGGGGCTGTACCACGTCTACCACATTTATAATACGGGTAGAATCACCCGGGTAAGAAATATCGATCTTCAGGGTTTCAAAGCAAGGTTCTGACGCCGCAAAAGCCAGAATATCCTCTTTATTTACATATAGAATACCATCCCGGAAACAGGTTTCTTCTCCGAACTGCAAATCCTGAATCCGAATGGTCTCAACTGTTAATTTCATTAAATAACCTCCTTAAAATCATGTGCCCATTAACAGATGTGGGACAAAGGTAACTAGCGGCGGCCAGATTAACATCAGCACCAGAACCGCGAGAATAATCAGTACTACCGGAACCGTATAGCGTATGGCCTCCTTAAACGGAGCCTCTGCAATGCTCATTGACAAGAATAAGTATAAGCCTACCGGAGGCGTCAATGCTCCGACTACGGTAGCGATTGAAAAGAGCACACCGAACATCAGCGGATCTACACCAAGGCTCATCACCAACGGATATACGATTGGAAGTATTACAGCTGTGGCAGCCAGAGTTTCCATAAAACATCCTATTACCAGCATAATTCCAATAATAATCAGAACCACCACAGTGGGATTCGTGGAAACGGAAAGCATAAAGGTCTTAATGGTATCGGCCAGATTCTCCCTGGCAAATATATAAGAGTAGATATTAGAGATTCCCATAATCATCATAAGCATAGCCGATGATGATGTAGCTCTCTTAAATATTCCCAGCAAATCCTTAAGCTTTAAGGTACGGTAGATAAACAAGCCGCAAATCAGAGCGTAAAGGCAGGCGATAATGCCTGACTCCGTGGCGGTAAATATGCCTGACACAACACCGGCAATAATAATGATTGGGGTTATGAGCGCAAAAAACGCATCCTTAAATGACTTCCATACAACGTGCAAATCCAGTGTACTGGTCCCTGCGTCTACGTTATATTTCCTGGCATACCAATAACACATACCCATAAGCGCAAAACCAATCAAAAGGCCTGGAATGATTCCGCCCATAAACAGCTTTCCCACAGAAAATCCGGTAAGTGACGCATAGACAATCATGTTGGTGCTGGGCGGGATAATAGGAGCAAGGGCACCGGAACCGGCTATCATGGAAGCAATAAATGCACGGTCATACCCGGCCTTTTTTAGTTCCGGTACTGTAAGTGTGCTGACTGCGCTCATAGTGGCGGCTCCCGATCCCGATATTTCGGCCAAAAACAAATTAGCCATAACCGAAACCATGGCAAGACCGCCCCTAA
>ENA-OQJU01000877-OQJU01000877.1-human-gut-metagenome-genome-assembly--contig:-NODE-877-length-13686-cov-3.179146_pt1 | contig 13686 bp, 8 predicted proteins | sample MGYA00242608_ERZ504774 | MGnify/ENA primary metagenome ERZ504774 (study PRJEB26092, sample SAMD00036349) | human gut metagenome | host: Homo sapiens | study: EMG produced TPA metagenomics assembly of...
AAGGATTATACGATGAAGAAGAATTGAAATAATGTGCCAATGGGGGAATGTGCCAATATGCCAATGCAGATCTATTTGTGTAGAATAAGCATTGGCATATTGGTACATTATTTTTACCGTACCGGAAATTCAGTTATACGTAAAGTGGTACAGCCATAAGGGATTAACTCGATGCTTTCTTCGTCGCCCATATCATTGCCTTGCTGGGTAAAATACGAGATAGAACCAGAGGAACCTCTATATAAAGACCACCCATTAAGACGTTTGCCTTTCGCCTTGATTGTAATCGGGGCATTCTCTATGTTCCAAGGATAGTCGGTAGTCACTTTCGTTTTCTCTACGACAAAGTTGTCGTTGATTTGGTCTGGTTCCAAGGATTTATGTGTAAGCGCATAGTTCCAAGGAGAATCTGAAGTCACTTGATAATACCAGTTACCGTATTGAGCCGCCTTCTCTCCTTCAAATGTCTTCTTCTCCCATTTCTCGTTCATCTTCAAGGCATAAACCAATGGCCCCCGTTCGATTACCGCACTGCCTCCGTACCAACGGCTGGCCGCTACTTGCATTGGGAGTTCAACGGTTAGGACATCACCTTGTTTCCATTCCCGGTTGATACGGGCGATCTCCCCGGGATATGCATCCACGACGACATTCTCTCCGTTCAGTTTGATCACCGGCTGATTACACCATGCTGGGATGCGAATATGGAAAGGGAAGAAGGCTCTCTTTATTTTTTTATCCTCGAAAGCGAATTTAAAATGCAGAGTCTCGTCAAACGGATAAGCGGTCTCTTCCTCGATTTGCACGGTCACTCCGTTGGCTACCTTAGCTTTGACACTCGAAGGTGCGTATACAAGAGCGGCTATACCATTATCCGCCGTAGCGTACCAAAGGTTTTGAACTAATTTAGGCCAGCCTTGATGTAAGTTTGAGGTACAACAAGGATAACCCGTAAGTTCTCCGAATAAGATATCCGTATCATCGTGTGGCGTGGAGAAATTACGCCACTCACGAGTAACGGCTACTTGGTTGGTTTGCTGATAATATTGACGGGCAGAGTAATCATCTGTCACTTGAGTCGGCAATGCGTTGTAGGCCACTCGCTCCAGATAATCGGCCCATTGAACATCCCCTGTAATTTCCAGCATCTCTTCCAATGAGAACATCATCTCCACGGCGGTACATAATTCGGAACCGGTAGTCGGCTCACCGAAACGAAGTAGTTCGTCGCCACCCCAAAGCCCGGTCGGGAGACCGATCGTATTATGTATATCCTTTACCGCTTTCTTAACGGCGCATATCTGTTTCGGATCTTGATTCTGTTGATAATAAACAACCGGTTCCTTGAAGCCTTGCGCCAGATTGACACAGTGCAAACTGAGTTGGCGGGATAGATGATCTTGATTTAAGAAGATATCCGTCCAGTTAAACGTCTGTTTGTGAATCAACTCTCCTAAATCCAATAAGAACTTGTCGCCTGTGATATTATATAGCCAATAGACGACCATTAAATTATCACCCCCTCTTTGCTCTCCCCAAAAGGTCCATTTACCTAGTGGGTTTTGAGGCAACTCGGCTAATTGGTATTTAAAATATCGAGTAAAGAAATCAATGACCCGTGTATCGCCTGTGGCTGAGTAATATTGTTGCATTACTTTCATCATCACCATCTTAGGCCACCAATCCCGGGAATTGTCCCGTTGTAATCCCGGTTCGTAACTCCGGTCTGTATCCGGTCCGAAATAGCCGTTGGGCTTTTGGGAAGCCAAGGTCCATTCGACCCATGGCTTTACCTTATCGATAAGCGCTTGATCATTGAGTATATAGGCTAGTGGAAGAAGACCGTCTATCCAATAAGGGCCACGTTCCCATACGTCACCATCACCACCTAGCCAACCATTACGAGGGCCCATGACTTTCTCGTATACTTGATCCAAGTTTCCAGTCATGCCGTTCTTCATCCGTACTAATTGCTCCTGCATCCAGCCGGTAGGCCGGATAGAACCGATCGGTAATTCTATGTAAGGTTTCTGTAGCAACGGATAACGGTTGTTTTTGTAATTAACAGAGATAGCTGTTTTTTCATTAGCAAGCTGATTGGCCGCTACGGAAGTGGTAACGACCATAGCGAGCGATAATGCTAATATTTTAGGAAGAAGTTTCATAAGTTAGTAAATTAGTAGTTTATATCATTCGTTATAATCAATCCATACTTTCATTTTCCCCGCTTTCCGGTTATCCCATGTATAATAAGGGATCAAAGTGATTGCCAACTCATTCGTAGTGGCCTTTATGGTTGTAATCCCATTTAATAATTTCGGATTAAACTGGGCATTAAAAGAGGTGTTCGCCGCGATTTTTAGGTTATCAAAATCTTGAGGGTTATCTACCTCTTCCATGCAATATACGAGAGGCCCTCTTTGTATGGCACGCTTACCGATGTTTTGCTTAACTCTAGGGTCTGCGGTCATCAATTTGACTGGCATCTCCATTGATAAGGAGATTACGTCTCCTTGTTTCCACTCTTTATTTAATACGGCGTATCCTTTCTCTGTTGGAGCTTTTACTAGTTGCCCGTTTACCGATAAGGTATATTGTTCACACCAACTAGGGATACGTAAACGTATCTCTTTTTTCAACGGATTAGAAGGAGTTACAGTTAGTTTTACAGTTCCATCCCAAGGATAATTGGTCTCTTGTCTCAACGTGACATTTGTGTTGTCTGTGTTTATCTCAGTAGAATTACCTATGTACAGATTTACCCAGATCGCCTCATTGGAGGTTCCGTAAATATAATTACCGATAGATGGAAGGAAGCGAGATATTTGGCTTGGGCAACAAGCGCAACCATACCATGCTTGACGGTGATGGTCTCCTTTAGATTCCAAAGGATTAACATAGAAAAAACGATCCCCTTCCAGCGATATACCGGCTAAAGCTCCATTGTACATGGATCGTTCGAGGACATCAATATACTTGGAGTCACCAGTAAATTGATTCATTCGTTGATTCCACAATACCATTCCAACCGAAGCGCAGGTCTCACAATAAGCATCTAGGTTTGGCAGGTCATAGTCTTCTGTGAAACCTTCGTTATGGCGTGAGGAGCCGATCCCCCCGGTAATGTACATATTTCGGAGTACGACATCATCCCATAACCGATTCAAAGATTCGATATATCCAGAATCTTGCTTTAACGCTGCCACATCCGCCATACCACAATACAAGTACATGCAACGAACGGCATGACCAGCGATATCACTCATCTCACGTACAGGTTTGTCATCTTGGTAGTAGAATGGATCCCATTCACCTTCCCCACCTTTCGAGCCATGCCCGTGTCCTCGTTCCTCGATCAACCAATCAGCGAAATCTAGGTATTTTTGCTCTCCTGTGGTTTGATATAGTTTGACAAGGGCTAACTCAATTTCCTCATGTCCGGGAACCCAATCTCGTTTTCCCGGTCCAAAGATACTCATCATGTGATCGGTCATTCGTATACAAACATCTAGTAGTTTTCGTTTTCCGGTAGCTTTATAATAGGCCACTCCTGCCTCTATCATGTGTCCGGCACAATACATTTCATGCTTGTCCATATTAGTCCATCGTTTTTCCGGGGCGGTCAATGTGTAATACGTATTAATATATCCATCCGGTAGTTGGGCGGCGGCGAATTTATCGATCCATTCATCCGCTTTTTTCTCCAACTCTGGATTTGGATTGTTGATCAAACTGTATGCCATGCCTTCCAACGCTTTGTATACATCAGAATCATCAAAGAAAATACCGGAATGTTCCCCTTCCCTTTTTGCCGCATTCTCAAAATTGCGGATGCGCCCTGTCTGGTTCTCGATCTGATCAATACAAACAGGCAAAGTGGTCGATATATGTTTCTTTAACCTGGGAGACCAGAAATTATCTTGTATATGAACTTGTGAGAAGTCCACTTGGTCAATCATTTTGAAAGGAGCTTCTTTATGGGGAGCTTGTTTACATCCCCATAATGTTAGACATGTCAAAGATAATAATACGAACTGTTTCATTTTTTTGAGATTTAAAGTTATAATCTAATCAATGCTTTTATAAATCAGACCTATTGATGTTAGTAGGTCTGATTTATAATAAAAAGTTTAAAGTTTACAAACCATTTTTGTCAAAGCATCTGCTGATGCTACTCTTTTTCCGTCGACGAAGATAAAGAATCCTTTCCCGTTACTATATTTTTTTCCTGTTTTATCATATAGAATACATATTTTTTTATGATGATACATTATATGATCTAGGCAAAAATAGTCCCATTTATCTTCTGGTATCAAAGGATTGACGATAAGAACGTCTTCGCTTTGCGGACGAATTCCTACCAGCCCACTTATGACTAAATCACAAAAAGAGGAGTGGTTGTAGTTTCTGCCTCTCTCTTTAGGTTGGTGATTTTTCAACATGGTTCTGGATATCCAATCTCCCGTAAAAGGATTTAGGTTCTCGTCGATCCAAGGAATGACATTACCATTATCGAGTGTGAGATGTTGGCTTTTTGTATATATTTTCAGTAATGTCCAAAAATCGTCTTTGGATATATAGTTTTGTTCTTGATCGTTCAGTAAATTCGCTAACCCTGTCAATGTCATGGCTGTGGCGAAAGGCCAAGACGGACCATTCCATTGGCATTCGTGCCCTTCATAGACAACTTTGAATTTGGGATGACATTGTTCTGCGGTTGTAGGACCATATGGAGCAAAAAAATGGTTTTTGTCCATTAGAAATTTCCATGCGATAGCATAAGAATGATTTGCTAGATCAAAACTCCAAGGCGTGTAACCATGCAATTCCCTGACATCGCGTAATATTGCTTTGCTATCCATAGGCAGTACTTTTATAAAAGAAGCCTGTTCGTCCCATAGTAAATCAAACATTTTGTTACGGATAGCCTCTGCTTTCTCGTGAAAATAGGAACCTTGAGGATCATTCTTTTTCTGAGCGACCCAAGAAAGAGTATTTGCTTCTGCTGCCATATATGAGTTAATGGTAGCCCTATAGCCATTTCCTCCGATAGAAATTTCCATGCCGTCACGGTTGTCTGTTTGCCAGAAAAGGCCGGTTTCGGAATTAAATTTCTCTTTTTCCCATCCGTTGAAGTTAGAGACCAGTTCAGGATATGACTCTTTTAATATAGAGTCGTTCCCTGTGACTAAAAAATATTGGTAGATTGCATTCGCTATAGGAAAACTATAGGATCGAACATCACCTCCACCCCTTAACCAGTAATAGGCGTAATCATTCAAGTAACGCTGTTCATGTAGCCATCTCCCTTCCCTGAAATGAAACCAAGCTGGACAACAAATTCCGTTATATTTCCCAGCCCAAGAGACATCAGGCAGAAATTCTGTTATTATAAATCCCTCTGGTGTTTCTTTTATATGTTTTCTATAAGTCCACCATCGGAAATAATAAATCTCTTCGATATCTTTATCGGGACATTCGAAAAAAGGAATGTTTTCGGCGAGAAAATCTTTAGCTTGTTTGTTCGATATGGACTGTATGTATATTTCCTTATCTTGCTGGTTGAATTTATCCGCATATAAATCAGATAAATGACGATCTAAAATCTGCCCTTGAATATTTACAGAAAAACAAAGTCCAATAAGTAAATAGAAAATGTGTGTATGACTCCTGCTCATATAATGGTTTTATTGTAGGTGTCCTTCTAAAAGAAGGGCACCTAGGTTGGACATTATGTTTGTTTATAAATAATTAGGATTCTGCTCTAGGTTTGGATTTGAGGTCAATACTGTTTCCGGAATAGGGAATACTGAACGATAATCCCCCTCAGGCTTGTGAGATAACCAGCTCTTTGTCGTATATATACCAAAACGAATGGCATCTCTGCGGATGCATTTCCCAAGCAAATTCCCAACCCAGCTCATCATACATCCTTCCGAATTGGATTGGATCAGTGTTTCCTCTATCTACGATTTTATAATCTTCCACATAACCATATTGATAGCAAGTATTTCCCGCTAATTGGGAGTCTGTTACTGTCGCTAATTCAGGATTATCTTTAAACGCCCTTTGGCGCACTTGAGTAACCAAAGTACCAGCCCCGGATTTTCCTGTACGTAACAAGCATTCGGCTTTCATCATCATAATTTCCGCATATCTGAATACAGGAATGTCTGTGTTTGAACTGGAATATGAATTTTCAGCGACCTCAAATTTATTCATTCTGTAGCCTTCCAACTCACTGGTATAATTTCCGCTAGGAATATCCTTCGTGTAGATCAGGGGTTCTCCCATTTTATCATAAGTTCCGTATAAAGGAGTACCATCAGCGGCCAATTGTTGCCCCATAAGCCAAGTATCGGCTAAACGTGAATCTTTTTCATTGTAAGTGTCTATGAATTGAGTAACTCCCATGGCAGATCCACATCCCCAAGGTGTATCAATCGTATTGTATTTCTTTTTTAGTTCACCGTGCCAAGAAAACATAAATATACTGTTTCCCGTAGCGAAATTCTCGTCGTAAGGGATTGTAAAAATGATTTCTTTACAGCTTTCGACACCCAGGGCCCTAAAAAGATCTTTGTAATTTTCAGCTAAAGTGAATTTCCCGCTGTTTATAATATCATCACATTGGGTTATACAGTCATTCCAGCGTGCTTCGTTTATGTAAACTTGTGCGTTTAGATATAAGTTGGCTAATAGAGCTTTGGCTGCCCATTTCGTCATTCGCCCGTAATAATTGCCTCCTACTTCTTCGCTTAAATTAGGTATTACCTCTATAAGTTCGTTTTCTACAAAGTCGAAAATTTCTCTGCGTGTATTTTTGGCAGGTAAATCCATCGCAGTTGTTGTTACAAGAGGAGCGTCCCCGAAATTGTCACATATTTGCCAATAGTAGTAAGCTCGCATAGCCCGAAGCTCTGCTAATCCTTGTGTTTTTTCTGTGTCGGAGGGTGTGGGTATTACCCCTGTTTCAATTTGTTCGATAATTTTGTTACATAGTAAAGCCCCTTGATAGAACCATGACCATATATTTTTCACATGGTCTTGCTCTGAATTCCAGGTTTGATAATGCATACGGCGGTATGCGCCACCATCATCCCAACCAGAGGCATTAGGTGGCATAACGATTGCGTCTGCGCTTACTTCTTGTGCGCAAAAGTATCCCCAATGATCTGATTGGCTACGTAAATAACTATATACACTCGCTATAGAAGGAGTGAAATCATCTACTGTATAATTGTATGTTTGTTCTGTTACTTTCGAATATACGGTCTCATCCAGATTGTTGCTGCAAGAAAGTATGCTAAAAGAGCAGCAAGTGCCTAATAGAATTTTTATATAAGTATTCATGATTTATTGCGATTTAAAATTTAATAGAAACACCAAATGTGTAAGTTCGGGTAGACGGGTAACGGTTTTTGTTATCTACGCCAGGAGTCAAACCACTTAAACTGACCTCAGGATCGATTCCTGAATATCCAGTGATGGTGGCTAAGTTAGAGACTGTCCCATATATCCTTAACCGTTTAATCCATGTATTGAAATTGAATGTATAACCGAGGGTTATATTATCTATTTTCCAGTAGTTGCCTTTTTCGATGTAGTAGCTTACATATTGAAGTTCCTGATCTATCGCCAAAGGAGAGTTGCCAAATTTTGTGTCGAATGCCTCGTTTAGTACATTACCTCTTGCTAGCATGACAGGAGCCCCATATTGTAAGCGTGGCATATTCAAGATATCAAATCCGAAAGCTCCACGCATAGTTACTGAAAAATCGAAACCTTTCCAACTGATAGAATTGTTCCAATTAAGGTAGTGCTTAGGTAAGCCGTTTCCGATGACCTGTTTATCTGTTGGTTGTTGCTCGGAGATTGGTTTAGGGTTACCATCTGCTCCCTCTATGATCCAATGTCCATTATCGTCAATATCAATTGTTTTGTATCCCCAAAAATTACCTATTGGTTCACCTTCTTGAATGCGATGTGTAGTGGTTTGTAATGGTTCTCCGGTGGAACCTTTATCTGAGTAACCACTAGATATAAACTGATCATTAGATAGTGATAATAGCTTGTTTTTATTTGTTGAGTAGTTGGTCGAGGTTGTCCATTGAAAATCTTTGGTTTGTATGGGTATTGCGGTTATACCAACCTCGATACCTGAATTTCTCATAGAACCTGCGTTCGCCACCATACTAGAATAGAGATAAGGTGGAGATGGTACGGTATAATCCCATAGCAGATCCTCTGTTTTACGATTATAATAGTCAATATTACCGCTGATACGATCATCCAGAAATCCGAAATCTATACCAATGTTAACCTCTTTCTTTTTCTCCCATCTTAAATCTGGATTAGCGTTAGAATCTGGGCGGATGGTTTTTATATATAACCCATTGTAATATACATATGTGCCGAAATCCAATGTGTTTAAGGACATATAGGGATCATCGGGAACTGTACCGGTTATACCGAAACCTGCACGTAATTTTAAGGTGGATAGTTCTTCTATATCTTTTAGGAAATTCTCGCCTTTAATATTCCATGCACCGGATACGGAGGGGAAATTTCCCCATTTATGATCTGCGCCAAATTTGGTGGATCCTTCGTGACGAATACTGGCAGCTAGCATGTATTTACCCTTGTAACTGTAGTTTAAACGGCCGAAATAACCAATCAGCCTACTTTCGTTTGCTTCTGAGAATTCCGTGGCTTTGCCATCTTTTAAGGCTTGTCCGGTTTCCATATTATTGTATGTGTAATCGTCAGATGGAAAATCATAGTTTTGCATATAATAATTTTGATATGTATCCTTTTGCCAACTATAACCGGCCAATAGCGTGAATGAATGGTCTTCTAGTAGTGTTTTCCTCCATTGAACTGTTAGCTCTGATAGATCTTGCGCTTTTCGTGTTGTTCCGCGAGATGCGTAACCATTTTTCCCATCTCTCCATGTAGATTTATGGTTTTGCGTCTCGTAATAACCTCGTGTTTGATTATAAGTGTTGGAAGAAACGAGATATTTAATGTCCAAGCCTTCTATTGGAGTGTAAGTGATATTTCCAAACATCCTCAAATTTGTAGCTTGATTTTCTCCTTCAACCTCATTTAGCATAGCGACAGGATTGTAATATTCGTTTTTGGTACTTTCCGAATATTTTCCCTCTGCATTATAGACAGGTGTTGTTGGATTGTATATCAGAGCATTCCTGTAAACCTCGCTGTTATAACTTCCTCCATCCGAGCCAGAGAAATAACTTTGCTTATATCCGCTTAAACTAGCGTTTAATTTTAATTTATTGTTGAACATACGATGTGTAATTTCAATACGGGGATAATACATCTGGTTGTTGGTTCGCTTGATTAATCCATTTAACCCCCTATATTCAAAACTAGCTACATAATTTGTTGTACGACTACCACCTCGTAAGCTGATGTTGTAAATTTGAGTAAATGGGGTACGGGTTACTTGGTCTAGCCAGTCGGTTGTAGCACCATCGTCTTGAGCCCCGGCTACTCCTTCTTTAACTCGTTGACGGTATTCGTCCGCATTCATAAAAGGCAGTCTTTTTATTATTTGTTGTGTGGATATATATGCGTTCACGTCCACCTCTGTTGGCATTTCTCCTAAGGTGTTTTTAGTCGTGATCAGAATTACGCCATTTGTTCCACGTGTTCCGTAGATCGCTGCGGCAGAGCCGTCTTTTAATACGTCTATTTGTTGAATGTCATCAGGTGAAACTGAATTTAAGTCTCCTGGAATACCATCAATCAAAACGAGTGGGCTTGCGCTGGCTTTTAGGGTTGTGATTCCCCTAAGAGAAATTTCGGATGTAGATGTTGGATTTGCGTCTGGTGTGATGATGCTTAAACCCGGTACTTGTCCTTTAATAAGTTGGGCTGGGTCGGTAGACGGTGTTTTGATGAAATTTTCGGATTTGATAGAAGAGATTGCACTTGCGACTTCTCCTTTTTTTTGAGTACCATAGCCAACAACGACTACTTCATCTAAACTTTGTGTATCTTCCGCTAAACGAACAGTTATTTCTTTCTTGCCGTTTACATTGATATCTTGACTCAAATACCCGATGTATGAAATTTGGATAATAGCGTTTTCTGGAACTTCCAGTGTATATTTTCCATTAAAGTCTGTAATGGTTCCGATAGAGGTCCCTTTTATGAGAACGTTGGCTCCTATGATAGGTTCTCCATTTTTATCAATTACAGTTCCTGTAATTCCTTTTTTACTTTGTTGGGGAGATGAATCTCTATTTACCTCTTTTCTCATCAGAAAGATGTTCTTCCCTTCTATCTTATAGATCGTGTCTGTATTCTTGAAGATATTGGACAAAATCTCCGTTACAGTTTGGTTGGAGGCTGTAATTGAGATTCTTCGTTCAAGATCCACTTCTTCAACGTTGTAAATGAAAAGATAGTCTGTCTGTTTTTCAATCTCCTCCAGAATATTGTACGTTTTAGCGTTATTTAGTATAAAGTCTATACGCATATTTTGTGAGCGAACAGAAGCTAATAATCCGGTAGTAAAAATAAATAGTGTTGTTAAGGCTAACTTCATGACTCGAAATATTTTATTTTCCATACATTTGTGATGTTTTAATGTTAGTACTAAATAATTTAAGGATAATTCGGTGCTGACTTCTGCCGGGAGATGCTGCAACATTTCCCGGTTTTTCATACCGATTGAATTTATCGACTTTTCTGTTTCATAGGCATATTGATTTAAGTAGTGAATAAATGTGTTTATTTTATTATAATCAAATTCTCTTCCTCATTCTTCGTATAAGTAAACTTATGTTTTAATTGAAGTACTTTTAGCACATGTTCGACTCCATCCTTAATCCTAAACTTACCGGAGTAACGATACTGGAGTAGGGATGGGCGTTGTACGTCTATCTGGATATCGTAATAAAGTTGTAACTTGTCTATTAGATCTTGGATCGATTCATTTTCAAAACAAAATAGGCCCTCTTTCCACTTGAAATAGTTGTAATCCGAGATGTGAGATGTTTCTAGTCTTCCATTGTTGGCTACAGCGATCTCATCAGGTTTTAGACGAAGACTTTGAGATAACTCCGGTGAAGTTATTTCTACACTTCCTTTTATAAGGGCAGTTTCAAACAATGGGCTGTTGTGATAGGCTTTTACATTAAATTCAGTCCCCAATACTTGGATTGTATACTTTGGAGTTTGCACGGTAAATGGACTTTTTTCATTGTGCTGGACGGAGAAGTAGCCTTCGCCGTCTAATTCCACGTTGCGAGTGTTTGCGCTGAATTGTTCAGAAAATTTTAGGGTTGAGCGAGAGTTTAGCCATACATGTGTACCATCGGCCAAGATGACCTCTGCCCGTTGTCCGGCTGGTACATGAATAGTTTGCATTTGTGCCTTGTCTGGTTGTTGTGTCAATAGTTGTTTACTACCCCAAAAACCAACCAAAAAGATGGCTGCGATCTTTAAGAGCTCGATAGTTATTTTTTGTATTGAGAAATGTCTCTTTCTAACGGAATATTTCTCGTTTGTATCACTTTGCCAAAGTGAGAGATCATATAATTTGCGCAAAGCTAGAAATTCACGCATATTCTCCGGGCTTTCGTCCAACCATGACGCTACTTTCAGTCTCTCTTCTTCGGAAACCTCACCTCTTATATATCGTTGTAGTAATTGCTCCATGAATATCTATTAATTTCGCTTTGTATTATAAAAACGATACAATGAGGTAGATCCCTAGTGGAAAAGCGAAAAAAATTAAGAAAAAAGAAAATAAAATAAGGGCAGGTAATCTTTTAGGTTGATACGTAATACCTTTAATGCCTTAGTTATATGATATTCTACTCCTTTTGCAGTAATGTTGGTCTCTTCCGCTATTTCTTTCACGGTTTTATTCTCGAAACGACTCATCTCGAATATCCGGCGGGTTTGCTCGGGCAATGATTGTAGTGTATTGTGTATGATGGTTTGTATTTCGTGAGAGAATATTTCTTCTGGATCACATGCTTCAAGTGTCGATATACGAATATTGAGTTCACGATCATTAAGTTCCATGATGTTTTCAATGGCGGATTCGTGGATTACTTTATGTCGTAAATAATCTAAGGCTTTGTTTTTTAATATGGTTAGCAGAAGAGTTTCTGAGGTCTCTGCCTCTTGTGATAGGGATAATCTCCAATATTTCACGAGAGATTCTGCCACGATATCTTCTGCCGCCATATCGTCGTGTACATATGATTTTGTAAACAGAAATGACCGTCGGTAATTTCGTTCATAGATACTATTGAAATCATCTCCTTTCATTTTCAATGTAGATTGGATGACAAATGTAGAAATTTTTGGATAGAAAAACAGTATTGGGCTAAAAAAGATGTTAAGAACAGATTGAGCGGTGAAAAATGGATATCTTTGTGAAAAGCATTAAATCATTAGGTCTTATGGATATAGGAATGCGGAACTACGATCTTCGGACTTTAATTGATGATGTGGAGGCGGAAGCCTCGTCTTTCTTATATCGGGAAGTTTGTTCGGGAATTGAGATCTGGAGATGTGGATGCCTTCCTCACTCGTTTAAAAGCCTTTTTCGCTGATTTCCCTTATGAGTTAAAGGCTAAAACGGAGTGTCATTATCAAGTAGTGTTTTATCTGGTGTTTAAATTGATGGGACAATTCTGTGATGCGAAGGTGCGCGGTGCGAAGGGACGTGCGGATGCGGTAGTAAAGACGAAAGATTATATTTATGTTTTTGAGTTCAAGCTGGACGGTTCCGTGAAAGATGCCTTGAGGCAGATTGACGAGAAAGGTTATCTGCTGCCTTATGAGGCTGATGGGCGTGAACTGGTGAAAATAGGTGTTTCCTTTAGTAAAGAGGATCGGAATCTGGGTTGTTGGGAGATTGTTTAGACCTGCGCTAACCCACTAGAATAAAGTTTCCCAAGTAAATAACTTATCACTTCCTAACTCGTAAGCTTGTGGCTTGACAAGCCGTAAGTTATTCACTTAACACTTCGATAATTAACAATAAGTCTTATTTGAAACTGCTTGTTTAATTCGTTGATAAATAGCTTTTTATAAACATGTGCATGTTTTACTCCAAACACGTACGTGTTTTGATGAAAAGTAAAAGTTTTTTGAACCAGTCTCTCTGCCATTCCCAGAATGGTGAGATATTGGCTTCTTAATATGTTAAAAATCATCCTATATACGAAACATCTCTATAATCCGTTGTTATATGAAGGATTATCGATATTTTTGTAAATAAACTAGGTAAGCATATGGCAGCGAAGAAAGACAGAGTACTTTGGGCGGATGACGAGATTGATTTGTTGAAACCGCATATCTTGTTCTTGCAGGACAAAGGGTATGAGGTCGTTCCGGTGGTGAGCGGGCAAGACGCTATTGACTGCTGTAAGGAACAATCGTTTGATATTATTTTTCTCGATGAGAATATGCCTGGCTTGACTGGGTTGGAGACGCTGTCGCATATCAAGGAGATCGCTCCGAATGTGCCGGTCGTGATGGTGACTAAAAGTGAGGAGGAAAGTATCATGAATCAGGCGATCGGAAATAAGATCGCGGATTATTTGATCAAACCGGTAAATCCCAACCAATTGCTTCTCTCTATCAAGAAGAATGTCCATAAGAACGTGATTATCTCCGAGACGACCACGGTGGGTT
>ENA-OQJU01000891-OQJU01000891.1-human-gut-metagenome-genome-assembly--contig:-NODE-891-length-13468-cov-5.667762_pt1 | contig 13468 bp, 9 predicted proteins | sample MGYA00242608_ERZ504774 | MGnify/ENA primary metagenome ERZ504774 (study PRJEB26092, sample SAMD00036349) | human gut metagenome | host: Homo sapiens | study: EMG produced TPA metagenomics assembly of...
CCAGGGTTAGTAATATTTCTAGTCAACACATAGCAGCTATTAGAGATAAACAAGTCAACCATTATTAGGGAAGTACATCCAAACGCTTGAAACCATAGTTCCAAACGCTTGAAACTAATGATTCCAAGCTGTTGGAACTAAAGTTTCAAGCCTTTGAAACTATGGTTTCTCTTCGCTGAAACTATGGTTTCAAGGCGACGAAACTAATTCAGTGCTATAACCTTATCATGACCCGGCTTAGATTGCTTCTTTAGTGTCTTCTCTTTTCTATGAGGCTGACTAAAAAGTCGGTAGTATCTCGAATGGGGTTGACTAAAAAGTCAATAGTATCCAAAACTCTCCTCCTTCGGGAAGGAGGAGTACCCGTAGGGGGAGGTGGTAGGTGAGTACGTAAATTGATAATAATAAATTAAGTTATATGCTTACCTACCACCCCGCCCTTTGGGCACCCCTCCTTCCCGAAGGAGGGGAGTTTAAGATACTACCGACTTTAGGGTCAGCCTTTTCTATATTAAACTTTCGTTTTTTCTTGTCGGTCCCGGATATAATGAGTAATTTAGCAGTCTCAACGACACGAAGACGCTGACACAAACAACCTATTATTATATAAATGAAAATTACCCAATTCCGTAAAAATGGAGATACAACAGCGCTCAGCGTACTGGATCTTGAAAAACTGGTAAACAAAGTAAAAACAGAGATAAAATCCCGCCCGGTTTCCACTTTCAGAGAAGAATTAAGATATATGCTTCCAGATGATCGGTGTATGTTTGCCGACAAGCTTCCCGAGATAATTCCTGCCGCAGAATTTAGAAAAGTAAACGGGCAGAAGCAGATGAAAGCGTACAATGGTATTGTTGAACTGACTGTCGGTCCCCTGTCCAATAAATCGGAGATAGCTCTGGTGAAACAAAAAGCGAGTGAACAACCGCAGACCCGTTGCGCTTTTATGGGTTCGAGTGGAAAAACGGTGAAGATATGGACCACTTTTACTCGTCCGGATAACTCATTGCCCAAAACACGGGAAGAGGCGGAACTGTTTCACGCTCACGCCTATCGGCTGGCCGTGAAATGTTATCAGCCCCAAATCCCGTTCGATATACTTCCCAAAGAGCCGACTTTGGAGCAATATTCGCGATTGTCTTATGATCCGGATATTATGTATCGTCCGAATTCCGTGCAATTTTATCTCTCGCAGCCCACAGCGATGCCCGAAGAGACGACTTTCAGGGAGGCAGTGCAGGCAGAGAAGTCTCCGTTGACTCGTGCCGTGCCGGGATATGATGCAGAAAATGCTTTTTTGATGCTTTTTGAAGCAGCTTTTCGGAAAGCTTATACAGATCTTAGCGAAGCAGGCCTCCAATTACGGGAAGATAAATGGCAACCATTGGTCGTACAATTGGCCAAAAATTGTTTTGCTTCGGGATTGCCTCAGGAAGAAGTCGTGAAACGTACCGTTTTTCATTTCTATATGTATAAACAAGAAGTGCTGATCCGGGAGATGATTGGCAACGTATATCTCGAATGTAAAGGTTTCGGCAAAAATATCAGTCTGAGCAAAGAGCAACAGCTAGCCTTACAGACCGAAGAATTCATGAAACGCCGTTATGAATTTCGCTATAACACACAAATCGCCGAGGTGGAATATCGGGAAAGGCTTTCTTTCCGTTTTCGTTTCAATCCTCTCGACAAACGGGCACTGAATAGCATTGCCCTGGATGCACAAATGGAGGGTATTCCACTGTGGGACAGAGATATCAGCCGTTATATCTATTCAAATCGCGTGCCTGTATTCAATCCGTTGGAGGATTTTCTCTATCGACTTCCCGGATGGGACGGTAAAGACCGTATCCGTGAATTGGCAGCCACCGTTCCTTGCCGGAATCCGTATTGGACAGACTTGTTTCACCGCTGGTTTCTCAATATGGTTTCTCATTGGAGAGGGTATGATAAAAAATACGCGAACAGTGTTTCGCCATTGTTGGTCGGGGCGCAAGGGACACGAAAATCTACCTTTTGCCGGAGTATAATGCCACCTTCGGAACGTTCCTATTATACTGACAGCATTGATTTCTCGCGAAAGAAAGATGCGGAACTTTATCTCAATCGTTTTGCGCTCATCAATATTGATGAATTTGATCAGGTCAGTTCGACACAACAGGGCTTCTTGAAACATATCCTGCAAAAGCCTGTGGTAAATATGCGGAAACCTCATGCCAGTGCTGTGCTCGAAATGCGCCGGTATGCTTCATTTATCGCTACGAGTAATCAAAAAGACCTGTTGACCGATCCTTCCGGTAGCCGTCGTTTTATCTGTATCGAAGTGACGGGAGTGATTGACACGAATCGTCCGATAGATTATGAGCAGCTTTACGCGCAAGCCATGTATGAATTGGAACATGGCGAACGCTATTGGTTCGACCAGGAGGATGAAAAGATTATGATGGAAAACAATCGTGAATTTGAGCAAGTTCCTCCGGAAGAACAGCTGTTTTTCCGTTATTTTCGTGCTGCACAGCCTGAAGAAGGGGAGTGGCTGTCTCCGGCGGAGATTATGGAAGATATTCAGAAAAATAGTTCGATACCGATGTCCGTGAAAAGGGTCAATTCATTTGGAAGAATACTGAAAAAGCAGGAAATCCCCTCCAAACATGTACGTAGCGGTACGCTTTACCATGTCGTAAAGTTAGTGACCGGGTAGCGGGAACAAATAATAAATGTGTGATTGCATTGTGACGGCAAATATGCCGTCACAATGCAATCACTTCCTGCTGTCACGGGCTGATTCGTTCATAATGAGTCTGTTATGTCCCGTTTGGTGACAGATGACAGCAACTTACCATATATATTCTTCTGTGTAGCGTTGGTAAGCAGGCTCTTCTTTTATTCCTTTGTTACGAAACAATTGTTTTATATAAGCTTGATCTTTGGGCATAAGGCCTCGTTCTCCACGATAGAGTCGGTAATATCCTGTTTTCCCATAGTGTCCCACCAACTGTGATCGGATACTGACTGCGTCTTCATAAGGAATCCTGTCAAGCAACCGTTTAAGTCCCCATGTTACATGAACTTTTACAGCCGTTTTAAAACATTCGCATTGATTCCCGTCCGCAGGATAGCGTGCCGGATTAACGCTGGTGATATAAAGATAGTCGGCTCCGTTATATTGTGCAGCTATGTGGCGTAGGCATTTGGAGGCTTGTGAGCATTGGTCGTTGAAGCAACGGGCAAAATTGTAAGGGACAGACAGGCTGTCGGGGTCTTCTTTCATTTGTTGACTTTGTTTTATTTATGATAGCAAGGGATACAAGTTTTGTATTCTCTACAAATGTAAGGCTTTCTTTCAAGAATGAGAAATGATTGATAAGCTAATACCATTGTTCTATGCGATTTCTTTTTGAAATCACTATCTTTGCAATGGATCTATTCATTAAATAAAGAAGAGATTATGCTTGCATACACATATATTGAACACGGAAAATTTGAATTGCGAGAAAAGCCGGAACCGAAAATTACGGATGCACGGGATGCAATCGTGCGTGTGACTCTTGGCAGTATCTGTACCAGTGACCTGCATATCAAACACGGTAGTGTGCCGCGTGCAGTGCCCGGAATAACAGTTGGACACGAGATGGTAGGTGTCGTGGAAGAGGTGGGAGCTGAAGTTACATCAGTCAGCCCCGGCGACAGAGTGACTGTGAATGTCGAGACTTTCTGTGGAGAGTGTTTCTTTTGTCATCACGGATATGTCAACAACTGTACCGACCCCAACGGTGGCTGGGCTTTAGGCTGCCGTATCGACGGTGGGCAGGCGGAATATGTCAGAGTACCTTATGCCGATCAAGGACTGAACCGTATTCCCGATACAGTCAGTGATGAACAGGCTCTTTTTGTCGGTGATGTCCTTGCCACAGGCTTCTGGGCAACTCGTATCTCGGAGATTACGGAGAAAGATACCGTCCTCCTCATTGGTGCCGGACCTACCGGAATTTGTACTTTGCTCTGCTCGATGCTGAAGAATCCGAAGCGTATCATTGTCTGTGAAAAGTCCCCTGAAAGGATTCAGTTTGTCCGTGAACATTATCCCGATGTTCTGATAACGCCCCCTGAGAACTGCAAGGAGTTTGTACTCCAAAACAGTGATCACGGCGGAGCTGATGTTGTTCTGGAAGTGGCGGGGACCGAAGATAGTTTCCGGATGGCGTGGGACTGTGCCCGTCCCAATGCGATAGTCACGATTGTGGCTCTTTACGACAAACCTCTGCTTTTTCCTTTGCCTGAGATGTATGGCAAGAACTTGATTTTCAAAACAGGAGGTGTAGACGGCTGTGACTGTGCTGAGATCCTCAGTCTGATTGAAGAGGGAAAGATAGATACCACTCCTCTTATTACCCATCGCTGTTCGCTGAACGAGATTGAGGAGGCATATCGTATCTTTGAAAACAAGCTGGACGGCGTCATCAAGGTAGCGATTGTATGTCAAACCGAAAGTAATAAATAAGAATATGCCTGTTATCGAAATATCCTCTTTGTCTCATCCCGGAGTTGAGATATTCTGTACTCTTACCGAGGCTCAGTTACGCAATCGTATCGAGCCTGACAAGGGTATTTTTATCGTAGAAAGTCCAAAGGTCATAGAGAGAGCTCTGGACGCCGGTTATGAACCTTTAGCCATTTTGTGTGAGCATAAACATATCACTGGCGATGCCTCCGACATCATTGAACGTTGTGGCAATGTACCTGTCTATACGGGTAGCAGGGAGCTGCTTGCTACATTGACCGGTTATGTTCTGACACGTGGTGTTCTTTGTGCCATGCGTCGTCCTGTGGTGCGCAGTATGGCAGAAGTCTGTCGGGAAGCCCGGCGCATCGTCGTGATCGACGGTGTTGTTGATACAACCAACATCGGTGCTATTTTCCGTTCGGCAGCCGCCCTGGGAATTGATGCCGTACTACTGACACGTAACTCTTGTGACCCGTTGAACCGTCGTGCGGTCAGAGTATCGATGGGAACGGTCTTCCTTGTACCATGGACTTGGATGGACGGTTCTCTCAGCGACTTGGGCAAGTTGGGCTTCCGTACAGCTGCCATGGCACTCACGGATAACTCTGTTTCCATTGATGATCCTGTCCTGGCAACCGAACCCAGATTGGCTATCGTGATGGGTACCGAAGGGGACGGACTTTCGCCGGAAACGATTGCCGAAGCTGACTACGTAGTCCGTATTCCTATGTCGCACGGCGTCGATTCACTCAATGTAGCCGCTGCGGCTGCCGTAGCTTTCTGGCAGCTTCGTGCTCGATAGTTCTCATAAGGATCCTTTTTATTGTCGGGACATAAGTTCCGCAAATTGATCGAGTGACTGGACATTATATTTCTCAATGAGATCAATGCATTGTTGAAGATAATCTTCATCTACTTTTACTCCATTCCATTGGTACCATCGTTTTACCATCTCAATACCTGCATTATGCTTCTTGGCAACATTCCAAATCGTGACGAGATCATCCTTTTGTTTTCTTGATTTTAACCGTTTCAGCTCAAGTGCCCCTTTGTAGATTTTGATTTCCTCATCATAGATGAGCTGTTTCTTTAGCGTCAGTTCATCATCTCCCAGAAAAGTGACATGGGTCATGAGTTTTAGTCCTTCGCTGAAATCGGCTACAGCGATACCATGGTCGGAAACGATGAAATAGCCGCCATTATTCTTGCGAGTATACAAGACTTGCGGATTGTTATACACAAAGTATTCGAATATGTTTTCCCCTTTGCGGTCTATTTGATAATGATCGATGTAGCGCTCTTTATATCGTTGCATGAAATGTGCTGTGTAATGCATCAACCTATCGCGGGACTTGAAACCCGTCATTTGGATATAGCCATTGCTTGAAGTGCCGATAATGGGGGCATAAGCCTGAAATCCTACGCCTTGCATATATGAATTGTGTTTTCCCACTACTGTCCACACATTTCTTCGGGTGGTGGTGAGGGTTATACGCTGGGTCGCCAAAGGATATGGCAGCATGTTCTTTGTTTTCTTACGAACCTTATCCATGAACATATTTGCTTTGGTCGATATTTCGATGAGGTCCTTATGCACTTCGGCATACAGTTCCTCGTGAGTCATACTTGTCAGATACATATTTGTGTTTTTGAATTGAGACAAAGGTAGTGGTTATCTTCAGAATTGACATCATTGTCGGATGGCTTTTTGCGGATGATGCCGAAAATAAATACTTTATTCTTTTTAGAACCTGTACGCTCTCATATCCATTATTTTGTGCTCCACCATTAATGCTATGGATACATTAGGTCTTTCAAAAGTAACATCATTGTTCATCCTGACTTTAATAGAAAGAGACGAGAGTAGTTTAATGAGACTGAAGCTATGTGTTAATTGCATAGGTTCAGTCCTAAATTTTATATGAGTAGGATTCTTTTTATTCAACAAAATAGAGAACTAAGATTCTTTAGGCTTCTTATAATGTTCATTTATCATTCTACTAACTTCGTTCATTGATATTTCTCCCTCTATATGTTTACGAGCTGTGTCTATGAGAAAATTTGATACACGCAGATTATCGACAGTTTGTAAGCCTATGGAAGCTCTCCATAATTTGGCTCGTTCACGTTTCTCCTAATCTGTATCATTTAAATATTCATCAAATATGTGCATGTTCTTATCATCTTTTTGATTTTCACGTTATAAGTTGGGGTTCATGTAGCTACAAAAGTACAAAAACAATCCTGATATTGAATATAATTCACTACATTTGCATTATAAAATCGTATCAAACAATGAAGCTAAATAGACTAAAGGCAGTTCTTTTGAAAAAAGGTATCTCTCAGACGTGGTTGGCGAAACAGCTTGATATGAGTTTTAGTATGGTCAATGCCTATGCTTGCAATCGGATTCAACCTAATTTGCAGACACTTCAACAGTTTGCATCGATATTGCAGGTAGATTTGAAGGACTTAATAACCGATAAAAAAGATAGGTAATAATATACAAGCCTTTCTGATGTTATTATTGAGTTTAATTGATTAGAATATAAAAATAAGCAATAAGATGGCAAACTTAAATATTGAACAGAAAAAGGTGAAAAGCCTTTTTCAAGAATCGAAATACAACTTCCTTATACCTGATTACCAACGCCCATATGCGTGGGGTGAGATGGAGTGTAAAACTTTATGGGATGATTTGTTTTCGTTCTCTTTCCCAAATGATGACTGTGACCAATTTATTGACGATGAAGAGTATTTCCTTGGTCCTATAGTAACATTTAAGAATAGAAACCAAATGGAGGTAATTGATGGGCAGCAACGTTTAACGACACTTATGCTTTTGTTAAGGGCTTTTTATAATAAACTAGGTAGTATGAAAGACCCTCGCTCAAAACGGATGAAGGAGGATATTGAAAAATGTATTTGGAGAGCTAATGAATTTGGGGAGTTTGAAACATCTGCTCTGAAAATCAATTCACAGGTTGCTACGGATGAAGATAAAGAAGAGTTTATTGCAATATTGAAAGATGGACAAGGAATTGGCAAAAAAAGTCGTTACGCAAAGAATTTCAATTTCTTCGTTGAAAAGATAGATGCTTTTCTAAGTAATTATCCATCTTATTTTGCATATTTCCCGGCTCGTGTGCTGAATAACTGTGTCCTTTTACCAATAGAGGCGGAATCACAAAATACGGCATTAAGAATTTTCTCAACCTTGAATGATAGAGGGAAACCTCTCTCTGATGCAGATATTTTTAAGGCGCAACTTTATAAATATTATTCATCGTTTGGTAAAAAAGATGAATTTATAGAAACGTGGAAAAATCTAGATAAGATTACTAGCGAAGTGTTTCATCCAATTTATGGTACACCATTAGATGAATTGTTTACAAGATATATGTATTATGAGCGAGCACTTGCAGAGATAAAATCATCAACAACAGAAGCTTTGCGCAAGTTTTATGAAGGAGATGGCAGTTATCCTCTTTTGCATCAGCCAAAGACATTGAGTAATCTTGTAAGCCTTGCCAAATTTTGGCAAGATGTTAACAATCAGGAGACAGAACGTTTCTCAGATAAAGTCCTAAAGCGTTTGTTCGTACTTAGTTATGCTCCTAATGGAATGTGGACGTATATCACTTCTGTGTATTTTATGTACCATCGTAATGAAAATGATGAAATAGAAGAAAATGCTTTTTGTCGTTTCTTGGATTGTATAACAGCTTTCATATGGGCTTATGCTATAACTAATCCAGGTGTTAACTCTTTGCGTACTCCTGTATATGCAGAAATGGTTAAGATAATCAGAGGAGAAGATGTAACATTCTCAGATTTCAAATTTTCAGAAGAACGTTATCGTGCGCAAATAACAAATTATGCATTCAATAATAGTCGTGCGATTACAAAATCAATGATTACTTGGTGGGCTTTTCAATATGATAATCAATCATTATTGTCATTGGAAAACAAATTCGATATAGAACATATATATGCACGAAACAGACTGGATAAAGAAAAAGGTTTATCAAATCCTCAGAATGTAGAAATACTTGGAAATAAGGTTCTTCTTGAAAAAAGATTGAATATCAGAGCTTCCGACTATCGCTTTGTAGATAAAGTAAAATATTATAAAGGTTTTACCACTGCTAATGGTCAGGAAAAGAATGGCTCTCAAATTGTAGAATTGGCGGAGATAAGTAATTCATATAGTGATTTTACTGAAACTGATATTATTAATCGTAATTCTAAAATAATTGATTCGTTTGTGAATTTCCTTAGAGCGAATCAATTATTGAAAGAGTAAAGTTATAGCTTTGAATATCAATTTGTTTTTTAGCATAAACTTCTGATAATATATATTATTAAGAATATGACTCCTGAAGAAAAAGCAAGAATAAAGATAGACCAGTGGTTTGCCGATGCTGGTTGGAAAGTAGTTAATAGGGAGGATTATGAACCTACTGGTACGGCTGTAGCCATAAGAGAAGGTTTATTGAAAGGAAATCTTGAAGCCGATTATTTCCTTTTCATTAATGGAAAAGCAGTAGGAGTACTTGAAGCTAAGCGTGAAGAAACAGACGTTTTTGCTTCAAAAGTATGCGAGCAAGCAGCTCTATATGCACGAAGTGTCCCAAATATCTATCAGGCATATCAAAAGCCATTGCCTTTTATCTTTACCTCAAATGGAAAAGAACTATACTTCTGTGATTTCCGTGAACAAGATTCTTGTTTCAAACAGATAATAACTATTCCTACGCCACATGAATTGGTCAAGAAACTGGGGATTGAGGATACATTTGCCGGACTTCCCACATTGAAAAGGAAGGGGCTTCGTGATTGCCAGTATGAAGCGGTGACAGAACTTGAAAAGAGTTTTCGTGCTGGGCAAAATCGGGCATTGATGGTTCTTGCTACCGGAGCAGGCAAAACATATACTGCTTGTCTTGCTGCTTACCGAATGCTTTCTTATACACCAATGCGTAGGGTGTTGTTTCTTGTCGACCGAAATAATCTTGGAAAACAGGCAGAGGGAGAATTTGGAACTTTCCGACTGACAGAGAATGGAGACGCTTTCAATACTATCTTTACGGTCAATCGCCTTCGCTCGTCTTCTATCCCTTCTGATAGTAACGTCGTTATTTCTACAATACAACGTTTGTTTTCATTCTTGAAAGGAGAAGCTATTGAGGATAATGATGACGATGATGAGAACGAACCTGCAGAGGAAGTAACCTTGCCTCCCAATCCCAATTTACCGCACGATTACTTTGATATGATTATTATAGATGAGTGCCATCGCTCCATTTATGGAAACTGGCGCATGGTATTGGAGTATTTCGATACGGCAAGATTGGTAGGTTTGACTGCGACACCTATTCCCGAAACAATGGCTTTTTTCAATAACAATCGCATTGTCAACTATACATTAGAAAAGAGTATCGTTGATGGTGTGAATGTGGATTGTCGGGTATATAGAATAAAAACCCAAGTCACGGAAACGGGTGGGGCTATATTAGAGGGTGAGAAATTTAAAGAAGAAACAAGATATACAGGTGAGGTCAAGACTGTAAGTAGTAAGGAAACCAAAAACTACACAAATAAAGAACTTAATCGGAGTGTTATTAATCCGGCACAGATAAAGTTAATCCTTTCGACCTATCGGGATGTGGTTTATACAGAATTGTTTAATGACCCGCAACGTGAGCCGAATATGGACTATTTGCCCAAAACCTTGATATTTGCTCTCAATGAAGCTCACGCTACAAATATCGTACAGATAGCTAAAGAGGTGTTCGGACGGACTGACGACCGCTTTGTTCAGAAAATTACTTATTCGGCAGGCGATAGTAACGAACTGATACGCCAATTCCGTAACGACAAGGATTTTCGTATTGCTGTGACCTGTACGTTGGTTGCCACTGGAACAGATGTAAAGCCACTGGAAGTGGTGATGTTCATGCGTGATGTGGAGTCATTGCCTTTGTATATTCAGATGAAAGGGCGTGGAGTGCGTACTATTGGTGATGACCAACTTCGCAATGTTACCCCGAACGCATTCAGCAAGGATTGTTTTTATTTGGTTGATGCGGTAGGCGTGACGGAGCATGCGCAAACAGTGGCACCTATAGATGATGGTCCTACAACAAAAACGATTACTCTAAAGGAGTTGTTAGAACGTATTAGTCATGGCTATATTCCTGACGAGTATCTCAAACGGCTTGCGGCAACACTTGCCCGAATATACAACAAGGCGGATGATTCGCAACGGAAAGAGTTTGTCCGTTTGTCTCATGATGACATGAAGGAACTTTCTGCTAGAATATACGATGTGCTGGAGAAAGGCATTCTTCCACTGTTTGTAAGCACTGATGAGCCTAACAATGAACGTAAGGGGCTAGTCGCTCCGCTTGCCAATCATGCGGATGCTCGGAAATACCTTCTTATACTTGCAGCCGGATTCGTCAATACATTGATGCCGGGTGAAGATACGCTTATCTCCAAAGGGTTTTCCATTGAGGAAGCAAAAAGTACGACAGAGGCTTTCGAGGAGTTCTGCAAAGAACACAGTGATGAAATAGAAGCACTACGTATTATATATAATAATGAAGGAACGCCTATCACCTATTCTATGTTGAAGGATTTGGAAAACAAACTCAAAATGGCAAACAACCATTTCACTTCCAAACAACTTTGGAACTCTTATGCCATAGTCAATGCTAAAGCGGTAAGGCGTTCCACTACCAAAGAAGAAAGCGATGCATTGACCAATATCATACAACTTGTGCGCTTTGCTTTCCGCCAAATCGAACGATTGGATAGTGTAGTTACTACCTCTAAACAGTTTTTCAATCTTTGGTTAGGACAAACCCAGCGTGAAATAACTGACAAACAGCGAGAGGTTATCAGTCGTATTGTGGATTACATTGCTTCTAACGGAGCTTGTACGGTCAGAGATATTCGAGAGGATGACGCAACCCAAGCGGCACAAATGATTCGGGCATTTGGTAATATGCAGAAAGTGGACGAAGCACTTCATTCCCTTTACACATTTGTAGTATTAAGAAAAGCAGCATAAAAAATGGCAACAAATAGTTCAACTGAGCAATCGCTCACCAAAAAAGTATGGAATCTGGCAACCACTCTTGCCGGACAAGGAATAGGATTCACTGATTATATTACCCAACTGACCTATCTTTTATTCTTGAAGATGGATGCCGAAAATGTAGAAATGTTTGGAGAAGAGTCGGCTATTCCAACTGGTTATCAGTGGGCAGATTTGATAGCATTTGATGGTCTGGATTTGGTAAAACAATATGAAGAGACCCTTAAATTGCTTAGTGAGCTGGACAATCTGATAGGTACGATTTATACGAAGGCACAAAACAAGATAGACAAACCTGTTTATCTGAAAAAGGTCATCACCATGATTGATGAGGAGCAATGGCTCATTATGGACGGTGATGTGAAAGGAGCTATCTACGAAAGCATTCTTGAAAAGAACGGGCAAGACAAGAAAAGCGGTGCAGGACAGTATTTTACTCCTCGTCCACTTATTCAGGCAATGGTAGATTGTATCAATCCGCAAATGGGTGAAACGGTTTGTGACCCGGCTTGTGGAACGGGTGGATTCTTACTTACAGCTTACGATTATATGAAAGGTCAGTCAGCAAGTAAAGAAAAACGTGATTTCTTGCGTGACAAAGCTTTGCATGGTGTGGATAATACGCCTTTAGTGGTGACGCTCGCTTCCATGAATCTTTATTTGCATGGTATTGGTACAGACCGTAGTCCGATTGTTTGTGAGGATTCTTTGGAAAAAGAACCGTCAACTCTTGTTGATGTGATACTTGCCAATCCTCCTTTTGGAACTCGTCCGGCAGGCTCTGTGGATATCAACCGTCCGGATTTCTATGTGGAGACCAAAAATAACCAGTTAAACTTCCTCCAACACATGATGCTTATGCTCAAAACAGGAGGACGTGCTGCTGTGGTGCTTCCTGACAATGTCCTTTTTGAGGCAGGGGCAGGTGAGACTATTCGCAAACGCTTATTGCAGGATTTCAATCTGCATACTATCTTGCGCTTGCCTACAGGGATTTTCTATGCGCAAGGCGTAAAAGCCAACGTGTTGTTTTTCAGCAAAGGACAACCAACCAAAGAAATATGGTTTTACGATTACCGTACAGACATAAAGCATACGCTTGCCACCAATAAACTGGAACGGCATCATTTGGATGATTTTGTTTCTTGCTACAATAATCGAGTAGAGACCTACGATGCAGAAAATAATCCGCAAGGTCGTTGGCGTAAATATCCTGTAGATGAAATTATTGCCAGAGACAAAACAAGTCTTGACATTACTTGGATAAAGCAAGGTGGTGAGGTGGACAACCGTTCATTGGCAGAGCTGATGGCTGATATAAAGGATAAAAGCCAAACGATAAGTGCTGCTGTGGTTGAACTTGAAAAGCTACTTGCGAATATTGAAGAAAATTGAGTTATGGGAAAAGAGATTTTCACAAATGATAAATATATAAACGACCTGTTCTTGAAGGTTGTTAACCTTGTCACGCAGGCAAGGGAACGTGTGGCAACAGCCGTCAATATAGCTGAGGTTTATACTAAGTTCCATATCGGACAATATATAGTAGAATATGAGCAAAAGGGGGAAACAAGAGCCGAATATGGAAAGGCGGTGCTGAAAGAACTCTCCAAACGTCTGACTGATAGGTTGGGAGATGGATGGTCATATTCAACGCTTAAGAATATACGGCAGTTTTATATTGTTTTTTCTAAAGGGCTAACCAGTGGTTGTCCAAAGCCGAGTCAAAAGGCTAACCAGTGGTTAGCCGATTATCCGAAGTCAGAGGAATGTATCTCTGAGCCGACATTCGCTCTCTCATGGTCTCATTATCTTATACTGATGAGGGTGGAAAATCCGGATGCCCGCAGTTTCTATGA
>ENA-OQJU01000908-OQJU01000908.1-human-gut-metagenome-genome-assembly--contig:-NODE-908-length-13185-cov-4.825374_pt1 | contig 13185 bp, 10 predicted proteins | sample MGYA00242608_ERZ504774 | MGnify/ENA primary metagenome ERZ504774 (study PRJEB26092, sample SAMD00036349) | human gut metagenome | host: Homo sapiens | study: EMG produced TPA metagenomics assembly of...
TGGACCCGGTTTCCGCTCTGGCGCAGATATGCGGATTGTACGACAACGAAATCAGTGAAGAAGGGGCGTTTAGAAAAATCCTGACCATGTTTTATCAAAATGGATTTGAAAATGGGAAGGATGATAAGAAATTTGTCATGGTAGAGTCCCCTATTGTGACTGGGTGCAGAAGACCATCACTGGTGGAAATACAGGAGCCTTCTGTTATTACCAAACCAGGTACTCTGGTTAAGTTAAATGGACTGCTGGATGAAGGTGCGACAATCACACTGACCAGTGGAGAAGTGGTGAAACGGCATCCCGACACAGTAATCCTCATTACAACCAATATGGGATATAAAGGGTGCCGGGGATTTAACGAATCCGTTTTGTCCAGAATGCGTATGGTTCATTACTTAGAGCCGCTCAATGCGGAGGCAATGGTAGCCCGGGTCAAAAAGAAAGTGAAATTTGACGATGAGACTTTCTTAAAGAAAATGGCGGATATTGTTTGTGAAGTACAAAAACACTGCAATACAGAAATGATTACGGGCGGAGTATGCGGATACCGGGAATATGAGGACTGGGTGTGGGCTTACCTTATACAGAAGGATATATTGAAAGCAGCAAAATGCACGCTCGTTGCGAAAGCAGCGCCGGAACCAGAGGAAAGGGAGGAAATTTATAAAAAACTGGTGATACCCGCGTTCACAGAGGCGCAGGCGGCATAAAAAAATGAGGAGGAACCAATGAATAAAAAAGTGCAGCAAAAACGTAATCAAATAAAAAATAGAATGGGAAGGCTGACGGATAAAGATTTTTTTCTGTCTCAATCCTATCATGACACCATGTTAAAATCTGTCAGATTGTTGGGACAGAAGAATGATATTACCCTGTTCATGGATTATGAAGAGTCCGATGACGCCAGGATTGCATTTACAAATGGACGGCTCCTCTACTTAAATACGGCGAACTTAATCACAAATCTGATGACGAGCCGGGTGTCTAAAATAAAGAGCCATGAGGGGTTTATAGCCCATGAATGCGGCCATCTTAGATGTTCGGATTTCAAACGGCGGGGCCGGTATGTAAGCGGATTCTCCAGATGGCGTGTGTATCCAAAGCCTCCACAGGTGCAGCTGGTATACGAAAGAAAAGCCTGGGAGGAGATGAAAGGATACTTAAATGCCCATAACGTGGTGGCAGCCTCGGTGATACAGAAAACCGCTTCTTATATAAATAACGTACTGGAAGATGTGTATATTGAAAGCTTTATGTGCCAGAAGTATCCGGGCAGTATTCAAAATGGAATTCAACGTAATGCCGCGCTTATCATTCATCATATTCCAACGCAGGAAGCGCGTAAGGCAGAAAAGAGCGATGGACTGACCATTATGCTGGATATGATTTTCCGCTATGCCAGAGCCGGAAGGACAGAGGCAGAAAAAGAATATGATAAACAGTATTGTTCCCGCTTAAATTCCTGCCGTAAAATCATTGATGAGGCAGTGGTAAGCGCTGACCCGGATATTCGCTTTTATGCTACGAACCGCCTGATGCTAAAGTTGTGGAAATACATCAGACAGGCCATTAAAACAGCGGCAAAGAGCCTGAAAAATGAAATAAACCGGCTTTCGGAGGAAGAACTGAGTAAGAAAATTCAGGAGTATTTAAAGCGGAAAATGTTATGGGTGGCACTTTCAGAGACTATCGGTGCTTCGGAAGAACAGAATGAAGTGGAAGAGGAAATTGAAGGCTGGGACGGGGAGCTGGAAGGAGAACCGGAATCTCAAAATCAGAACGGTAAGAACGAAGAATTAGAAAATGCACTTGAGAAAATGCGAGATGGGCAGAGGCAGGAAGGAGGAGAAGAGGAAACAGAGGAAGGATCGGAGATAGATGAGACATTATCTAATCTTTTGCAGAAAATAGCAGAGGAGAAGTTTCTGCAGGATGAGGAATCGGATTTAAAAAGGAATCTGGAGGAGGAGGCAGCAGATTTTAAATTGGACGGTATCCACAAAGATTCAGTGATTGAAATGCACCGGATGACAACAGTTCCCCTGCGATTGGAAAAAGAATATAAAATGATTGCTCCAGAAATAAACCGAATCACAAGACGGCTGGAAGCATCGCTTGAAGATGTGCTGGAGCGGTTGGAGGGAGGTACGCAATCAGGTCTTTACATGGGGAAACGTTTAAGCCGTGGAAATCTGTACCGGCTGGATGATAAGATTTTTGAAAAAACAATAAAACCGGAAGATGGATTTTCAATCGCATTTGCGGTTCTGCTTGACCTTTCAGGTTCTATGTCATCCGGTGGCAGGATTGAGTCTGCACAAAAAGCGGGTCTTGTCATGTATACGTTTTGCCGGAATCTGGGAATACCGGTTATGCTGTATGGCCATACAACCCATGATACGGGATATACGGAAGTGGTAGACATTTACTCTTTTGCAGATTTTGATTCTGTAGACAATCAGGATTATTTAAGAATCATGAGTGTTAGTACCTATGATTGTAATAGAGATGGAGTAGCACTTAGATTTGTAGGGCAAAAACTGCTAAACCGGCCAGAGGATATAAAAATATTATTAATGATTTCAGATGGACAGCCTTATGCCCAAGGATATAAAGGCGAAATTGCAAAAGCAGATTTGCAAGAAGCCAAATATAGCCTGGAAAAAAGAGGAGTTAAGTTGTTTTCCGCAGCAATTGGTGATGACCGTGAGATGATTGAGGAAATATACAAAGACGGATTTCTGAATATTGCAGATTTCAATACAATGCCAGTCAAACTGGCAGGTCTCATCGCCCGGTTCATCAGATAGAGGAGGAGACATATGGCAGAAAGGGAAGAACGGGACTGGTCTAACGTAGTATCCGGTCAGATTGCAGTGTATAAAACAGATAAGGCACTGTTAGAGCTCATGGATAATTTAAAACCAGCGTCATATTTATTTCCGGCTCATATCCATGCGTCCGGAGACGTGTCAGAAGTTGGGGAAAGGTCCTTAATCCGTCTTAATATGCTGGATTACAGCAAAGGAACAGGGGATAATACAGTGAGTGTCTATGCCAATATCAGCCCAGAAGAAGCTAAATACATATACTCGGCGCTCTTTAATCATCTGTGGGAATTTGATTATCCCCAGGAAAAGATTTTTGGTAATCCAGATAAGGAGGGTTACAGTATTGTCACAAAACTTAAGATTGTCCGGTATGATACTGATTCCCAGGGGAATAAACGTAATTACCCATGGTTTGTAGAAATACAAAACGGACGCGGCATTGCAATGAAAAATTCCAATGGTGGCCGGTATTGTAAAAAGAACAGTTATATCTGTGACAAGAAAGCCAGTCTGTACATCAATGATAAAGACCTGTTTATCCTATTTTGCAAGACAGACGCTTATATACGCGCATTTGAGATGGAGTATGCATTTCGGGAAAACAGGATCGGAAACTTTACCAGCTTGTATGGTCTTTTAAAGAATGAGATACAGGGAGCAGCCGACAGACTGCTCACTTGTATCCATAGGGAAGATGAGGAACCTATGAAAAAGGCAGGATGATTTAGTTCTAAAGACCCTGTAAAAGTTGTTTGCTTGAATAAGAGGGGCAGATATGATATATTAGATTTGTAAAAGCATAAATTGTCTGGAACAGAAAGGAGGGCTTCTATGTGCCAGATCTCAATCCGCATACCGGATGCAGTTATGTATGATACACATATGAGTGAGGAGGAGGCCGCTGCATTTGCCAGATGTATGGTAGCAGTAGGATATTATACGCAGAATAATGTGTCCATAGGATACTGTGCCCAGATAGCCGGTATGACAGAAGAAGAATTTATTAAATATCTGGGAAAGGGGAAGGTCAGTATTTTCCAGTTTGACAATAAAGCAGAGTTTTTGGAGGAACTGGAGAATGCGTAGAGTGATTGTAAATTCCACCCCCATCATTGTACTTTGTAATATTGGATTATTGGATATACTGAAGGCGCTCTATGCAGAGATTTGTATCCCGGAGGCTGTGTACCGTGAGGTGACAGAGAAAGACGATTCGGCATGTCAGGTATTAAAGACTGCATTGAATTGGATACATGTGGAAAAAATCGCAAACCAGTCAGATAAAAAGATGTATAAGGCGAAGCTACACGATGGAGAAGTGGAAGTCATGATTCTGGCCCAGGAGGGGACAGCGGACGATTTAGTCGTGATAGATGACAATGCTGCTAAAAAAACAGCAAAATATCTCGGTCTAAAAGTTACCGGAACAATCGGAGTCCTTTTGAAAGCCAAGAGAGAGGGGATTATTCCGGAGATTGCTTCCGTTCTCGAAAAAATGAAAAAGAACGGATTTTATATCAGCGAAAGCCTGGAACAGCTGGTACTGGAACAGGCAGGAGAACAACACAATATATAGCGCAATGAAGTTGACAAAAACTATATATGGTGGTAAAATGAGTGGGAAAGCTGATTTATGTAATCCAAGGATTACAAGTAGTTTTTGTTCCGGCATTAAAAACTGGAAGCAGGATTTTAAAGTAACAGAATAAGAGCAGCTATTGTGCTGCGGGAATGAAGAGACATCAAAATGAATTGTTTTGGTGTCTCTTTTTTTGTTGTGCGCCTGGCGGCGCACGTTTCTAACGGGTGAAAGTCCTGAATCCACCTGGTAGCGGGAAGGATATAGCCGAAGGCAAGGGTGTTGCAGGTGACTGCAAATCTGAAGGAAGCCGGATGTGGGGAACGAACCCATGGGCAAACCTCTGGTCTGACGGACAGAAACCGTATAGAAGGCTGTACATGAGGGTAAGTCTGCAACACAAGATGAAGCCCGATAGCTACACGGAATCGTGTACAGTAAATGCGGCAGATAGATGGAGGGAAAGAAACGTGTGGTACCCAGGGAGGTCTGTACGGAATGCTCCGAAAGGAGTAACCATTGCCGAGAGGTAATGCTGAGCGTACAGAAGTCAGCAGAGGTCATAGTAGCTGTTTTCAGTGAAGGACCGAATCAATAGGAGTCTTTAGTACGACAGGGAAAGGAGGAATGGGCAGATGGGTACAGAAAACAGAGAAAGCTGCTCGCAAAGAGATAGCGCGGAACGCAAAGGGTATGTGAGAGCGCACCGCTCATTCAACCGGATATGGAAGGAAAGAGACAGTGCAGAGCCAGACATCTTAAGTAAGATACTGAACAAGGAAAATCTGAACAGGGCTTACAAAAGAGTGAAGGCAAACAAGGGAGCGCCGGGAGTGGATGGAATGACCATTGAAGCGGCGTTACCATGGCTGAGGGAGAATAACTATGAACTGGTAGAGAGAATCAGGAAGGGGAAGTATACCCCATCTCCAGTCAGGCGTGTGGAGATTCCGAAGCCGGAGGGAGGGATACGAAAGCTTGGTATCCCCACCGTAATAGACCGTATCATCCAGCAGGCAATGCTTCAACAGCTCATGCCAATCTACGAACCATTGTTCTCGAAAGACAGCTTCGGCTATCGTCCGGGACGAGGAGCAAAAGACGCCATTCTCAGGATAAAGGAGTATATCGAACAGGGATACACGAGGGCAGTAGTTCTCGACTTATCGAAATACTTTGATACGCTGAACCATACGATACTGCTGAACCTGTTGAGGAAACAAGTAAAAGACGAAAGAGTGGTGCAGATGGTGAAGCGGTACCTGAAAAGTGGAGTGATGGAAAACGGTGTTGTGACAGAAACGAAGGAAGGCTCCCCGCAGGGAGGAAATCTATCCCCACTCTTAGCAAACGCGTATCTGAATGAGTTCGACTGGGAGTTCCACAGACGGGGCGTACCGTGTATCCGCTATGCAGACGACATCGTACTGCTGGCAAAGAGCGAACGGGCGGCAGAACGACTGCTGGAATCCAGCACGAAATATCTGGAGGCAAGGCTGAAACTGAGAGTGAATCGGGAAAAGAGCCGAACGGTCAGTGTGTTCGCAATCCAAAATTTTAAGTTCCTTGGTTTTTGTTTTGGGAAGAACGGAACAGGGACCTATATCCGTGTCCATGGAACGTCATGGAAGAAAGCCAAGGAGAAACTGCGCAGGCTTACTTCCCGGAGCAGGTGCGGGAGTATCATCCGAACCAAGGAAAAGATAAAAGTCTACATGAGAGGATGGCTGAACTACTATGGGATAGCGGACATGAAGAAAAACATCGAAAGCCTGAATGGATGGTTGTACCGCCGGATACGGATGTGTATCTGGAAACAGTGGAAACTGCCCAAAACCAGAATGAGGAAACTCATAGGACTGGGAGTAGACAGCCATTATGCGGCAACAATAGCCTACGACCGCAAGGGATACTGGTTCAATGCCGGAAACAAGGCGGTCAACTGGGCATTAAGTAAAGAAAGACTGATAAACTGGGGCTTTTATGACTTAGCCGCAGCCTATCAGTCTCTGCACACCAACTATTGAAAGCGCCGTATACGAGAACCGTACGTACGGTGCTGTGAGAGGACGGCGGTTAATCACCGCCTCCTACTCGATTGCCCAGCATGGGCGTTTTCTAATGGGTGAAAGTCCCAAGTGCGCGTAGGCAACAACGAAGCACATAGCCGAACAGCAAGGGTGTCCGCCGTGAGACGGAATCTGAAAGAAGCTGTAAGCAAACCTCTGACCTGACGGACAGGAACCGCATATAAGGCTCGGAAATACGGATAAGGTGGCAAAAGGCACTGAAGTCCAAAAGGTTGCCGGAAGTACGAGTAAATGCGGCAGGTACATGGAGGAAAAGAACACGCACCTTAACTGGGGAGGTCTCACAGGCGGTCTCATTAGCCGTAGTAACAACGAATTGTGAGAAGTCAGCAGAAGCCATAGTAGTGAGGAAGTTCCTGTAATGGGGACGGAGCGAAGGGCTGAACAATCAATCAGTTGAAGTACGTTCCACTTCGTAGCCGGAGCATACGCCTGTCGATGACTTCAAAGGCGGCAAAGGCAAAAGGGGCAGAAAGGAAACAACGCATGGACACAAGCAGTCTCATGGAGCAGATATTAAGCAGGGATAATCTAAATGCGGCGTATCTGCAAGTCGTAAGGAATAAAGGAGCGGCAGGCGTGGACGGGATGACCGTTGAAGAACTTGGCGCATATCTTTCGGAAAACGGCGAAAACATTAAGGAACAGTTGCGGACGAGGAAGTATAAGCCGAAGCCAGTCCGCAGGGTGGAGATACCCAAACCCGATGGTGGTACAAGAAATCTTGGAGTGCCAACAGCAGTAGACCGCTTTGTACAGCAGGCGGTGGCACAGGTGCTTACCCCGATATTTGAGGAGCAGTTTCACGACCACAGCTATGGATTCAGACCCAAGCGGTGTGCACAGCAGGCAGTCCTTAAAGCATTGGAAATGATGAATGACGGACACAACTGGATAGTGGATATCGACCTAGCGAAATTCTTTGACACAGTAGACCATGACAAGCTGATGACGATTTTCGGACGGACAATAAAGGACGGAGATGTCATATCGGTGGTAAGAAAGATTCTGGTCAGCGGCGTAATGATTGATGATGAGTATGAAGATACGGTAGTCGGCACACCGCAGGGTGGAAATATCTCGCCGCTGTTAGCAAATATCATGTTAAATGAGCTGGACAAAGAACTGGAAGCAAGGAGGCTGGATTTCGTCCGGTATGCAGATGACCTTATTATAATGGTCGGGAGCAGACAGGCGGCAGAGCGGGTAATGAAGAGCGTGGCTCGGTTTATAGAGGAAAAGCTTGGACTGAAAGTGAACGCGGAAAAGAGCAGGGTTGATAAACCAAAGGGCATTAAGTATCTGGGGTTTGGATTTTACTATGACTCATTTGCCAAAGGGTACAAAGCCAGACCACACCCGAAAGCGGCAGCAAAGTTCAAGGCGCAGATGAAGAAATATACAAGCAGGAGCTGGGGAGTGGGCAATGGTTATAAAATTGGGAAACTCAACCGGCTTATCCGAGGGTGGATAAATTATTTCAAAATCGGAAGCATGAAAAGGCTGTGCGCAAAAATGGACGGACAGATTCGGTATCGACTGCGCATGTGCATATGGAAACACTGGAAAACGCCAAAGAACAGGGAAAAGAATCTTATCAAACTTGGTCTGCCGCCAAATGCGGCACATGGCATTTCATATGCCAAAGGATATGCCAGAGTGTGCAGAAGCTGGAATCTCCACATTTGTATCAGTAAAGAGAGACTAGCTAAGTTTGGTCTTGTATCCATGGAAGACTACTACGCCGAAAAGGCTGTTACATGTTAAGTTGATTGAACCGCCGTATACCGAACGGTACGTACGGTGGTGTGAGAGGTCGGAAGGCGAAATAATCGCCTTCCTCCTACTCGATTGGCTTTTGTCCGCTATGGGCGGGTTTCAACCGGTTATGAAGCCTACTTCTTGCGGGGAGCGGGCGCATCCTCCCTGAGCTGGTCCGCAATCATTTCAATCATCTGTGTCTTCAGATACACGTCAAAGGACAGCTCGCAGATAAAGGCAAACAGCTTCAGATATTCCCTGTCCTTGTCATCCACAGGAGCATCTGAAAATGTATCCTGGGCACGGGCAAACTTAGCCGCCACATCAGACTTCAGATTATTCATCTCGCCCTTTTCCAAAGTAAATACTTCGTTGTAGATATCTTCCAGGGACAGTTGGGATGTCTGACCTGAGAAATGCTTTGATGTAATAGGACGGAAAAGCTCTTCAATATCACTAAAGGACAGAAGGTTTTTAAAATAATATATGAACACAAGCATCAGCATGTGGTCCTTGGAATACTTCTTCTTCACCGGGGGAGGCAGAAGATTATTCTTGGCATAATTGTTAATCATGGTCTTGGTCAGGACTTTATCACCCGGATGGCGTCTCATATCTTTTAAATGGCTGTCCATGAAGGTGGTAACCTGGTCCATGTACAAATCAATATCAGGAATCTCGTCCGCCTTGACATGGGACAGGTTCTCCAGATAGGAAAACAGGTCCTGCAGACGTTCTTCATTTGTCTTCATCTATGTGTCACCTCTGTCATTCTTATCACATTGCTATATCTATTATATAGTATTGAATACTAGATGACAAGGGGGAAATGAAAATCTATGCGGGTTTATGGGGGAATGCCTGTAAGACAGGAAACAGGAGATATGGCAATGGAGAGACAGCTGCCTGTAATGCGGCTGCAATCGTCCGAAAGGCAGGTCTTGCAGGATGGGGTTCAGAATGGTATACTTAATAAACATAATTGCAGTTAAAAAGGCGGTACATAATTTATGAGTATTTACGATACATTGAATCCCATGCAGAAGGAGGCAGTCCTTCAAACGGAAGGGCCTCTCCTTATTTTAGCTGGGGCCGGTTCCGGAAAGACCAGGGTGCTGACCCACAGGGTGGCATACCTGATTGAGGAGAAGCAGGTGAACCCGTGGAATATACTGGCCATCACATTTACCAACAAGGCGGCCGGGGAGATGAGGGAAAGGGTGGACCAGCTGGTAGGCTTTGGGGCTGAGAGCATCTGGGTCAGCACCTTCCACTCCACCTGTGTGCGCATCCTGCGCAGGCATATAGAGTATCTGGGTTACACCACGAATTTTTCCATCTATGACAGCGATGATCAGAAAACCCTGATGAAACAGGTGTTCAAGGCCATGGATGTGGATACCAAGCAGTTCAAGGAGCGTTCCGTGTTAGGCACCATATCCTCTGCGAAGGACAAGCTCATCGGTCCTGAGGAATTCCTGTTAAATGCAGGGCAGGACTTCAGACAGCGCAGGATTGGAGAGATATATAAGGAGTATCAGAAACGTCTTAAGAAGAACAATGCACTGGATTTTGACGATCTCATTGTAAAGACAGTGGAATTATTCCAGAATAACAGCGAGGTCCTGAATTATTATCAGGAGCGGTTTAAGTATATCATGGTGGATGAGTACCAGGATACCAACCTGGCTCAGTTCAAGCTGGTCAGCCTGCTGGCTTCCAAGTACAGGAACCTGTGTGTGGTGGGGGATGACGACCAGTCCATTTACCGGTTCAGGGGGGCGGATATAGGGAATATTCTGAGCTTTGAGGAGATGTTTCCCGGGGCAAAGGTCATTAAACTGGAGCAGAATTACCGGTCCACCCAGAACATACTGAATGCGGCCAACGGCGTTATACGCCACAACCGCGGGCGTAAGGATAAGACCCTGTGGACTGCCAATGGCGAAGGGGATTTGATTCGTTTTAAACAGTTTGACACAGCCAGAGAGGAAGCGGACTTTGTGGCCAGGGAGATAAGGGACAGCGGCTATGCCTATCAGGAGCAGGCTGTGCTCTACCGCACCAATGCCCAGTCCCGTCTTCTGGAAGAGCGGTGTATCTTTTACAACGTACCCTACCGTCTGGTGGGAGGCGTGAATTTCTATCAGAGAAAGGAAATCAAGGATATTCTGGCCTACTTAAAGACCATAGCCAACGGAGTGGATGATTTGTCTGTGCTGCGCATTATCAATGTGCCCAAGCGGGGAATCGGAGCCACCACCATGGGGAAGGTAACCATCTTTGCCTCTGAACATGGCATGAGCCTGTACGATGCTCTCAGGGAGGCCAGGCAGATTCCGGGCTTGGGTAAGGCTGCTGAAAAAATCGGAGCCTTTATAGGACAGATGGAAAGCTTCCGGGCCAGGGCACAGTCAGATGATTACACCATCCAGGACTTGATAGAGGGCATCATGGACGAGACCGGCTACCAGCAGGAGCTGGAGGCAGAGGGAGAGGTGGAGTCCCAGACCAGGCTGGAGAACATAGAGGAGCTGGTCAACAAGGCCGTGAGCTACGAGGAGGACAGCGAGCATCCTTCTCTGGATGAATTCCTGGAGCAGGTGGCCCTGGTGGCTGATATAGATAATATGGATGAATCCGAGAACCGGGTCACCCTCATGACCCTGCACAGCGCCAAGGGACTGGAGTTCCCGAAGGTGTACCTGGTAGGCCTGGAGGATGGGCTGTTTCCCAGTATGATGTCCATAAATTCCGATGACAAGACGGACATGGAGGAGGAGCGCCGTCTCTGCTATGTGGGTATCACAAGGGCCAAAAATGAGCTGGTGATTACCAGCGCCAGACAGCGGATGGTCAACGGCGAAACAAGATACTGCAAGCCCAGCCGTTTTATGGAGGAGGTGCCGGGGGAGTTGCTGGAAGAGGAGCGTCTGGAACCAGTGCTGGGAAGCTATGGCAGCCGGAACAATGGTGCCGGTGCAGGCGGATTTGGCAAGACCGGTATTTCCGGCGAGGCAGGCCTGCCGTGGAACCAGCCGGCAGCGGGGAATACGCGTACAAGCACCTTTGGAAAGGGATATAACGCATATGCATCCGGCTCATCCCAGCCCTTGTCAGGTCTGGGCACCGGCAGCACAGCGGGAAATCCGGGATTTGGCAAGGCATTTACAGTGCAGAAGGCAGCATCCCTGGATTACAGCGAGGGAGACAGGGTCAGGCACATCAAATTCGGAGAGGGAACGGTGAAGTCCATCAGGGACGGAGGTAAGGATTACGAAGTCACGGAGGTATTTGACGGTGCGGGCCAGAAGAAAATGTTTGCATCCTTTGCCAAGCTAAAAAAGGTCTGATGGGTGTGCTGGCATCTGGAATGCCTGGCGGTAAGCGGCATTTGCTCAGCGGAATCGGGCGCCTGCCTGGCTGAAACAGGTATCTGTCTGGCCGAAACAGGCATCTTCCCAGCAGATTTCTGCCAGGACTGGGGTTTAATTAAAATTGGATTGAAACAATTGGATAAAATTTGAATAAATTGGGATAGTAAATCAAGAGCTTCCATGATATAATAATTAAAAACAAGCAAGAGGGCAGAAGTGCTTATATATAAGAAAGGACGTGGGTAGAATGAACAGATTTGACAGAGACAGGTTTGATCAGATGGGCAAAGAGGCATTAAGCCGTGTAGAAGAACTGATGAATTCCAGCAGGATCAATGAACTGCTTCACAAGAGAGAAGAGGACGAGAAGAAAAAGAACTGTATTCTCTGGGTACTGGCCATCATTGGAGCAGTTGCAGCAGTTGCAGGAATTGCATACGCTGTAAACAGTTTATTTAATCCTGATTATCTGGAAGATTTTGAAGATGATTTCGACGATGATTTTGACGATGACTTCTTTGAGGATGAGGAGCCTGAGGAAAAGAAGACAGAAAAAGCTGAATAGCAGAGGCTGCCTTAAGACCATCATAAGATACACAGTAAGATATACAGTAGGATGATAGAACAGGATAGTTGTTGGGACCGCCGCGGAAGTGGCGGTCCTTTTTGGGTCTGGCTTGATGCGGACCCTATTGCATGATATAATGATACGGCAAAAGAGGACCATAAAAAATGCCTAAGCAGCGGGCAGAACGGAGATATTTTATGAAAAAAGGCGATATTTACGAAGGAACTGTAGAAAAAATCGAATTCCCCAATAAGGGGATCCTTCATATAGATGGCGAGAGAGTAGTGGTAAAGAATGCCATACCAGGCCAGAAAATCCAGTGTGTGATTACCAAGCGGAGAAAAGGGAAGTCGGAAGCCAGAACCCTGGAGATACTGGCGCATTCCCCGGCAGAAAGACCAGAGGAGGCATGTCCCCATTTTGGGATATGCGGCGGCTGTATTTACCAGAGCCTGCCCTATGAAGAACAGTTAAACATTAAAAAGGAGCAGGTAAAATCCCTGCTGGACACCGTGGTAGAGGACGGTACCTATGAGTTCCAGGGAATCAAGGCCAGTCCCATCTCATCAGGATACCGCAACAAAATGGAGTTCTCCTTTGGGGATGAGGTAAAGGATGGTCCGCTGGCATTGGGAATGCACAAGAGGGGAAGCTTTTACGATATCGTAACCACTCCGGAGTGCCGGATTGTACATCCGGATTTTTGCAGAATACTGGTAGCCACAAAAGAATATTTTGAGGAGCTGGGGGTTGCATTCTATAAAAAATTACAGCATCAGGGGTATCTTCGCCATCTGCTGGTCCGGAGAGCGGTAAAGACAGGGGAAATTCTGGTAGACCTGGTGACCAGCACACAGAGGGATTATCTGGGTGAAAGGACGGAGGAAGAGGTACTGGCAGAGTGGACGAAAAAGCTGGTGAGCCTTCCTTTGGACGGCAGGCTGGCGGGCATCCTCCACACAGAAAATGACTCCCTGGC
>ENA-OQJU01000912-OQJU01000912.1-human-gut-metagenome-genome-assembly--contig:-NODE-912-length-13120-cov-2.887986_pt1 | contig 13120 bp, 10 predicted proteins | sample MGYA00242608_ERZ504774 | MGnify/ENA primary metagenome ERZ504774 (study PRJEB26092, sample SAMD00036349) | human gut metagenome | host: Homo sapiens | study: EMG produced TPA metagenomics assembly of...
CGGGGTCAGTGGCGTGACTGGCGGGGAAGATGGGGTGCATGGAGCGGCAGACACCGTGTATGCTTCGGGGCAGGCTGTAAAGAGAAATACAAAACGGACTATGGGCAGGCGGTTTGCGGAATTTACGGAGGAACATGCCCTGCGTGTATTCGGCCGTGTCTACCGGGCTGTGGCGCAGATCGTCTGCCTGGCGGGCATGGCAGTGCTTCTCATGATGGTAACCCATCTGCCTGCCTTCGGCTCCGCGGACAATCCGGCCAATAATGAGGTGGTGGGCCGTTATCTGGAAAACGGGCTGTCCGAGACCGGGGCCGTGAATACGGTTGCCGGAATCATACTGGATTACCGGGCCTTTGATACCTTTGGCGAGTCCGTGGTTTTATTCCTGGCGGCCGTCAGTGTCATTGCCCTCTTGCGTCTCAAAACCGAAAGCGGGTACAGCGGGAGGGAAGACCGGAGTGGGGGAACGGAGCATGAAGAGGATGAGGAAAGGGATATCATACTGGAACAGGTGGCCAGGCTGCTGGTTCCCTTTATTCTTATGTTTGGCGTCTATGTGGTGCTCAACGGCCATCTGTCCCCCGGAGGCGGGTTCTCAGGAGGAACGGTGATGGGGGCCGGCCTGATACTATATGCCAATGCATTTGGGCACCGGCAGATTCACCGTTTTTTCAGCTTTAAAATCTTTACTGTGATGAGCAGCAGTGCGCTGATGGTATACGCCCTTTCAAAAGGCTATTCCTTTTTTATGGGGGCAAACCACCTGGAGTCGGGTATTCCTTTGGGAAGGCCGGGAAACATCTTCAGCGCAGGCCTGATACTGCCTCTGGATATCTGTGTGGGGCTGGTGGTGGCCGGGACCATGTATTGCTTTTATTCCCTGTTCCGGGAAGGGGAGGTGTGATAATGCAGGCGCTTGTGACCAATTACTACGAGACAGCGGCCATGATACTGTTTTCCATTGGGTTTACCATGCTGCTGCTCCAGAAAAATCTGATTAAAAAGGCCATCGGGCTGAACATTATGGATATGTCCGTGTATCTGTTCCTGGCGGCCAAGGGGTACATAGCCGGTGGAAGGGCGCCCATAGCAGATGGAAGGACATCTGTGGAAGGATTCATCAATCCCCTTCCCAGCGGTCTGGTGCTGACGGGAATCGTGGTGTCTGTCAGCGTGTCAGCCTTTCTCTTTTCACTGATTCAGAGATTCCACCACTATTACAAGACACTGGATTTGGACGGCATGCTGTATGAAGGACAGGAGGAGACAGACGGTGAGGCTGGTTGAGAACATTCCATTTTTCAGTATATTCATCATGATGGCAGGGGGAATCGTGACGCCCCTTCTGGGAGGCAGGAACCGGGCCAGGGTTCTACACCTGGTTTTGGTGGGGGCAGTGGCAGGGATGTCAGGCCTGCTTCTGGGATATACGTCGGACGGTACCTGTTTTCGCTTCATGATGGGACATTTCCCGGCTCCATGGGGGAATGAGGTCAGGGCCGGCGCTCTGGAAGCCCTTATGAGCCTGGTTTTTTCCCTTGTGATGTTCCTTACGGTGGCTGCCAATAAACGGTCCCTGGAACACGACATACCCGGGGAGCGGGCGGGCCTGTATTATGTGATGATGAACCTTCTGTTCAGTTCTCTTCTGGCCCTTATCTACACCAATGACCTTTTTACCGCTTATGTATTCATAGAAATCAATACCATTGCAGCCTGTGCCATTGTGTGCGCAAAGGAAAGCGGCGAGACCGTGGCGGCAGCCATACGGTATCTCATCATGAGCCTGGTGGGAAGCGGGCTCATCCTTATCTCCATTGCCCTTTTATACTGCCAGACAGGCCATCTCCTTATGGAACCCATGGCAGGGGCTGTCAGGGAGCTGGCATCCTCAGGAAAGGATTTATTTCCCCTTAAGATGGCTCTGGTGATGATGACTTCCGGGCTGGCAGTAAAAAGCGCCCTGTATCCCTTCAGCTCCTGGCTGCCGGGAGCCCATGCCAATGCCACGGCTGCTTCCAGCTCTGTTTTGTCGGGTCTGGTTCTGAAGGGATACATTATCCTGCTTCTCAAAGTCTATATGCGGATTCTGGGAATGGATCTGATTATCCGGCTGCGGATCAATGACCTGCTTTTCGTGTTCGGAATCCTGGCCATGGTCATTGGTTCGGCCAAGGCGCTGCAGCAGCATATGGTCAAGCGGGTCATTGCCTATTCATCCATTGCCCAGATTGGATATATCTTCATGGGAATCGGCATGGGAACCAGTGCAGGGCTGGCGGCCGCAGTCCTGCACATGATTGTCCACGCGGTGACAAAGCCCATGCTGTTTACAGCCGCAGGCGGCCTCATGGACTGCTGCGGCCATCAGAAGGAGATAGCGGCCCTTAGGGGAAGCGCAAGGCGGAATCCGGCAGCCGGCGCCGGACTGGTGGTGGGAAGCATGGCCATGATAGGGATCCCCTTTTTTTCCGGGTTTGTTTCCAAGATTTCCTTTGCTATGGCCTCGTTTCATGATCTGGACCGGACGGTTCTGGTGCTGGGGGCCCTGGCTGTCAGCACGGTCCTCAATGCCATGTATTACATACCGCTCATCATCATCGTGTTTTCAGAAAGAGGGCCGGAGAAGGCGGACTATGAGGCGGCAGGTCTGGAGGACGCGGCTGTGCCTGAGGCGGGAGAGCCTGTAAAGGATGTTTCTTTCGCGGCAGCCATGGCCTGTTTTATGGCCGGGAATGTGCTGATTGGGACTTGCTACGGCCCTGTGGTCCGGATGATAGAGACAGGGCTTGCCAACTTCGGGTGACCCCGGCAGCAGGGGAGTATATGAGAAGGAGAGGACATAGGACATGAGAGAAATGTGGATGATGGCGCCGGTGCTGTTTCCAGTGGTTTCCGGCGGGGCCCTGTGGATATGGAATCCGGACCAAAATAAAATGCGGACAGCCGCTGCGGTCCTGTCTCTGTCAGAGGCAATCTGTTCATGGCTCGTCATCCTGAACTGCCTGGGGATGCGGCTGCTCCTGTGGAACATCGGTCCGGGCATGGAGCTGTGCCTTCGGCTGGACGGAATCGGGGCCCTGTTTTCCGGTCTGGCATCCCTTATATGGGTGCTGGTGGTTTTCTTTGCCTTTGAATATATGGAACATGAGAAGGAAGATGCCCGGTTTTTCGGATGCCTGATTATGTCCCTGGGAGCCTTGACAGGAGTTGCCTGGGCAGGAAATTTTGTTACCCTGTACCTGTTTTTTGAAATGATGACATTTTTCAGCGTTCCCCTGGTATTCCATTCCAGGAAGAGGGAAGCGCTTCGTGCCGGAATGGTATATCTGGCCTATTCCATGCTGGGCGCATCCATTGCTCTGGGAGGATATTTCTTCTTCCGCCAGTATGCCTGCGGAACGGATTTTAAGGCGGGCGGGGTTCTGACGGAGGCAGCGGGAATGGTCCAGGGCAGGCCGCAGATTCTTCTTCTGGCTGTTTTCTGTATGGCGGCCGGATTTTCCTGTAAGGCAGGGCTTATGCCCCTTCATCCGTGGCTGCCTATCGCGCATCCGGTTGCGCCTGCCCCTGCCAGCGCTGTGTTATCAGGTCTGATTACCAAGGCAGGGGTGGTGGCTGTCATCCGTGTGGTGTACAATATGGCCGGTCCCGCGTTCCTTCGGGGGACATGGGTGCAGTACGCCCTGTTGTCCATGGCTGTGGTGACCATATTTACCGGTTCCATGCTGGCCTATAAGGAAAAGAAGCTGAAAAGGCGTCTGGCCTGTTCCTCCTTCAGCCAGGTGTCCTATGTGCTGTTGGGCGTATTCCTGCTGTCCATGGAAGGTCTTTACGGCTCCCTGCTCCAGATGGTGTTCCATGCCCTGGCAAAGAACGCCCTGTTCCTCTGCGCGGGGGCTGTGATATGTAAAACGGGCTGCACCAGGGTAAAGGAGTTAAGGGGGATGGGAAAGCGGATGCCGGCTGTGATGGTATGCTTTGCCCTGGCATCCCTGTCACTGGTGGGGATTCCCCCGGCAGGCGGTTTTCTGGCAAAATGGCATCTGGCCGTGGGTGCCATGAGGGCAGATGCCGGCGTGTTTGCATGGCTGGGGCCTGTGGTGCTTATGGTCAGCGCCCTTCTGACGGCGGGGTATCTGTTTCCTGTTATTGTGGAGGGATTTTTTCCGGGAAAGGATTGGCGGAAAACGGATCAATCAGAAGATGGAAGATTGTCTGTATCTGCATTTATGGGGGTGCCTCTGGCCGTGTTAGGCATCTCCCTGCTGGTGCTGGGGGCCCTGGGAAATCCTGTTTTTGAATTACTGAGGGGCATTGCCTCTGATATGGTGTGAAAGGGGGGATGGGTGTGAATCCATATTATCTGCTGGTGCCTGTGCTTCTTCCCATGGTGACTGGCGCGGCTGTGCTTGGACTGCGTCCAAAGGAGCGCAGAAAACGGGAGATACTGGTAATGGGAGGAATTCTGGCTGCCTCGGCAGTGATTGGGGCCCTGGTGTTAAACCGTCCCGGACAGCCGCTGGTGCTGTACCGTTTTGGCAGCAGAATGAATATATCGCTGGGACTGGACGGTCTGTCCGGGGTATTTGCCTGTCTCATTGCAGTGCTTTGGCCCCTTACCGCACTGTATTCCTTTGAATATATGAAGCATGAGGGGAAGGAAAACAAGTTTTTCGGATATTTTTCCATTACATATGGGGTGGTGGCGGGAGTGGCGCTGTCACACAGCCTGATTACCCTGTACTTTTTCTATGAGCTTATGACCCTGGCTACCCTGCCGCTGGTCATGCATGCCATGGATACCAGGGCCATCTATGCGGGCAAGAAATATCTGCTTCTTTCCATGGCGGGGGCTGCCATGGTATTTGTCAGCATCATCAGCCTTCATGAATATGGAACCACCCTGGATTTTACCTGGGGCGGTGTGATACCCCAGGGTCTGTCCCATGAGGAACGGCGTCATCTGTACGGCGCATTTATTCTGGCTTTCTTCGGGTTTGGGGTAAAGGCAGCAGTGGTCCCGTTTCACAGCTGGCTTCCTGCTGCGTCGGTGGCCCCCACTCCCGTATCAGCCCTTCTGCACGCGGTGGCAGTGGTGAAGGGGGGCGTGTTTGCGCTGATGCGGGTGGTGTACTGGTGCTTCGGGGCCGGATTCCTTATAGGGACAAAGGTGCAGGCAGCGGTTCTGTGCGTCTGCTGCATCACCATCCTTTATGGCTCCCTCAGGGCCCTTTGCACTCAGCATCTGAAGCGCAGGCTGGCCTACTCCACTGTGAGCCAGTTGTCCTATATCCTTATGGGTGTCATGCTTATGACTCCCGCGGGGCTGGCAGCAGGCCTGACCCATATGGTATGCCACGCCCTGATGAAGATTACCCTGTTCTTCTGCGCGGGAGCCATCCTGTATAAAGGGGGACGGGAATATGTGTATGAACTGCGGGGAGTGGGAAGGGCCATGCCGGTTACCATGACCTGTTTTACCCTGGCCGGACTGGGGCTGGTGGGGGTCCCGCTCTTTGCGGGCTTTGTGAGCAAGTTTATGCTTGGGTCAGCTGCCGCAGAGGCAGGGGGTCTGGGAATGCTGGGGGTGGCATGCCTGATTATATCCGCCTTTTTTACTTTGTTTTATATGGTACTCATCATAGGGGCTGCCTGGTTCCCGGCAGAGGGGAGGGAGGATTCCCATTGGAATACTCATTGTGACCCAAACTGGAATATGAAGCTTCCTCTGATTGCCATTACTGCCATGAGCATGGTCCTGGGCCTGTGGTCCGGCCCTCTGATTCAGGTGTTTAACCGGATTGCGGCAGGAGGTATGTAGGAGGGATAAAAGATGAAGGGGGTAGCGGAAATGGAAGGAAATATATGGCTGTTGGGGGCTGTGGCCTGGCCTTTTCTGGCAGCCTTTATCAGTCTTTTGGCAGGAAAAAAAGGGGAGAGGAACCGGGATGTTTTTGCGTCGGCCGCCATGGTCATGGAATTTACAGGCATGCTCTGCCTTTATCCCGCTGACAGTCCGGCAGCTTTTTCCTGGGCCGGATTTTGTGAGATGGGCATATGGCTGAGGGCGGACGGATTCAGGTGGCTCTACAGTACCATTGCAGCCTTTATGTGGATGATGACCACCCTGTTTTCCATGGAATATTTTGCCCGACACGGCAATCGCGGAAGATACTGTTTCTTTTCCCTGTTAACCTGCGGGGCAACCATGGGCGTATTTCTGTCCGACAGCCTGTTCTCCCTGTTCCTGTTCTTTGAGATAATGGGACTTACCTCCTTTGTGATGGTCATACAGGAGGAGACAGAGGCAGCGGGAAGGGCAGCCAGGACCTACCTGACCATTGCAGTTATAGGGGGGCTGTGCGCGCTGTTCGGTATCTTTATGATTGCAGCGGGAACAGGAAATCTATCCATGGACAGTCTGGCACAGTTCAGGAAGGCCACAGGGGGAACATGGCCCCTGTATCTGGCAGGAGCGCTGCTGCTTGCCGGATTCGGGGCAAAGGCAGGGATGTATCCGCTGCACGTATGGCTTCCCAATGCCCACCCTGTGGCGCCGGCTCCTGCCAGCGCCCTGCTGTCAGGCATCCTGACCAAGACGGGCGTGTTCGGAATCCTGGCAGTTACCGTGACCATGTTCCGGCATGACATGGCCTGGGGAATGGTGCTTTTGGTGCCGGGAGCCGTGACCATGGTGCTGGGAGCAATACTGGCCGTGTTCTCCATTGACCTAAAACGTACCCTGGCGTGTTCCTCCATGTCCCAGATTGGCTTCATCCTTACGGGATGCGCCATGCAGTGTCTGCTGGGAGAGGAAAACGGGCTGGCTGTGAGCGGAACCGTGCTGCATATGGTGAACCACTCCATGATTAAGCTGGTGCTGTTCATGGCGGCTGGATGTATCTATATGAATCTGCATAAGCTGGATCTGAATGAGATTCGGGGATATGGCAGGAACAAGCCGTTTTTGATGCTGGTCTTTGCCATGGGGGCATATGGCATATGCGGTATCCCGCTGTGGAACGGGTATGTGAGTAAGACGCTGCTCCATGAGAGTATTGTGGAGTATATGGAAATGCTGGGCAGACAGGGTGCCAATGTCCTGCCCTTTCAGGTACTGGAGTGGGCCTTCCTTATGGCGGGCGGTCTTACGGCCGCCTACATGATAAAGCTGTTTGCGGCCATTTTTCTGGAAAAGGCCCCAATGGGCCGGGAGAGGGATGACAGGGAAAAGCGGTACGCCGGCACGGCTGCCTGCTTTACCCTGGGCGGCTCTGCTTGTCTCCTCCCTCTTATGGGGATGGCCCCCCACCGGATTATGGACCGTATGGCAGATATCAGCCGTCCGTTTTTAAGGGGGGCACAGGTCCCGCACCAGGTGGAGTATTTTTCAGAGGCCAATCTCAGGGGAGCCTGTATCAGCATATCAATAGGAATTCTGGTGTATGTGCTGTTCATCCGCAGATACCTTATGGAGACAGGGGAGGACGGGACCAGGGTCTATGTGGACAGATGGCCGGTATGGCTGAACCTGGAGGATCGGGTTTACCGCCCCCTGGTACTTGCCGTGCTGCCCTTTTTGGGAGCCGTGCTGGCCAGATGCGTCAACGGGATCTGCGAAGGCCCTCTTCCCCTGTTTATGAAAAGGCCGGAAAAGAACCAGGTGGTGGCACCGGGGGAGTCCAGCCGGTTTTTCAGGCAGGCCCAGGATGTAAGGCTTCTGCACATGATTTATTCCAGCATGGGATACGGGTTCATGATGCTGGGTGCAGGGCTTATACTGATGACAGCATATGTGCTGTTTTTATGAGATACCTTGTGGGTGAAAAAAGGTTGTCCCTCATATGATTAATTACCTCAGGGATGGTGATACTCTTCATTAGAAAACACCATTTATGAATCAGCGAGGTAATGATATGTATAGAGAGAACAAAAATATGAACCAGGACGCACACCAGACCATTCTGAGAGGGGATTTATATTATGCGGACCTGTCGCCGGTAGTGGGGTCTGAGCAGGGGGGAATCCGGCCGGTACTGGTCATCCAGAATGATGTGGGGAACAAATACAGCCCAACCGTAATCGTGGCAGCCATCACCAGCCGATCCACCAAGGCAGCCATTCCCACCCATGTCTGTATCCGCAGGATGCGCGGCGGTTTAAAGCAGGATTCCACCGTACTGGCAGAACAGATTCGCACCATAGACCGGAACCGTTTGAAGGAATACATAGGACATCTGGATTCCGGTCAGATGGCGGGAATTGAACAGGCCATGGTTACCAGCTTGGGGCTGGGGCATCTGACAGGCAATATGGGACAGGTCTTTCTGCCGTCTTATTCATAAGACGGAGATATCGGTTGAGGCACAAAGAAATAATAATGACAGGGCCGTTTTCTGCATACATTGTTATGAGGCAGGGGACGGCCCTGTTAGTTTGGACGGTCAGATGGGACCGAAAGGTAAAAAAGATATTGACATATGTCATAAACTGCCCTATAATTATTGACATAAGTCAAAAACAAAGTGAGACAGCGGAGAAGGAGAAGGCATATGGCGCGACCGTACAAAGCCAGAAGAATCTGTTCCGTGCCAGCCATAGACACCTTTGGTCCTTTGAACCAGGAGATGGATAGTGCGGTGGAGCTGACATTGGAGGAATATGAGACCATACGGCTCATTGACTGGCTGGACTGCACCCAGGAACAGTGCGCAGACCAGATGGGGGTGGCCAGGACCACGGTCCAGGCAGTGTATAATTCAGCCAGGAAAAAGCTGGCGGACTGTCTGGTCAATGGAAAAAGGCTGGAAATCCGGGGAGGCAACTACCAGCTGTGTCCGGACGGAGGAAACTGCTGCGGGAAGAACTGCGAAAAACGCGGGTGCCGCAGACGCCGCTGTAATAACAAACCAGGAGGAGATTGTAATGAAGATTGCTGTAACATATGAAAACGGACAGGTATTCCAGCATTTTGGCCATACAGAGGAGTTCAAGGTATATGACACAGAGGATAAGAAAATCCTGTCCTCTCAGGTAGTGGGAACCGGCGGAAGCGGCCATGAGGCCCTGGCTGTATTTTTGAAGAATTTGGGAGTAAAGGTGCTGATATGCGGAGGAATCGGCGGCGGCGCCAGGACAGCCCTGGCCCAGGCAGGAATTGAACTGTATCCGGGCGCGTCCGGGGGTGCGGACCAGGCAGTGGAGGCCCTGTTAAATGGCAGCCTGGATTATGATCCGAATACCATGTGCAGCCATCACCATGAGGGCGGCGAGCATAACTGCCATGGACACGGCCACAGCTGCGGGGGACATAATTAATAATAAGAAAAAGCAACAGAAAACCAGAAAAAACCAGGCCCGCATGAACACGGTATATAAAACAGTGTTCATGCGGGCCTGACATATCTTAACTGCTAAGATATCTTAAACGGTCATGATATCTTAACCCACCTCCATATCAGATTTTACCACATCTATTTTCACACATTTCTTCTCTACCGGCGTGTCTGTCAGCCGGATGTGAACTTCTGCTGTTTCAGCATTTCCTGAGAAGCTCTGGGGATTTGTCTTAACCCAGAAAGCAGCGCAGCCGCCCCTTACAGGAATGGCTGAGGGGCCGATTACCTGGATTGGGCCATTGGTTTCCACCTGGATGATGCCGGGGAAATACACCAGGGTAGTGGAAACACGGTCCGTAACCCTGCATACCACACGGGTGGCATCTGTATAATCCCCATAAAGCCTGGTGTCATCAGCAGTGACCTCCATATCGTGGAGGCTGGAGTCGCGAAGGAATTTCTTCTGGATGACAGCCTTGCCTTTGTAATACCCGGTGATGGCTCCGTCCTGCCACAAATCCTGCCACACGCCGATTTCCTCCTCGATTTCAATGGGCGGATGTTCCAGGCCTATATACCGGTTATCCGGGTAATAGCGGACCGGGGGCTTTCCATACATTTCCACTTCGATGTAATCACAGTTGGGAAGGACCATGAACGGGGACACCAGCCGGTTGCCCTTATTATCACCCCTGGAAAATTCCGTGGTGGGCTCCATCACGATCTCCTGTTCCGGGTTCTTCTGGCTGCGCAGCACATAGGCAGCGTATTTTGGAATGCGGAACATGTCCATGACGCCGTGGTAACAGATCTTATCGCCTGAACCGTAATCCGCATGTGTATTGTAGTCAAAGGCGCACCAGCCGATGATTCCCAGAAGGTCCTTTGACAGGTTGGAGTGACTGTATACCCTGGCATAGGCCCTGGCGTGGGTGGTGCGTTTGTCCGCACTGTCCCAGAGCTTGGTGGGAAATGCCGTCCCGGAGAATTCGGTAATCATAAAGGGCACAGGGTATTCCAGGCCCGTGGCCTCCCGGCGGCCCTTGAACAGCTTTGTGCCGTCCGGATTGCAGTCTGAGTAGGTAAAATCATTTAAGGAGTACACGTCCTCCAAAAGATGGCTGTTGGTGATGTAGCGCACGCCTGTGGTGGGCCGTGAGGAATCCAGCTTATGGGCCAGGGCGTTGGCCCTGGTATACAGTTCGTCGTCATCCAGGGACTCATTGATATGTATGCTCCAGATGAAGATACCCGGGTGGTTGTACTGGGTCAGAATCATGGACTCCACATCCTGCATCATCACCTTTTTAAATTCTTCCCCGCCTATGTGGCCCCAGCCCGGTATCTCTGAGAACACCAGAAGCCCAATCTCATCGCAGCGGTCCAGAAAATACTCAGACTGCATGTAGTGGGAGGTGCGGACGGTATTTACATTTACAAACTCCTTTAAGATCTCTGCGTCCTTTTCCTGGGCACGTTTTCCTAAAGCATAGCCAACATATGGGAAAGACTGATGACGGTTTAAGCCAACTACTTTGACCTTCTCTCCGTTGATAAACAGGCCTTCCGGCTTTGCCTCTACCGTACGGAAACCGGTACGTGCTGTATGGCTGTCCATTGCAGCGCCGTCCTTCTTTGTTAAAACTACTTTTCCAGTGTACAGATATGGGTCATCCGGGTTCCATTTATGTACGCCAGTTAAAGTCTCCGGCTCTAAAGTATAGCCTTTATGTCCGCCTGCCACGGAAATTTCTCTCTTATAGCTTAAAACTTCTTTTCCTTCTGCATCAGAAACAGTGACAACAGCCTCTGCCCCGAAAGCGTCTCCCTTATTGTCCACTACCACTTCCGGTGTTAAAACTGCGTCATCCCCCTTCAGTTCATAGCGTACCAGAAGACGTTCTACATAAGCCTCATTGCACTGATACAGCCATACATCACGGTAAATACCGCCATAGGTCAGATAATCAATGGCATAGCTGAATGGCGGGATATCTTCCCGCTCTCTGCTGTCTACCTTCAGCACGATACGGTTTACTCCCTTTACACAATAATCCGTGATATCTACAAAACTCTTAGAATAACCGCCCTTATGCTCTGTAACGGTCTTTCCATTTACATAAAGCTCATAATAGGTCATAACACCATCAAATACAAGAATGGTACGCTGTCCCTCTTTCTGCTCAGAAAGGTCTAATTCCTTTGTATAGCCGGTGATCATAGCTGTTGCACTGTGGCTGAAATAGCTTAATGGCAGCTCTTTTACTGTATGAGGCAGGTTCACGTTCACTGCCTTTTCTAAATCGTCCTTCTCCTTTAAACTGTCCTCAAATTTCTCATAAAATTTCCAGTTCAGATCCCACAAAACCGGATGTTCCATGTAAAAGCCCTCCTAAAATATATAATGTCCTCCACCTCAAAGCGGGTCTTTGCTCTTTATTCTTTTACAGCTCCTGCTGCCACGCCTTCTACAATGTGTTTCTGAAACAGCAGATATAAGATCACACTTGGCAAAGCCACTACGATGATGCCGGCTGCCAGCAATGGCCATGAGTTCTGCTGTGCCCCTGCATAGCGCATGAGGAAGGTGGTCAGTGTCTTATTCTGGTTCTTTGGCATGTACAGATAAGGGATGTACATGTCATTTACAATAGATACGGTCTTTATAATGACCAGAGTCGCTGTTGCCGGAGTTAAAAGCGGGAAAATGATCTGGGAGAAGATGCGGAAATATCCGCAGCCGTCCATCATAGCACTTTCATCCAGTGATACCGGTATTCCGCTGATAAACTGGCGGTAAATATAAAGCTGCATCAGGTTTGCTGCAATGTAAATGATGATCGGCGCGCCTAAGGTATTATAAAGGCCCAGTCCCCGGATCACCTGGAAACGGGCGATCTCCACGATGTTGGTGGGCACCATCATTGCCAGATAAAACAGTATGTAGATTACTTTCTTAAAACGAAACTGGAAGCGCTCTAAACAGTAGGCAGTCAGAGAACCTAACAGCACGTTAAAAACGATACTGACTACCACGATCTTTATGGTATTTACAGCAGAACGGACCAGATAACGCTCATGAAATACTTTACTGTAATTGTCAAAGGTGATCTGTGAAGGAGATAACCACAATGGAGACTGTACATGCAGTGTTCCCGGTGCTCTTAAAGAGCTGACTACTGTTACCAAAAGAGGTAAAAACACGATCATAATAAGAAGGAGAGAAACCAGATATTTCCCTGCAAGTATTAATTTTTTATGCATATTTCTCCTCCTTACGACGCATCCACTCTGTAATAAACTTCTGGATCATGCGCACAGCTACGATCATAAAGATCATCACAACTGCCATTGCAGATGCCATACCAAAGTTATTGTACTTAAATGCTGTATCAATAGTGAAAATGGAGAAGGTATTAGAAGCTCCGCCAGGTCCGCCTGCTGTCATGATATATGGGATATCGAACATCTGAAGGCTTCCGTTGATCACGTCAAAGATCATGAAATCAAGGACTGTACGGATCGCCGGAACCTGGATATAGCGCAGGCGCTGCCAGCCATTTGCACCGTCTACTACAGCTGCCTCGATAATGTCCTTTGGCACAGATGCAAGACCTGCCATAAATAAAACGATATGGAAGCCCATATAACGCCAGATCGACACATAAGAAAGGACAAAATTGACGATCTTCGGGTCAGAAAGCCAGCTGCGGATAAAAGCGCCAAGTCCCAGTTTTGTAAGGATGTAGTTAAAACCGCCTTCCACCGGTGAGAAGAAG
>ENA-OQJU01000913-OQJU01000913.1-human-gut-metagenome-genome-assembly--contig:-NODE-913-length-13114-cov-7.205569_pt1 | contig 13114 bp, 8 predicted proteins | sample MGYA00242608_ERZ504774 | MGnify/ENA primary metagenome ERZ504774 (study PRJEB26092, sample SAMD00036349) | human gut metagenome | host: Homo sapiens | study: EMG produced TPA metagenomics assembly of...
TTTCTCCATCAGTCAAGCTGCATAAAGTTTGCATAGGAGTAACTACCCATCCATTTGGCAAGTTCGGATAATGCCCGTTATCACAAGTGACTTCTGCCTTTGGATTGATGCGTTTGAGCAATTCAGAGGCAGGTTCGTCATTCGGGTCTTGCGGTACAAGTTTGCCATGAATGGCAAGGTCAAGAATCTTACTCTTGGCTTGCTTAATGGTGGTTTGCAAGTCATCTTTACCTCTTTCTATGATGTCAATCAAAGAGAACCAATGCTCAATTTCTTTCAAGATTCTTTGCTGTTCACTAATTGGTGGTAAAGGAATGTGGAAACCCTTCAATACATCAAATGGAGGAATGTTTTTAATAGCAGTACCCTTACTTTCCTTATATGCTTCTTCCTTAAGAATAAAGTCAAAGTAAAGAAGGTAAAACTGTTCTATCTCTCGGCTATAAAGTCTGATAAGCATTAAGGCTTGATTGATTATTCCTTCTTGACTATTCTGAGGCAATACATACGTTTCTCCAATAGTACCTGCACAACTTACGATAATATCATATGGTTGTATAGCAAATCCAATTAGTGAATCATATTTTTCTTTCGTTATAAAATATGAGCCAAGGGTATTATCCTTTTGTATGGCATTCTTTTGTTCATATACTTTGTATGTATCATTACTTTTGGGAACAAACATAGCTTTAGTTAGACTACTTCCGAATGGGCCTTTTTTGTAAAAAGCCAAATCTCCCAATGTACACCATACCCACGAACCTGGCACCTCAAATGGCACCTGCTCATAATGGGGCGTATGTATTGTACATAATGAGTTAAAAACATTTAATGTGTTGCAACTTTAGTTTTTAATTACAGCACATCAAATAGGACGTTTATCTTCTCCTATAACTTTTCTTTTTATTCTGAATCTTAACCATTCCTATCGCAAACATCAGACACCTTCTTCGATAGGCTTCTTCCTCTTCATCGGGTTGACGACCATCCCATCGGATATCAGATGAAGAGTCACCTCCTCCAGAAGATACACTGATAGGAGTTCCACCTGCTAAAGCATCCGCTATGGCGAATATCTTTGACCGGAGTGATGGATTCGACAGTTGGTCAAGTATGGTGTCCAATATTGATTTTAACTCATCGTTGTTCTTTGAAAGTTGTTCGACATCCCTTTTTAACCGATAAAATTCCCCATACTCTGCCAATACATTTTGCTGTGCAGTCTTCACTTGTCTCTCCGCTTCATTTCTATAGAGAGCCTCTATTTGGCGGACGATCGAATTGAAACGCTTGGCTATTTCCTGATTCTGTTTCTCAATCCATTTGTCCGTAATAAACAGAGGATATTTCCCCGAAATACAAGGTGGATCAAAATCAATTTTGTAGTTTCTGAAAGGCTGTATTACAGAGCCAGCTTTTTCAAGGTCTTGGGTCAGTTTGTTCAATTCCTGCTCTTTTGTATGGAGTTTGTCAGCCTTGTCTTCAAGTTTGGATTGGTATTCTGAAATCTGTTTCTGTATATCCGCCTTTTGAAATTTGTATTCTTCAAGAGCTATTTTACCGGAAGCCAGTTCCTTGTCAATCTGTTCAAGTTGAGATTTAGACTTGAATATTTGCGATTCCAGTCTGTGTATCATAGTCTGTAATCCCTTAACCGCTTTCTCCGCCTGTTTTGCCTCTTTTGATAGCTTACGAATATAATCGCGTTTGTTCAAATGCTGCACATTGCGCCCATATATGCTGTCTCCTCGTTCAAGTCCGTATTTACTTCCGACCTCCTCATACAGCGATGTGTGCATTTCTTTCAATATCTGCCCATATTCAAACCTGTTCTTTCCGAACTTTGCAGACCACATGACACACTCACGACCGCTTTTAGGCCGGATACCGACTGGCACAACTAAAGCATGAATATGCGGGCTGCTCTCGTCAAGGTGAACCTGAAAGCCGACAATGTTTTCCTGACCATATCTTCGGGAACACCAATCATAAACATCCTTCGCCCAAAGTTCTATTTCCTCGCAGCGGTGCAGATGGCTGTTGTCTGATCCTTTCTCTAAATTGACGGTCTGATTGCCAAAAGCCATCTCAAGTGTACGTTCATGATTGCCGCCAAAGACAAATTTGGCGCAACAGTTCGGTTGAATCTTACTGTCCGGTTTGAATGGCTTCCAACCTAATTCCAACAATCGTTCCTGCAAACGGAGTTCAAGAGACTTCTCTTGATACCCCAACGGATGTATTTTGCCATCGGGACCAATCTCAAAATTCAGCCTCATTCTGGTCTTGTCATAATTGTTGGTAGGGTCTTGATTTTTACAATCGACCTTATCTTCGTTCCAACGCCTTTCGTTCTCGTTGGCTTCTGATGTGCCAAATGATTTGGCAGCTTCAACGTGCATTGCTTGTTTTATATCAGTATTCATAATCTCGTTTTTATACGTATTTCTAATAATTGGAGCTTGCTCCTGTGCCTATTCACATAGTGTGGCAGTAGCCGGATTTTATTGCTATCAGGCAAAAAGTCCTTATTGTGTTATGGACTTTCTATAAGTGACCGGAACAAGTTCCTTCGTTATTCAATAAGTTCTAACCCCAATTCATCAATGAGCGTCTGCAAAGCCGGATTGCGCTGTATCATCTTTGAAAGAATCATTTGTGGTGTATCGGTCATCAAGAGGAAATCGGCAATGTCCAATCCTTTCTTTCGTTGTTCATCAGTAGCGCATTGTTCTAATGTGTCACTCATTATAACCTTTGAGCAAACGGAGAAGAGCATAGCCATCTTGGATTGCCAAATCTCTTTTGCTCCTAAGTCCGGACACAACATTACCGTCCGACCTTTTAATACACCAACCGCATCTGCTTTGAAGCAGCCGTGCATTCCACCAGTAGCCAGCCATATAAATTCCGGCATATAATGAGTGGCTATCAAAGCAGACTTCTCACTCTCTACTATAGCAATCGGTTTGGCAGGATTATCAGACAACAGATGCTCACCAAACAAACATTGCTTTAGATTGTAGTCGACAAGGTTCAACTCGGTATGTACCCAACTTACATAACTTCTCGGCTCTTTTGTCCGATGTCCTGTTGTTGAATCATACAACATTATCTTTCCGGTTCGCACGTAGCCTTGCCTATCAATCTGCCAGTAGACAGTAGAGCCGCCCCATTTTTTTGATGTGCCAACACGATATAAATGGAATATTCGCTTTGTTTCATCCTTGCCCAATATACCTACCAGATAAATGTACAAAGGATTCATTGTGTAATTGGTAAGTGTTCGCTCCATTAGTTCTTTATCAATAAAGGAAGTAGGTGGCAATGAATGTGGCTGTGGCTTAGCATGTTCAATGCCATAATTGGAACCTTTTTCTATCAGCGTTGGATTATCCTTGAAATAATCAGAGGGCGTATAATGGTATTTGCACGACTGCTCATGGTCGCATCTGCCTACATAGTCAGGAAACGAAACTTCCCCTTGAGTATCAACGTAACGTATAAAACATTGTTTCTTTCCACACTGAGGACATGAAAGTTTAGAGCCTCGCTTATATTTTTGAAGGGTAAATCGGTATTCATTCATGCTTGATATTTTTTATAATTGCAGTCCGTGCAGTTTGCAGTTCTTGCAGTTTTGCAGGAAAACGGATGATACGAAAGTGCAAACTGCAACAACTGCAAGATGCAATGGGGATAGGTTATTGCAGTTTCTCATATTCCCCTCTCTTAATTTTCTTGATTATCTTATTCGTGGTAAGGCTGACCAAAGAATACATTACAGAGCGTTCGGAAAGCCCCACTTCTTTTCCTGCTTGAATGGCATCGGCAGTTGTGAATGTTGCAGAAAGACAATCAAGCAATTCTTTCTTTTGTGGTTCAATGCCCTCTACCAACATATATTTCTGAATGTCGGCATAACAACTTTCAAAGTAATCGCTTAATGCAATAGCTGATTTGATTGAATCGATGTCCACAAAATCTTTATGAACCTCACCACAAGCCCAGCGGAAGATTTGCATAACCAAAGCCAATCGTGCTGTAATCATCGGAGCTTTCATTATTCTGCTATCCACCAAGCCGTCATCTTGGATTTGATTGACTGCATGAATAGCATCATTGCGCCAATTGGTAAAATAGGCTTTTGCTTCCGAAGAAAAGTCCAAAATGTCAGGAACTATTTCGCCATCCTCATTTACTATAAAAGGCAAACTCATCACTTTGTTGATGATATTTTCCCACATAGACGAGTATTTGTCAAAAGTGGTAAAAGCGTTTTCTTCATCTTGCCAATCTGATATTTCCTGTGAAGACGGATAAACAAAAATTATTCTATCAATCAACCCATTGTCCTTATAGCCTTTATCTGTAAGTTCGTGCATTCGGGTGGTCTGCATCGTACCTACCATATTTATAAAAGGATGCTCTATGTGAATAGGTATGGGCATACTGCATCTGGAAATGTCTAAAGGTTTTCCGCTGAATGCAGTCAATAACTGTTCAATAAGTTGCCCTTTGCTGTATTGATTCACAGCATTGAACATTCCCATAATTTCATCCACATATACCACAATACCACGCTGGTTGTCATCAAGCGCACGCATTAAAGCTTCTGGGGTAAAGTCGGATATTATGGTTCTTCGCAAAATCGGTTTTTCTGGCAATGGAGTGCAATTTTCCTTCTTCCCTTTGTTGTCCTCTACCATATTATTATATTGCTCCATATCAGACTTGAATTGTTTGACAGCTTTGGCATCATGCTTGCGAATTGGGCGAAAAGCAAAGTCTAACGGGGGAGTTTTGCCCATTCCGGGGCGGCCAACCAATATCATATAGAGGGCAGGATTACTTATCCAGCCACCACGAATACGGATATTGACAGCATTACCGATGGCTGTTGAAATTGCCGCCAAAAGAGAAGCCATCATATATTCAATGGAATAATTCTCTTGTCGTGCCAATGCCAATACCATATCCTGAATTTTAGCAGGAAAAGCATTCAAAGGAATCTTGTCTTCAAGTATCCCTCCAAATTCCATTCTGATTGCATTGCATAAATCGAGTGAATCCATTAGAATCGGTTGTTTCTTTTAGACTTTATGAATCGGGCAGCTTCGTCCTCCAAGTCTTTTTCGGACTTTACCTTGCCATCTCGAAGCCACGCATCAATCTCCGATTTTAGAAACATGATACGTTTACCTCTTTTATGAAATGGGATTTGGTGGCAGCTTGTCCATCCATATACTGTTTGCTCTGCCGGATGACTGGGAATATAATCGCACAACTCCTTTAAGTTCATCCATTGCTCGGTTGGAATACTCGGACTTTGAGTGTTGAGACCGTCAATCTTAGAATCCAGTTCATTCAATTTATCCATCATCCACGACATTGCCTTGGGTAAATCTTCAAAAGTAATGTTCTTTTCACTCATACTGCTATCTGATTTATGTTTGATTTTTCGGCAAAGTAATCGTGATTTAGCATACTGATTTTATGATGGACTGTGTCACATAAAGAAACAGCAGCGAAACAGAAATACCATAAGGAATATGTATTGATTATCAATGCAAATGATGAAAAACGTCAGTAGTAGTTTTTTATGGTAATGTACCCAATCATAAGGAAATCATTAGGTGGTCATAATAACAGCTCATAGGTAAAAACAAAAAGCCACCCACGCAGAATCTACGCAGATGGCTATGCCTATCAAGTGGGACAACACTTTTATTCCGTTTGTGATAAAGCTAATTTGATAGTTTCTGTTGCTTTCTCCTTTTTCTCATCTACAACCTTGGCATACACTTGAGTGGTTCGTACATTGGTATGCCCCAACATTTTGCTAACGGTATAAATGTCCGTTCCTCCAGCCAGTTGAAGGGTAGCGTAGCTGTGCCTAAAGCAATGGAAGGTAATGTGCTTGGTAATTCCGGCAGCTTCAACCCATTTTTTAACAGGGCGATTTATCCATGATGGGTCAGGTAATCCGGCAAACACTAATAATTCTCCTTCTTTTTGCTCTCCGCAAAGATTATATGCTTGCTCTGAAATTGGCATATACTCAACACCTTTTGTCTTTTGTTGCGTAAAGTTCAGCCGATAACCACCATTGAATTGTTCCACCTCCGACCATTTCAATTTCTGAATGTCGCAATGTCGGATTCCTGTTAATGCTGAAAAGAGTGCGGCTCGTTTCAATAATGGGTCACACGGAGTTTGTGCCAGTCGGTTCAACTCTTCTATTGTCAGGTATTCTCTGCGACTCTCCCTTTCCTGAATGCCTTTGACTTTCGCTGCAATATCAATAGTCAGATAGCCATCTATAAAGGCTTGTTTCAATCCTGCCTTGAAAATTGAGAAGTATGTTGATGCTGTATTTTGAGAAATTGTACCTCGTTTAGTACCACCTTGCGGTGCGTTCATTATGAATTGACGGAACGATTCAACCAGCTTTAAGTCTATCTGCGAAAAGAGAATGGTATCACTTTTTGCAAATATCTTCAGTAACTCATGTACTCGCCTCCAATTGACAATAATAGAATCGGAACTATGGGCATGTCTTGTTCGTTGCACATGGTCGAAGTACTCAATAAAATTACTTCGGGAGCGTTCCAACTGCTCCGCCTGTTCTGCATCGGTATCGGCATATAAAGCTGCATTGTCGTATTCCTTTTGTCTTAGGCTTCTGACTTTATCGGCATAGATACATGATTCTTGGTCTATTTGCGACTTGCATTGAATAACACCGTTTAAATCTCGCTTCGGCTTATAAGTAGTTTTGCCTTCGGCATTAGTCCTTGCATTGCGTGATTTATCCCAAATCGGTGTTGTAATGGTACGATTGAGATATTCACGCACTCTTTGTGGCGTATGTTTTCCAGATTGGAATACAGGATAAGATTCCACATAAAGATACCATTCATCACGATATTCAGACTTGCGGAGCTTTACCGACACACGTGTATTAACTAATGCTTTCTTCATCGCTTCATATCCTTGACATAGTAATTACTTTCACTTAGATTGTTTAATCATATTGCATATAGCTTCTGACAAATCTTGATCAGAATTATCTTTCCCCCAAATACTCCAGAAAGGAACTGTTTGACTTGATGGTTTGATTGAAGGTTCATTTATTTTTACTCTAGACGGTAATAATGTAGCATCACCAACAATAATTGCTTCTGCGATGTCAAGCAAAGAAAGATTGTCGGCAATATTACCAAGATTATCTGGTAGTAGTCGTTTAATCACATTTTGATCATCCACATTTGTAAGTCGAAGACTAATAAAATTATTACATTGGCTTAGTACTGTACGATTTACTTCTGAAGGTCTTTGACTGATTATCACAAGACCAACTCCATATTTTCGTCCTTCCTTCGCTATTCGTTCAAAACTTTTCAAACCTATTTCTGCAACAGCATCTTGTGAAATAGATTGCTGAACATATAAGTGTGCTTCATCACATAATAGTGCTATTGGATGACGATGTTCCATTGAACTCCATTGTTGAACAGTAAATACAATTCTTGCCAATAGACTAATTACTAAAGGAAGTACATCTGATGGTACTTCTGACATATCTATAACCTTGACCCCACCATCAGCCTTCATCAGAACTCTGGCGAAATCTTTGAGCCAATTTTGCGATTTTTCTTCTGTTTGTAAACTGAACATAAATCCCATTCTCTTATCTGAAAGTTTATTCTCCAGTCTTTGATTGAACCGTGTTAACTTCCCATTGTATGGGCCTAGCTTTTCAGAACCGGCTCTTGCACCAGGTACCATTTCTTCGTCTTTGGACTTTAGCCGAGTTAACACTGTTTGCAAGTCGTAAGCTACGGGACTATCAACAGTAATCAGATGTTCATATATTGTTCCTTCTACACCTTTTTCTTTTTCGGCAAGAACTTCACGAGAGAATATCATTGCTTGATTTGGTGCATTTTGGTCACTACGATCTAATAACAATGCCTGCATTTCCTCATAATTTAAGAGCCAATAGGGTACCATAAGTATATTGTTGTTGAGTTTTTCAGAGGTAGCCAAATCTCCTGGTGTTGCAATTTTATATTGTTTGATGCCATCTATTTTGAAATCAGTAGAGGAGTATTCTCCGTGGATATCAAACAAAATTGCATTAGAATGTTTTAATTTAGCCATTTGTTCAACAATACATGCAACACAAAAAGATTTACCACTCCCTGTAGAACCCACAATAGCAGCATGTCGTTGAAATAGTTTATCTCCATCCATATATGCTATAGAACTTTCATCCATTGTATATTTCCCTATTGCAAGAGGACTGATGGAAGTCGCTAATTTGTTGGATATTGTTTGCATGAGGTCTGTGAGACGTGTTCCTTCAATCTTATAACATAAGGCACTTATAGATGGAACTGCACTAACGTTTCTTCTGAACACGTTACTTTGCTCTCCAGCTTTGTCCATAAATTCACCCACAAAAACTAACCTAACTTGGTTAAATGCCGAAGAAGTATCTTCTTCATCCTCGTCATCATTCAAAGTCATATCAGTAGCCTTGCGATAGATTTTTACTATCATTGCTATAATGTAACGACCAGATTTCGGACTTTGAATAGCTATAAGTTGATTAATTTGTAACTGGGACAGAACATCGTCAGAATCTATAATGGCTGTTGCCATACCTGTGTCTACACTATTTATTGAGCCTATTGACTCACCTTTATCATATCTTAATACTATACTTTCCATTTTTTATATTTCCATTAATCCTTCTATAGTCCAATATATTTTGTCATCAACAATTATAGAATCACTATTTGTATGAAAAACAGTACCCTTAGCACCATCACTACAAATAGCGATATAATCATATCCTTTATCTATTACATTTTCTTTTATTGAATTTGTAATTTCTTTGGTAACAATCAGTATTTTTGCCTTTCTCTTTTTGGCATATTTAAGCAACATTTCTTGAACATGTTTGTCATTAAAACCATAACCAATACAAACATAGTTTTGGGCACTTTCAAAGATTTTGTCCACAGCTGATAAAAGTTGTCTATGTGGTTCCTCTTGAGTACGTTCGTATTTATTAGTTCCTGGAGTTACGATACATGGTGTAAACCCTAATGGAATATTGACAGAATTGGGGATATTGCAAATGATTCCATCTCTCCTATACCAGTCTAGGGAACCGTGAACTTTCAAGATATTAATAAATCCAGTATAATCAGCCTCCGGCTTTTTAGGATTTAGCATAATATTATCTTTTAACTTTCCCATCAGTCCGTGAGTAAAACCTATATTAATGTAAGCGTCAGTTTGACAAGCTGCATACTCGGCAATCCTATCATAATTGGTTGAGATTACATTTAGCGTTTTATTCGGATCTCCATATATAATATAATCAAATAGTTGTCTTAGATTAATATCTTCTCCACTTATAAACCTTTCATAGACTTTTGCATCGGATTCAATAATAACCTTCCAGACAATATTTACTATATCTGCTTCAACAATTTCAGGAACCTTAACATCCAGCAATGCAGCTTCCAAACCTACACCTGAATCTAAAAGCTTTATGAAATCACTAACGACATCATTAGTAGCTGTATCATAATATGGATTTGATTTAAAGAAGTTTTTTAACTCATTTGCTAAAACACCCATTCCTGGTATGCCATAGGAAACAGATGCTCCACTTCCCAATACAATTACAGGATTGGAACTTCGTATGTTTTGAATATCTTGAAATATGTCTTTCTTTTCCATATTCATTAAAAACATTTATTTGATAAAAATCTCAATTAAAGTACTACGTTGTATGCATTTATGCGAATTTCTATCGTTGTGCAATTACTTAGTTGAGATATTTAATCGATACTCATGTACTAATGCTTTCTTCATCGCTTCACACCTTTATATAGATTATCAATTTCTTTCTTTGGTACATAAACAAAGTTACCTATCTGTCTGGTAGGAATGGAATACTTGCGTATATGAAGGTAAACAGTGCTTTCATTCACAAGAAACTTTTCTGTGATTTCGCCAATAGTATAACAGTCCTTTGGCTCCAGACTATACAGCTTGGCAATAGGCTTTGGCTTTGTGAGAGTTTTCTTTCGGAGAGGATAGAGTTTCATCAATTCTTCTTTTGATAGTAAAGTCTGCCTTTCTCCGGCATTCACACTTGGGATTGTACCCTTACGAATTAAACGATAAAGAGTTTCCTTGCTTATGCCAAACAAAGCGTATGCTTCAGGAACTGTGATATACTCTTTGGACTTGGGTATCTTCTTAACCACTTCGTCCAACCTTTGCAATCTCTGTTCTTCATCCTTACGCCTTTTCCACGCAATCTTGGAACATTTGGGAGTGCAATACCACGATTCAATGGTTTTAGCTACAAAGGTTTCTCCACAAACCTTGCATTGACGTGTTATTTCAAATTTTGCTGCTGGCATAACCTACATTTTACTTATATTCTTCATTCTCAATACCGCTGTTTTTATAGGTGTCACATTATCTACTTTTAAGTGTCGGTACAATTATGGTACAAATATATAATAAAAATCCGAATAACAAGCAAAGTCAAGGAAAAGTGATATAAAAAGAAATAGGGCATAACTCATTGAGTTACACCCTGCATTCCTATTTTTAGTTATCGTTGTTTATCGCAACTTACTTGACCTCCTCAAAGTCAGCATCCTGTACATTATCCCCATGCTTGCCATTATCCTGAGCACCGCCTTGCTGTCCTGCATTCATATCAGGACCGGCCTGTGCACCACCTTGAGCACCGCTTTGGGCATACATCTCAGCGCTTGCAGCTTGGAAAGCGGTATTCAGTTCAGCCATCGCAGAGTCAACAGCAGCTAAATCCTGTGCTTTGTGAGCATCTTTCAGTTTCTGCAAGGCAGCTTCAATCGGAGCTTTCTTGTCGGCAGGCAGCTTATCGCCCAGTTCCTTCAACTGATTTTCAGTAGTGAAAATCATTGAGTCGGCTTGGTTCAGCTTGTCAACTTTCTCACGTTCTTTCTTATCGGCTTCGGCATTTGCTTCGGCTTCGGCTTTCATCTTTTCGATTTCTTCCTTGCTCAAACCGCTGGAAGCCTCGATACGGATAGCCTGTTCCTTACCGGTAGCCTTATCCTTGGCAGATACTTTCAAGATACCGTTGGCATCGATATCGAATGTCACCTCAATCTGAGGAATACCACGACGTGCCGGAGCGATACCTGTCAGGTTAAACTGACCGATTGACTTGTTCTGTGCAGCCATCGGACGTTCACCCTGCAATACGTGGATAGTAACTTCCGTCTGGTTATCGGCGGCAGTAGAGAATGTTTCGCTCTTCTTGCAAGGAATAGTCGTATTGGCGTCAATCAGCTTGGTCATTACACCACCCATAGTCTCGATACCCATAGACAGCGGAGTAACATCCAGCAATACAACACCCTTGATTTCGTCCGTCAATACGGCACCTTGTACTGCTGCACCTACAGCTACTACCTCATCGGGATTTACACCTTTGGAAGGCACTTTACCGAAGAAATCCTCAACCAGTTTCTGTACAGCCGGTATACGTGAAGAACCACCTACAAGGATAACCTCATCTATATCGGAGTTGCCCAAACCGGCATCGCTCATAGCTTTCTTACACGGTTCAAGACAAGCCTGAATCAAGTTGTGGGCCAAAGCTTCGAATTTGGCACGGGTCAGCGTCTTAACCAAGTGCTTGGGCACACCGCCTACCGGCATAATGTACGGCAAGTTGATTTCCGTGCTCGTAGAAGAAGACAATTCAATCTTAGCTTTTTCGGCAGCTTCCTTCAAACGTTGCATAGCCATCGGATCCTGAGTCAGGTCAGCGCCTTCATCGTTCTTGAACTCTTGAACCAGCCAGTCGATGATTACCTGGTCGAAGTCGTCACCACCCAAGTGAGTATCACCGTTGGTTGACAATACTTCGAACACACCGCCACCGAATTCGAGGATAGAAATATCGAATGTACCGCCACCGAGGTCGAATACGGCAACTTTCATATCCTTATGCGCCTTGTCGATACCATAAGCCAAAGCTGCGGCAGTCGGTTCGTTCACGATACGCTTTACTTCCAGACCGGCAATCTGACCGGCTTCCTTCGTAGCCTGACGCTGAGAGTCGGAGAAATAAGCCGGAACGGTGATTACGGCTTCCGTTACTTCTTGTCCCAAATAATCCTCAGCGGTCTTTTTCATTTTCTGCAGAATCATTGCAGAAATTTCCTGCGGAGTATAGAGACGTCCGTCAATATCCACACGCGGAGTATTGTTGTCACCTTTTACCACTTTATAAGGTACGCGAGCGATTTCTTTCTGAACCTGATCCCAGTTCTCACCCATGAAACGTTTGATAGAGAACACGGTTCTTGTAGGGTTTGTGATAGCCTGACGCTTTGCAGGATCACCGATCTTACGTTCGCCGCCGTCTACAAATGCCACTACTGAAGGAGTTGTACGCTTACCTTCACTGTTTGCAATTACTACAGGTTCGTTTCCTTCGAATACAGAAACACAAGAGTTTGTTGTTCCTAAGTCAATACCAATAATTTTTCCCATGATCGTTATTTTTTTATTTGTTATTATTCTGTTTCGGTGTCCGCCTCGTTGGCAGACGCCAATAAAAAGACAAACGCCGTGCCAAATTGTTCAAGGCGGCGGCAGATTTATGAATGTGACAGTTTGTCTGTCAGTTTGGCAGAGTTAAATATATTTTTTCTGTCGGAAATTACCATTTGTTAATTTCTATCCCACTCAAAAGTCCTACTTTTGCCCCCGAAAAAGAAAAGATATTGTTTGAGGGATTCAAGAAAGCATATTGGTTCTCTTTTTTCAGATTTTATCAGATTTTCTCTAAAGAAAGCTGATATAAAACCAAAACACTTTCTAACCTACATTATTCATAGTGGATTCATTTCAGGTTATCAAAACAGATATGGGGACAATCTGAAGCCTCCAACTAATGTCTATCATCGAATGACCGCTTGATGTAGAGTTATAATCCTGTCCGAAGCCTTGATTTCGGCATGCTCAGGTCTGATTATCACGTCCATTTTTATGGAGCGGATATGACTTATAAGTC
>ENA-OQJU01000918-OQJU01000918.1-human-gut-metagenome-genome-assembly--contig:-NODE-918-length-13008-cov-3.272755_pt1 | contig 13008 bp, 14 predicted proteins | sample MGYA00242608_ERZ504774 | MGnify/ENA primary metagenome ERZ504774 (study PRJEB26092, sample SAMD00036349) | human gut metagenome | host: Homo sapiens | study: EMG produced TPA metagenomics assembly of...
ATCGCTCATGGTGAAACTGTTCGCGAAACAGCAAACATGGTATCTTTCATGGCTGATGTGATCGGTATCCGTGATGATATGTACATCGGAAAAGGACATGCTTACCAGAAAGAATTCATGGAAGCTGTTACAGAAGGAAACAAAGACGGTATCCTTGAGCAGAGACCTACTCTTGTAAACCTTCAGTGCGACGTTGACCATCCGACACAGTGTATGGCAGATATGCTCCACATCATCCATGAATTCGGCGGTGTTGAGAATCTGAAAGGCAAAAAGATCGCTATGACATGGGCTTACTCTCCATCCTATGGTAAACCACTCTCCGTTCCGCAGGGCGTTATCGGTCTGATGACACGTTTCGGCATGGACGTTGTTCTGGCTCATCCGGAAGGCTACGAAGTTATGCCTGAGGTTGAGGAAGTTGCAAAGAAGAACGCTGAGGCAACCGGCGGCACCTTCACCAAGACCAACTCCATGGCAGAGGCATTTAAGGACGCTGATATCGTATATCCGAAGTCCTGGGCACCGTTTGCTGCAATGGAGAAGCGCACCAACCTGTACGCAGAGGGCGACTCCGAGGGCATCAAGGCACTCGAGAAGGAGCTGCTGGCTCAGAACGCAGAGCACATGGACTGGTGCTGCACTGAAGAGCTGATGAAGACCACCAAGGACGGCAAGGCTCTGTACCTGCACTGCTTACCAGCTGACATCAACGATGTAAGCTGCAAGGACGGCGAGGTTGAGGCAACTGTATTTGACCGCTACCGTGATCCTCTGTACAAAGAAGCAAGCTACAAGCCATACGTAATCGCTGCCATGATTATGCTGGCTAAGTTCGCTGACCCGGCTGAGGTTTTAAAGAAGCTGGAAGAAAAAGGAACTCCTAGAGTATTCAAATAAATCATTCATCTTACCATGCAATACAATGTAAGGGCTGCCGGACTGAGTCCTGCAGCCCTTTTTGTCTCAAATTATGCAAAAACTCGGCGGGATACCCTCATATCCCGCCCTATAAAGGGGAAAATCACTATGGAAAACAAGAAAAAACGTATTGTCATCGCTCTGGGCGGCAATGCACTGGGCAATACCCTTCCTGAGCAGATGAAAGCTGTCAAGATCACAGCCAAAGCCATCGTAGATCTCATCGAGGAAGGCTGCGAGGTTATCGTAGCCCATGGCAACGGCCCTCAGGTAGGTATGATCAACAATGCAATGGCTGCGCTGAGCCGCGAAGACGCAAAACAGCCCAACACCCCTCTCTCCGTCTGTGTGGCCATGAGCCAGGCTTATATCGGCTACGACCTGCAGAACGCCTTAAGAGAGGAACTCTATAACCGTGAAATGTATGATATTCCGGTTGCAACCATGATTACACAGGTCCGTGTCGATGCAGACGATCCTGCCTTTGAAGCTCCTTCCAAGCCAATCGGCCACTTCATGACCGAAGAACAGGCTAAGATTGCAGAAGAAAAGTACGGATACATCATGAAGGAGGATTCCGGACGTGGCTACCGCCGCGTGGTGGCATCTCCAAAGCCTGCTGAAATCGTTGAAATCGGCGCCATCCGCTCTCTGGTAGACTCAGGCCAGCTGGTAATCGCCTGCGGCGGCGGCGGTATCCCGGTTACCCGTCAGGGAAACCACTTAAAGGGTGCAAGCGCTGTAATCGACAAGGACTTCGCAAGTGAACTGTTAGCAGAGAATCTGAACGCTGATTTCCTGATTATTCTCACTGCAGTTGAAAAGGTTGCTGTTAACTTCGGAAAGCCGGAAGAAAAGTGGCTGGATGACCTGGACACAGAAGAAGCAAGACAGTTTATCAAAGAGGGACATTTTGCCCCCGGTTCCATGCTTCCCAAAGTTCAGGCTGCTGTTAAATTTGCTGAATCAAAACCAGGACGCACTGCCCTCATTACGCTGTTGGAAAAAGCAAAAGACGGTATCCAGGGAAAAACCGGTACTCATATCCATTTAGCGTAAAGGAGGCAATTAAAAAATGAATACAGACAATACAGTGAAACAGCGCGCATCCCTGTTTGATTTGGATGGTGTGCCAAAAATGAGCCAGGCAATTCCCCTGGCCCTTCAGCATGTAGTAGCCATGATTGTAGGCTGTGTGACGCCGGCCATTATTATTTCCGGCGCAGCAGGCATTGACACGGCAGATCGGGTTTTGCTGATTCAGGCTTCCCTGGTGGTATCTGCCCTGGCCACCCTGCTTCAGCTCTTCCCCATAGGCAATAAGAACAGTTTCCATCTGGGTGCCGGCCTTCCTGTTATCCTGGGCGTAAGCTTTGCCTACGTTCCCAGCATGCAGGCCATCGCGGAACAGTCCGGCATTCCCGCCATACTGGGAGCCCAGATTGTAGGCGGCGTGTGCGCCATTATCGTAGGCCTTACCATCAAGAAGATACGAAAGTTCTTCCCGCCTCTGATTGCAGGCACGGTTGTGTTTACCATTGGTCTGTCTCTCTACCCAACTGCCATCAACTACATGGCAGGCGGCGCGGGTCAGCCCACCTACGGTGCATGGCAGAACTGGGTGGTAGCCATCTTCACTCTGGTGGTTGTCACTGTGCTGAACCATTTTGCCAAGGGATTCCTGAAACTGGCATCCATTCTTATGGGTATGATTGCAGGCTATATCTTCTCCATGTTCTTTGGCATGGTAAGCTTTGGAAATGTGGCTGAATCCGGCATGTTCCAGCTTCCTCAGGTCATGCATTTCGGCATCAGCTTTGAGGCATCTGCCTGTGTGGCCCTGGGACTGCTGTTCGTTATCAACTCCGTGCAGGCGATCGGCGACTTCTCTGCCACCACGGCAGGAGGCCTGGACCGCGAGCCCACCACAAACGAGCTTCACGGCGCTATTCTGGGCTACGGCTTTTCAAACATCATAGGAGCCTTCCTGGGATGTCTGCCCACCGCCACCTACAGCCAGAACGTAGGTATCGTGGCTACCACCAAGGTTGTTAACCGCGTGACATTAGGGCTTTCCGCGCTGATTATACTGGTTGCCGGACTGTTCCCCAAATTCTCCGCCCTGCTGACCACCATTCCCTATGCGGTCTTAGGCGGCGCGACTGTATCTGTATTCGCTTCCATTGCCATGACCGGTATGAAACTGGTCATGACGGAAGATATGAACTACCGCAACACCTCTATCGTAGGTCTTGCAGCTGCCCTGGGAATGGGCGTGTCACAGGCATCCGCCTCCCTGTCCGCATTCCCGACATGGGTTACCACAATCTTCGGAAAATCCCCGGTTGTCATCGCAACCCTGGTGGCTATCCTGCTGAATGTCACCCTTCCGAAGGATACCGGAAAAGTTAAAAAGAATTAATCCTATTATTGTAATGGTATAACTGAAAAACGGACTGTCCCTGAGCATATCGCTCCCGGGCAGTCCGTTTTTCAGTTATGCTTTGGATAAACCATACGGCTTAACAACCTTCAAAAGAACCATCCTGATTATCCGTCAGCAGATGTTCAAAATCCTCCTGGGGCATGGGCTTTGCAAAAACATATCCCTGAATTACATTACAGCCTGCTTTTCTTAAAAATTCCACGGTGTCCATATCCTCCACGCCCTCGGCAATGGTCTTTATATCCAGCTCCTTGGCCATATTAATGACGTTGGACACAACAATGCGCTCGCGCCTGATGTCCCGGCTCTTCTGGAAGAACAGGATATCCAGTTTCAGCACATCAATGGGCAGGTTCTTTAACAGGTTAAGGGAACTGTAACCCGAGCCAAAATCATCCAGGGAACAGATAAACCCTCGCGCATTGAGATTGACCACCAGCTCCGCAAATAACTCCGTGTCAGCAGCCAGTATGCTTTCCGTAAACTCCAGCTCCATAACGCGGTCCGGTATGGAATATTTAGCCTTGATATCCGTATAGTAATCTACAAAATCATTCTGGAACAGGCCTGCCTTGGAAACATTGACCGCCAGGCTCACCGGCCTCCCGCCCTGTTCCAGGTGACTCCTGTACCAACGGCATGCATGCTCAAACATATAGCGGTCCAATTTCACAATCAGCTCGCTTTTCTCAAATAATGGGATGAAATTCCCCGGCAGTATCAGCCCCCTTCTTGGACTGAGCCACCGGGCCAGCACCTCTGCCCCGGTAATCTGGTTACCGTCCTGAATATCTATCTTGGGCTGCATATAGAGCTTAAACTCCTCCTCTTCCATGGCTGCCTCTGCCTCAGACTCCAGGACGGTATCCTCCAGCATGCGCCTGCGGAGGCTGTCGTCATAGAACACATAGGAGCTTCCCGGTCTTTCCTTTGCAATCTTATGGGCCATGTTGGCATAATTCACCAGCACATCCAGAGACTGCTTCCCGTCACCGGCCCGGAACCGGTAGACGCCTACAGGAATCTCCATGAATGGCTGTTCATCCATGCCCGAATTCCTCATATACTCCTTAAGCTGGCACAGACCGCTGTCCAGCACCTGTGTGTCCTCACACCGGGTTATACCGGCAAAATTGTCAGCCGCTATGCGGCAGCTGATACAGCCAGGTCCTTCCACTGTCCTCAGAAACTCTGCCACCAGCCTGAGAAGCCTGTCGCCTTCTTCGTACCCCAGAACATCATTAATCAGCTTAAAATTCCTTAAATCACCATACCACAGCACATAGGAAGTAAGCTCAGAACGGGAGATCTCAGGACGGTTAAGAAATATCTCCACTTCACGTTTAAAGCCCGCAAAATTACGCAGGCCTGTAAGAGAATCACTATAAGCCAGTTCCATCAGCATCTTCTGATTATTCACAGCCATCTTCCGCTGTCTGCTCATCAGCCATATAAACAGGCTGCAGGCAACCACAATGATAATCATGATCCCCCATGCTGTCTGGATGTAGCTGGAACGCAGCACATCCACAGGAACCATACTCGCCTGATACCATTGACCCTCGATGATGGGAAGGATAACCAGCATCTGCCTGACTCCCTGCCTGTCCGTAAGTATGAAATCCCCCCTGCCGGTGTCTCTTATGACCTCTGCAATCTTCTCCTTGTTGTCAGGAAGAATGTCACCCTCAAATGTCTTGATGGTCTTAAGCACATAATTGCCGTTTGCATCCAGAATATTGGAGTAACCGGCTCCTTTAAGAACCGGTGCGTCAATGATTTCCCTCAGTACGACAGCCGAGTGAACCGCACAGAGAACGCCCCTGGCATTGCCGCTTTCGTCATTGATTCTGACGCCAAAATAGTTTATATATCCGCTGGCATCCTGTTGGTCTGCAAATGTGTTGGATATGCTTTTTTCGCCCTGTAAAGCCCGCTCAAAAAAATCCATCCCTTTCAGATTAACCTCTTCCACATTGCCTTCCATATCCACCATACGGGCATTACCGTTAATATCCGCGTAACCCATACGGATAAAGGCATTTTCCTCATTTATATCATTCAATATGGTCAGGATCTGGTTCTCATCCAGAATAACCAGCTCTCTGAGGCTAACAGCCAGCCCCTCCAGCGTCTGCCAGTCTCCCTCAATCTGTTTCAAAATGGATGTCCTTGTCTGATTCGCAGCATCATACAGGTATGCCACGTTCTCTTTCTGGCTTTTCAAAATCATTTGTACAAGAAAAATAATACTGCTGCCAATAAAACATAAGCATAGTATGATAGGAAGCAGCGTGTCCCTGCGGCTTTTTCCTCTGCCATCTGCAGTTGTCATCTCATAGTACCCCTGTCTTCTTTAGACTCTAAAATAATAATAATATATTTATACTTAAATATCAATGACAAATATCCCCGGAAACAGTACCATATGCTGTTATTTGATACTGTTTCCGGGGTATACACACGGCGTTATTCACTTGTTTTCCATTGGGTAAGTTTCATTTAATCTAATCATTCAGCTCATAGGAAACCGTTACCTGGGCTTCCACACTGACCTGTCCGGGCATAACAGAAGCAGCCGCATCTTCCGCAACCGCAGCCGCCATCTTGGCAGAACCGCCTGCATTATAGGAAGCATATCTGGTCTCCGGCTGATAGCCGAATTCCTCCACATGGACCACACCGGCCAGTGTCTTATTGCTGGCCTCCGCCAGAGCCTGGGCTTTTGCCTGGGCCACTGCCATGGCTCCCTTCAGCGCCTCCTGATAGCTGGCATCATAGCTGCTGGAAAAATAGCTGACGGAATTAATACCGTTGACTCCTGCAGCCACTGACTTTGTGATGATGGTTCCCGCATTGTCAATCGGTATGTCAGAGACCGTCAAACTGGTAGTCATCTCATATCCGGTTATCTCCTGTTTATCTGAATTCCAGTTGCGGATAGGACTCAGGCCATAAGAAGATGTCTGTATGGAAGTTTCCTCCACTCCCAGGCCCTTTAATGTCTCAATTGCAGCGTTCAGGTCATTGGCATTCTTCTCCTGGCAGGCAGCAGCCGTATCCTCTCTGGTATAGACGGCATATTCAATCTGCGCCATATCCGGCACAACCTTTACCTCCTCGCGCCCGGTCACCGTAATTACATTCTCTGCCGCTCCTACATTCTGTACCTTCAGCGTGTCCGGCATCTGTGCCCCGGCCCCGCACCCGCCCAGCCCCAAGGCTGCAGCGGCCACTGCCGCGCTGATACCTGCTGTGTATACTGTCTTCTTCATAATATGTTTCATAATTGCCTCCCTCTTTTTTGTTTTATCGGAATCTAATCATATGATACCGGGCACACGAATATGCCCTATCCCTATACTACCAGAAAGAGGGAATTCTGGTATTTCTTTTCTCTTAATTATAGAGGTATGTTTCATTACAAAGTTTATACGAATTTATTTCCGGCAATGCCTGGAGCTTCTTCATATCTTCAGTTCCATAACTTGGGCTCCATATCTTTGCTCCATATCTTCGGCTCCATATCTTGCCTGCTGATATTTCACCGCGGCCCTTGACAGCGGCACCGGAAACTGCTAATATAGAGTGAGCGCAGGATTTCGTTAGCATACCAGGTAAGCGCAGCACTGAATATTCAGGGGTTGTACTGGTTTCGACGGGGGTCATGCAGCTGGTGAAGCTATCCCCATGCGATGGGTTAAATGGCAAAAATAAATATAAACGCTAACGACGAATTAGCAATCGCTGCCTAATGGCAGCTGTCAGACTTAGAGCACCCGCACTTTAAGACCCTGGCATCGACTATGTGGGAAACGACGTATGCAAAGCTTTGAGCATATGGGCGTATGATGAAGCTACTGAAACCATCCGGGTGTCCTTTCTCTGATGGCAGAGGGAATGTCAAATAAAGGACTATGATAGTAGAAGAACAGGGAATTGATTTTCGGACAGGGGTTCGATTCCCCTCAGCTCCATTTTTGAGAAGTACGTATTTGCGACAAATAACGTAAATACGTACTTTTTTGTTTATATAAACACATGTAACTCGTGGAAAATCAAACGTAAAATGTGCTTTTTTACGGCATGACACAACACGAACCACAACACGAAATTTTCCTAAAAAGGTAATAAATAAGGGGCCTCTAAGGGTCCCTCGTTTTTTCAATGAACTCAATTGCATTCAGAATCATTCTTTTCTCCCGCTCTGAATATTTTCCGCTAAGCAGGATACCTTTAAATACCGCATACTCCTCCTTTCGCATTAAAATTGCTTTGCTACACCACATACAAATTTTATCATCCGTATCCATACCTCGCCCTCCTTTAATGGTTGAACGGGCCAGTTCGTTTATTCCCCTGTCTTGTCCCAATATCGGAACACTTATTATGTTTTACTGCCGATTCGTACAAATCATCAATCCCTATATGTAATCCTTCGGCAATCATTTCAGCGACATCTAAATCTAATGACACCTCGCCTTTCTCAATTCGGCTTAGTGCAGATTTCGATACCCCGGTTATTATTTCCATCTGCCGAAGGGTTAATTTTCTCTTTTCCCTTATTGGAAATATATACCAGTTTTGGAAAATAAACGCAATAGTTCTTTAGGCAGGCCAGGTTATCTAGTTCTGCCTTTTTAGTATTTTCTGTGCTCAATACCAATAAGTACGATAAGAGCACTCTATCAAGTTTAGTACCTGACCTGGATTTTTTAACGGACACCACCAATACAATCACTTTTGGGACATGGGGGACAAACACAACTCATAGCCCATATGCACAGGGCATAACGGGATATGGAAATGGATTGGTTATGGGCCTTACCATTGGGACTGATTACGGGGTACAACTGGCCTTATCAGTGGGTGAATCGAAAGTCTTTACCAGATCGTATGCGCATATCAATGGAGGGTGGACACAGTGGGATGCAAGATAACTATAAGCTATGCCAATCCAAAGCGTAGACAGTATGTGTATCTGATGTGACGAATTTTAATCTGCCATCTGTATCCAGATATAACGCTCCTCCGTTAGACCCAGAATTATGAGTTTATAATATTTAATATGGAATAGCTACGACAATAGCCGCCTTTCCGCGGCTATCAATAATAGGCTCTATTTCATAATTTCCCTGGATTTTGCTATCTTAGATACATAATGGACAATAAATAATCCGATAGCCGCTAATACAAACATAGTTGTCAAAACAAAATATGACGTTGCATAAGTTCCATTTATTATGTAATTATAAGCATCTCCACCCACATAAGCATTTTTGGCTAATGAAGCATAATCACTACTATAATAATGAGCCATCTTATCATACCCTTTATAAAAGGTAAAACAAGCGCACAGTATTGAAATGACCGCTGTTATGTTCCATCCTGACCAGAAAGTATTATCAGAAGTTTTGGGAGAACTTTCAATTTCAACATCTGGTTCAACAAGTTTCAATTCAGTTCCACACACTGGACAAAATTTATTCTCCCCCTCAATTTTTAGATTACATTTAGGACATATACGTTCATCCATACCCTTCCCCCTCAAAGCTTTCATTTTTGAATGAGTCTTACAAATTATTTATAATACCTAACATCACACCACTTTAATGTTCCTAAGTATCTTTTCAGTTTATAAGCCATTGGTTTGTAAGTTACATATGTAATTCCTCCCGATACGACACCACCGACAATTGGTATTACCTTTGACACTCCTTTTGCAAAAATCTCTTTTGTCATTTTTACACCAATCGCTTTTGAAACTTTTTTTACAATAGGATATATCATTCCTTTAGTCAATGCTTTTGATGCAAGCTTTTTGCTCGCTTGTTGTGCTGCACCAGCTGACACTTTTGTTATTGTTGTAGCAGCACCATTAGCACCAAACATAACCCCAACAAACAGTGTCAACATGTTGTTCGTCTCATCATCTAATTTCCCATCTTCTGAAATTAACTCTTCCCAACCATATAAATATATTAACTTTTGTAATATTCTAAGTATATGTCCAGAATATTGTGCTAAATCTGCTGGAACTGTTCCGAACATGGCCACGCCACCTGGAAGGCCTGATACAAATGATATTGCACTTACTTTATTGAATTCCTGCATGTGCCGGATTATTTTCTATGGCATCCAAGACCCGAGCTTTAGGACAATATTTAATCAATTCAGATTTTAGGAATGCCCTCCTGTTAATTCTAACCATTGGCAAACCAACAACGGATTTCAATACCAATTCAAAATCAATATTATTCATATTTTTTCTGTATCCCCTCCTGCATAATATCCTAAGCGTATCATAGATTAAATAGTTTGTAAATATTCGTTAGTAAGACATGTTGACAAAATGAAGAATAAATTGATTTCTTGATTGTTGTAAACACATTCCCACACTCTTCACAACGCCATCTATCAAAATAAATTCCTGCGCTTCCTTTTTTTACAATCTTTTCTTTATAGTTCCTTAATTCATCAACCGATTCCTTCGATGCTTTAATGGCTTCTCGATATGTATCCTTACGTTCCTCTAACTCAAACAGCAAGCATATTCTATCTGGAGGTACTGATATCTGCCCTTTACCTGTAACACGTACAATTTTCTACATTGGTTGAATCCCCCTTTACTTTTCGTCTTCCAATAGTGCCAAATGATTATTTTGCAACTTATCGTACCTAATAAGATTACACGTAGCGATCCAGGCTTCCGTTGTCTGCCCCTCTGCCACCTGGTATTCAAACTTAATCCAAAATGGTTGAATATCTGTGGATATTATCACTTGTTCATAATCAAGCCTTCCCAGGATTTCCGATTTTGTGTCCGGTGCTGAATATACTCTAGCTCCATTATCCTTCTTGATATAAAACATCTTGTCCCACCCATTAGCATGACTACGAACTTCCAAAATACCTTTATGAATATGTTCCTCAATCTCTCTATATAATCCAAGTGTTGTTATGATACAGATAAACCTATATATCCACTGAACTACCCACGCTTTATCTTTAATGGCCTCAATTGCTTTACTGCCTAAATTTTCGCAGTTCTGAACAAATGTATTCCAAATATCGTTTATCTCAGGTTGCGTAACACACTGATCCTGGTAACAGAGAGAACCGTCATCATTTACTGAAATATCATCATAATCTGTTTCCTCCAAAGAGCTATCCCAATGTGATAATTGCGCTTGTATTCGTTCAAGATTTGATGTCAATCCAGTAAAATCCAAATCTTTTAACACTGGTGAAATTTGAGATGCTATGCCAAACATTCTATTATAGTCATATTTATCGTAGGGTAGTTCTGATATAGTTCTACATAATTCATTCCATTGTTCAAATCCAAAACCCTGATATCCGAAGGATTCTCCCATTATCCGAATCAATTTATCATTATCCCAACTTGCAGCCAAACCCACAAAATTGTTTATACTTGTTCCAAAAGCCTCAGCCAAGTCTTCTTTCTGTTGAATCCATTCTGCTATTGGTGATTTTACAAAATCTTGTATGCTTTCATTCAATAATAGAGAGGTCCCTGCGCATTCAATAGCTGTATCTCGCATGATTCTTTTATACTCCTCTATTTGCCGCAATTGACTCCCTAATAATGAATATCTGTTAAAATCAAATCCTATCATGTTTATAAATATAAACTCCCCTCTCTATTTATCCACAATTATAATAACACTATATATAGGTAAACACAATATCAATCCTGATTATATAGTACCAATGGCGGACAATGTGGATAACTATGGGGATATCTTGTTAATAAAATGTGGATAGATGCAACTGGCAGAGGAGCGAAAAAAGGCCAGGGATATGTCCCCAGCCGTATAACCTCCTTTTAATTTCCCAAATCATCCAAACGACTCCTGATTACTGATTATATCAATGTAATAGCCAATATCATCTGACTTATTCCTATAAAGCTTCATGTAAAAAGTCCCTGTACGCAATATCTTATTTGTAACAACATCAGTTTTTTCGTATTTCAATTTCATATACAAAAAAGTTCCATCAGAACTCTGTTCACAGTCAGTAATTTTATACTTATTTTCTTTTTCAAAAGGTATTCCTTTTAATTCGCCCTGCTCTGATTGTGGTATGTTTACAGGATTCAGACCTATATTAAACACTGCGTAAAAGTCGTCAAGCGTCTTGTCTCGGTCAAAATACCCTATTCCATCTTCTATACGCAATGGAACAAACATTGTAGTTATATCAGGATTATTTAAATGTTTCTCTGTATCCGCAGCCAGAAGGGAATTCATTAATTTCTGCCTGTCCTCATACATTAAATACCGGAGCTGTCCATATGTAAAAGACGGAACATAAAATTGATCTTCGTATAGGTTCAAAAGGCCTTCGGCAGCATCTTTGAAAATCTCTTCCTGATATGAATTCAACGAATACATGTGTCGTACAAATCCCAGCTTCCACGCACCGTTTTTATCAACTGTATAGCCGTCCGGCGTAACTGTATCACTCAGCATACGTCCTGTATCATCAAAATAATAGCACTCGGCAATTCCATCGTCATTACCATCAATCCACATCCATGTGGATATGGGAAATGTTCCGTCTCCATTATCATACCACCATGCGGATACATCCCCGTCAATTCCTTGTTTCCAAGTTCCTGCATATGCTTCCCATATTAAGGTGCCCGAAAAAAGCATCGAAAGTGTAATCATAGCGATCCATTTTTTTACTGTCATCCTTTATTTTCCTTTCTCCATATAGCGGTAACTCAAAATTATATATATGAATTATAACATATCTACAAAATAAAAAGAACTGCCTTCCAACCAGAAAACAGCTAGAAAACAGTCCCTCTCAACCAATTTATCATTTTACAAGTCATTCCACAAATAATAAGCTACTCAACTAATCCCTTTGCGCATAACACCCCATAGTCAAACATTTTCATGCACAAATATTCTGTAATTAATTCATAGCTATTTATGATAACCTCTATGTCCTTATCTTCTTCTCCGTCCGCCCCCAACCTTTGGCATAGGCGCTGATAAGCACTCATTATCTCTGTATATGCCTGTTCACACACTTTTCCCTCTGAGAATTCATCCTCCACATACTTACACTCTTCAGGCGGATTATCTTTAAAGTCTAACTTCCCATTCATCAAATCATAAATTAGTTTTTTGTACTCCTCCATAGTTCCCCCATTTATATTTTAAATAATATCACTATAAGCATAATTTTACCCCGTTTCTCCCATAACTATATTACGCCGTCATTATGCCGTCAATCAATATTTAGCCGTCATTTTGACTTTATAATGAGGTCATATGACTTATATGGAGGTAACACGCATGACTAACGAAATAGCAAAATTCACCTTACGCACTGATTCCGAATTAATGAAAAAATTACGGATTGTAGCTGATTATAATGGTCGTTCTGCCAATCGTGAGTTGGAAGTGCTTATAAAAAACCATGTTGCTGAATTTGAGAAGAAGCATGGAACAATAGACCTAAATTAATGCCCCAGACATAAAAGAAGGAACCTAATTCCCATGTTGGGAACCTGTTCCTTCTATATGTGTCCGTATTAATATGTGGCTCTTTCAAAAACACAAGGTTGACTCCCTTGGTAAATAATTCCTCATATAGAG
>ENA-OQJU01000964-OQJU01000964.1-human-gut-metagenome-genome-assembly--contig:-NODE-964-length-12207-cov-6.938087_pt1 | contig 12207 bp, 10 predicted proteins | sample MGYA00242608_ERZ504774 | MGnify/ENA primary metagenome ERZ504774 (study PRJEB26092, sample SAMD00036349) | human gut metagenome | host: Homo sapiens | study: EMG produced TPA metagenomics assembly of...
AAAACACATATAAGCAACAGGCCCCCGCCCCCCGCTACCATGCACGTAATGCCGCCACTGTGCTGGCTGCGCTGTATGGCGCCAAGACCCTGCTGGGCACGGCGACTCCTTCCATAGAAACCTGGCACAACGCCATGTCCGGAAAGTACGGGCTGGTGGAGCTGAAGGAGAGGTACAAGGAGATACAGTTGCCGGAGATTATTCCGGTAGACATCAAGGAGTTGCAGCGCAAGAAGCGGATGAACGGGCCCTTTTCCCCTTTGTTGCTGCAATATGTCCGCGAGGCACTGGAACGGAAAGAACAGGTCATTCTGTTTCAGAACCGCAGGGGGTTTGCCCCGATGATAGAATGCCATACGTGCGGGTGGGTTCCCAAATGTAAGAACTGTGATGTCAGCCTGACCTATCATAAAGGACTGAACCAACTGACCTGCCACTATTGCGGATATACCTATCAACTGCCCCGCATCTGTCCCGCTTGCGAAGGAACGGACTTGCGCAACCGCGGTTTCGGTACGGAAAAGATAGAGGACGACGTCAAACTCTTGTTTCCCGAAGCGACCGTTGCCCGTATGGATTTGGATACCACCCGCACACGCGCGGCCTACGAGCGTATCATCGCCGATTTTGAACAGGGAAAGACGGATATTCTTATCGGTACGCAAATGGTTTCCAAAGGGCTGGACTTCGACCACGTAAGCGTGGTAGGCATTCTGAATGCGGATACGATGCTGAACTATCCGGATTTTCGTGCCTATGAGCGTGCTTTCCAGTTGATGGCGCAGGTGGCAGGGCGTGCCGGACGGAAGAATAAAAGGGGCAGGGTAGTGCTGCAGACCAAGAGCATTGAGCATCCTATCATCCCTCAGGTAATTGCCAATGACTACGAAGGCATGGTCGACGGACAGCTTGCCGAGCGGCAGATGTTTCATTATCCCCCTTATTATCGCCTCATATATGTGTATCTGAAGACCCGCAATGAGTCCCTGCTCGTTTTGATGGCGCAGACTAGGGGGGGCAAGCTGCGTGCCATCTTCGGCAATCGGGTGTTAGGGCCGGATAAACCGCCGGTGGCACGTGTGCAGACGCTGTTTATCCGCAAAATTGTAGTGAAGATTGAAACCAAAGCTCCTATGGCGCGTGTCCGCGAATTGTTGCTGCAGGTACAGAAGGAGATGATAATGGAAGACCGTTTCAAGTCGCTGATTGTATATTATGATGTAGACCCGATGTAGATAGCCGTAGTGCGGGTTGCGGAATGTTTAATATGTGTTTGAGTATGAAAGAGAAGAAAAAGATATTGTTTGTTTGCCTGGGCAACATTTGCCGCTCTTCTTCGGCGGAAGGGGTGATGAGGCATTTGATAGAAGAGGCTGGGCGTGAAGATGAGTTCGTTATCGACTCGGCAGGTATTCTTTCCTATCATCAGGGAGAGCTGCCCGACAGCAGGATGCGTGCCCATGCCGCCCGTCGGGGTTACAACCTGACGCACCGTTCCCGTCCGGTACGTACGGATGATTTCTATGAGTTCGATTTGATTATCGGAATGGATGACCGTAATATTGATGATTTGAAAGAGCGTGCCCCTTCTGTGGAAGCATGCGGAAAGATACATCGCATGACGGAATACTGTACTAAGTTTGCCCATGCCGATTACGTGCCCGACCCTTATTATGGCGGAGCCGAGGGGTTTGAATACGTACTCGATATATTGGAAGACGCCTGTGCAGGATTGTTCGGAGCGGTTGGCGAATAATCACCGCTCAATGCCTGTTGTCATGATAAAAACGCTTGTTGTCGTTGAGGCTGCACGTTGCATCCACTCCGGCCTGTTGCAACCGTTCGGCAATCTCATTCAGCTTTTTCCTTGAAACCCGGCCGATGTAGAAAAGACGGTAACGGTAGTCCTTGTCGAGCAATTCCATGATGTGGGTGAAAGTCTGTTCCCGGGCAAAATCGAAGTTGACCTTGCGCAGGTCTGTATACGGATAGCGGATTGTCCTGCCTGCACTGTGTACGGTGAGGTTCTCGTTGTCCAGCGTCAGGTAGCAGAACCGGGTCATCAGCATGCAAATGAAGAAAAGGCTCAGTCCGAAGGACAGGATGGCCGGAATGAATCCCCACCATGCATCGATGCCGACGGAATAGTAGCCCAATATCAGGAACATAAGGAATAATATGAAGAACCAAAACATATACAGCGAGGGACGCCGGTAAGTTTCCTCCGGGAGAGTTTCCATGCTCCGTCCGCGCGGAACATAATTGGCAAAAGGCACTCCTTGCGACACCAGAAAGCGGACGAGTGATGAAGGATGCCTGAAGGGAGGCATGTATATTACCTTATCCTGCTTTTCCTTTAGGTGGAAAACGAATATTCCGGGACCGTATTTGGCTTTTCCTGCCGGGATATCCTTATGCGCCTGCCGGGGGTAGCGTTCCATGAAACTGAAACTTTCAATCTGATGCAGTTGAATCCGTTGGCTTTGCAACAGAAATTCCGCTCTTTGCTGTTCTTTGGTACTGATTTTCATAGGTCTTGCTTTTTAAGTTCCGGGTAACTGATGCGGGTGTGGTAGATGGTTTTCAATTTTTCTTTGAAAACGGCTTTTACCGTTGCTATGTCCTTGAACGTGACGGGGCACTCCCTGAAATAACCTTCCTCCACCTGCGAATCGATAATCTTGTCTACCAGGTTGCTGATGCTCTCTTCCGTATATTCGGGCAGGCTGCGCGAGGCTGCCTCTACGGAATCCGCCATCATCAGGATGGCTTGCTCCTTGCTGAAAGGGTTGGGACCGGGATAGGTGAATGACTCGTTGTCGGGTTCTTCGCCGGGATGCTCGTTTTTCCAGGATATGTAGAAGTATTTTGTCTTTCCCCTACCGTGGTGAGTAGTAATGAAATCCTTGATGACTTTAGGCAGGTTGTTCTTCTCGGCCAGTTTCAATCCGTCCGTTACATGTCCGATGACGACTTGCGCACTCTGTTCGTAACCGAGATTCTTGTGCGGATTGACACCGCCCGACTGGTTTTCGGTAAAGAATGCCGGATTCTCCATTTTGCCGATGTCATGGTATAAAGCACCTGTACGCACCAGCTGGCTGTTTGCGCCGATGCGGTTGGCTGCTTCGGCTGCGAGGTTGGCTACCTGCATGGAATGCTGGAATGTGCCGGGTACGGTTTCCGACATGCGCCGCAGCAAACTGTTGTTGATGTTGGACAATTCCACCAGAGTAACATTCGAAGTGAAGCCGAAGGTCTTTTCCACCAGGAAAAGCAACGGATACGTGAAAAGCAGCAATACGCCGTTTATCACGAAGTAGGTGTACATACTGCCGTTCAGTTTGGAAAGGTCGTTTTCCGTTATCAGTTCAAAAGCGAAATAAACGGCTGCATAAGTCAGAATCACCAGGATAGCCGTGCGGAACAACTGCGAGCGTTGCGATAATTCTCTCAAACTGAAAATCGCAACCAAACCTGCCGTTAGTTGCAGCAGGATGAACTCGTGCGGATAGCGCAGGCAGATGGAACAAATCAGTATTGTGACGACCTGTGTGAGAAAGGCTGTCCGTGAGTCGAGAAACACGCGGATAATGACGGGCAGCATGGCATAGGGAATGATGTATACGTTGAATATATTGTTTGTTACCATAACGGCCGTTACCACACAATAGAACATGATAAGGGTGAAAAGCAGCGCGAGGTTGCCTTTGCGGTTGTAATAATCTTTGCGGAAGAGGTCGAGATAAAGCATGAAGCACAATATGAAGATGCCGACATACAGAATCTGCCCTGCCAGCATCAGTTGTTTCTGGCCGATGGACTCGCTGCGCTGGATGGACTCTTTGCGCAGGCTTTCGAGGATATTGTAGGTCTCCCGGCTCACTATCTCGCCGCGGTCGATGATTTTCTGCCCGCTCAGTACAATGCCGTTTGCCCATGAATAGTTGTCGAGGATTTCTTCCTTGGCGGTCTCTGTCCGCCGGGCATCGTAGGTGAGGTTGGGAGAGAGATATTCGTTGAGGGAACACTGCCGGAGTATGTTCGGACGATAGTGTATGGTGTCGGCCGTAAGCAGGTAGGCATATGCCTGCTTTACGGAGTAGAGTTTGTCGATGCTCCGTTGGTTGGCAAGCTTGTCGTCTATCACCATGACGGCAGATGTGCTGTCTTTGTGCAGCCGGGCAAGTTCTTCAGTGGAAAGGATGCCCGCCCGGTACACCTCGGATAGTATTTTTTCGATATGGCGGATGTAATCGGAAGAGGGCAGAATGTCGCGCAGATGAGTCTGATAGTCGTTCTTCAGTTTCTTGAGCGCCTCTTTCCCGGTGCTCTTGTCCAATTGGAAATAGGGTTGGAAAGAGGCCAGGATGCTGTCTTGTTCTTTTTTTACGACTTGGTCGTCTTTGTAGATGGGGAAGTCGAAGGTAGCCATCAGTTGCCCGTACTTCCAGGGTTTGTCAATGTCAAACTGGTAATTAAACTTACCGTCTCTCGGCAGGAAATAGACAATAACTCCCACCGTACCTATAAAAATAAGTGCCTTGTATATCAAATCTCTGAACGAGAACTCTTTGTTTTTACCTTTGAAATAGTTCATATCGGTTGAAATTTTTGCGAAAAGTACAAAAAAAAACAATAGTATGGAAAAAAAGGTTTAATTTTGCCGTCTAATTTAGTTATAAGTAAGATAGATTATGACAGAAAGAAAAGTCAGAGTCCGTTTTGCCCCGAGTCCTACGGGGGCGTTGCACATCGGTGGTGTGCGCACTGCGTTGTATAATTATCTCTTTGCCCGTCAGCATGGAGGAGATTTGATTTTCCGCATTGAGGATACCGATTCCAACCGGTTTGTGCCGGGGGCGGAAGAATATATATTGGAGTCTTTCAAGTGGTTGGGCATTCCTTTTGACGAGGGTGTCAGCTTTGGTGGAGAACATGGTCCGTACCGTCAGTCTGAACGCCGCGACATATACAAGAAGTATGTACAGGTGCTGCTGGATGCCGGCAAGGCATATATCGCTTTCGATACTCCGCAGGAGCTGGAAGCCAAGCGTGCGGAGATTGCCAATTTCCAGTATGACGCTTCTACGCGCATGCAGATGCGTAATTCGCTGACGATGCCCAAAGAGGAAGTGGACGCGCTGATTGCCGAAGGCAGGCAGTATGTGGTCCGTTTCAAGATAGAGCCGGACGAAGATGTGCATGTGAACGACTTGATACGTGGCGAGGTCGTGATAAACTCGTCTATCCTTGACGATAAGGTGCTTTACAAATCGGCGGACGAACTGCCTACCTATCACCTGGCAAATATTGTGGATGACCATTTGATGGAAGTTTCCCACGTTATCCGCGGTGAAGAGTGGCTGCCTTCCGCTCCGTTGCATGTGCTGCTGTACCGTGCTTTCGGTTGGGAAGATACGATGCCGGCGTTCGCACCCCTGCCGCTGTTGCTGAAGCCCGAAGGTAACGGTAAGCTCAGCAAGCGCGACGGCGACCGTCTGGGCTTCCCGGTATTTCCGCTGGAATGGCACGACCCCAAGTCGGGCGAAGTGTCTTCGGGCTATCGCGAATCGGGCTATCTGCCGGAAGCTGTTATCAATTTCCTTGCCTTGCTGGGCTGGAACCCGGGTAACGACCAGGAACTGATGTCGATGGATGAACTTGTAAAACTGTTCAATCTGAGCCATTGCAGCAAATCGGGTGCTAAGTTCGACTATAAGAAAGGTATCTGGTTTAACCATGAATATATTCTTCAGAAATCGGACGAGGAGCTTGCGGAACTTTTCAAGCCGGTACTGAAAGAGCACGGTGTAGACCTTGGTGCATACAGCGATGCGTTCCTTACTACGGTAGTCTCCCTGGTAAAGGGCCGCGTCAACTTCGTGAAGGAACTGTGGGAGCAGGCACGTTTCTTCTTTGTTGCTCCTGAGCAGTATGCCGAGAAGGATGTGAAGAAACGTTGGTCGGAAGATACTCCGCGCATCATGACGGAATTGATGGAAGTGCTTCGGGGCATTGGAGATTTCTCCTCTAAACCGTCGGAAGATGTAGTTATCGGCTGGATTACGGAGAAAGGATATCACATGGGTAATGTGATGAATGCTTTCCGGCTGGCAGTGGTAGGAGAGTGTAAAGGACCGCATATGTTCGATATTACCGCATTGTTGGGCAAAGAAGAGACGCTTGCCCGCATACAGCGTGCCATCGACGTTCTGAAATAAGTTGAAGCGGAGAAAAGTATGTTTTATAATTTAGCAATAATACTCTATGATATTGCGGTGCACCTAGTGGCTCCTTTCAGCCGTAAACCGCGGAAGATGATGAAGGGGCACTGGGTCGTGTACGAACTTCTTCGGCAGCAGCTGGAGAAGGATGCGCGTTATATCTGGTTTCACGCTGCCTCTTTGGGAGAGTTTGAACAGGGACGCCCGCTGATTGAGAAGATACGTGCCAAATATCCGGATTATCGTATTTTGCTGACATTCTTTTCGCCGTCGGGCTATGAAGTGCGCAAGAACTACCGGGGGGCGGATATCGTGTGTTATCTGCCTTTCGACAAACCGCGCAATGTGAGGAAGTTTCTTGACCTGGTGAATCCCTGCATGGCGTTTTTTATCAAGTATGAGTTTTGGAAGAACTACCTGGATGAGTTGCATAAGCGCCGCATCCCCGTTTATAGCGTGTCTTCCATCTTTCGCCGCGGGCAGATTTTCTTTAAATGGTACGGCGGTACGTATAGGAATGTGCTGCGCAACTTCGACCACATCTTCGTGCAGAACGAGCGCTCCAAGCGCTATCTGGCGAAGATTGGTATCAACCGGGTGACTGTGGTGGGGGATACCCGTTTTGACCGCGTGCTTCAAATTCGGGAAGAGGCTAAAGACTTGCCTTTGGTTGAGTTGTTCAAGAACAATACGATGACTTTTGTTGCCGGAAGTTCCTGGCAGCCCGACGAGGATTTGTTTATCGAATACTTTAATCAGCATCCGGAAGTAAAGCTGATTATCGCTCCGCATGTAATCGACGAAAATCATTTGGTAGAGATAATCCGTAAGCTGAAGCGTCCGTATGTGCGTTATACCCGTGCCGACGAAAAGAATGTCCGTAAGGCGGATTGCCTGATAATAGACTGCTTCGGCCTGCTTTCCTCCATCTATCGCTATGGAGAGATTGCCTATATCGGCGGCGGGTTCGGAGTGGGTATCCATAATACGCTGGAAGCTGCCGTATATGGCATTCCGGTAATCTTTGGACCGAAGTACCAGAAATTCCAGGAAGCCGTTCAGCTCCTGGAGGCAAAAGGCGGGTTCTCTGTCAAGAGTTATGAAGAACTGAAAGCGTTGCTCGACCGTATGCTGGAAGATGAAAGCTTCTTGCGCGAGACCGGTACGAATGCGGGGACTTATGTAACCGGTAATGCCGGAGCAACGGACAAAGTTTTGGGCATGATTAACTTTTAGACTGTTGAGGAGGTTGCCAAAGACCTCTTTCCATACAAAATATGAGGGGTTGTCAAAACTAAAACGAGACTCTGAAAAGTTACAGGCTGTAATTATAACCTCTAAAAGGGTCGTATCAAACTCCGTTTTGAGAGTAATGATACGACCTTTTTTTTAGTCTTTTAGGATGTTCTAATTTCAAGTTAAAAGTTTGTCTTCTCAAAGAATGAGTTGTGACGCTTTCATTTTTCCTATATGTAGGCAGTCTTCTTTTTAGAGGCAGCCGATACCTTTACTCCTTGTACCAGCTTGAGTACATCAGGTAGTTGTGTGCAATCTTCTGGTTTAGTTCTTTTGCCTGTTCGGGGTCTACCTTTTTGATGAATTTGGCAGGTACGCCACCCCAGATGCTTCCCGGTTCTATTACGGTGTTGCTAAGTACCAATGAGCCGGCGGCTACAATGGCGCCTTCGCCTACTACGGCATGGTCCAGAATGGTAGACCCCATGCCTATAAGTGCATAATCCCTGATTGCAGCTCCGTGGATGGTTACATTGTGGCCTACGGATACATGGTCGCCTATTTCAATGGTAGATTTCTCGTATAAGGTGTGCAGTACGCTTCCGTCTTGGATGTTTACACCGTTTCCGATGCGGATGGAGTTGACGTCTCCGCGCAACACGGTACTGAACCAGATGCTGCAATCCCGTCCCATTTTTACATCTCCGATGATAGTAGCGTTATCTGCTAAAAAACAATTCTCTCCGATTTCCGGAGTGAAACCTCTTACTGATTTTATTAGTGCCATTTTTTTCTGTTGGTTATCGGTTAATAATTAATGGTTTACATGCTTCTTTCAGCCACTCTTTTTCATCATTGTCTAAGTCTGGAGATAGCTTTTCGTATACAACTCGATGGTATTCGTTCAGCCATTCGATTTCTTCGGCAGTCAGCAATTCCTTGATGATTCCTTTCCGGCAGATAGGACAGAGCGTGATGGTCTCGAACTTCAGATAATTGCCGAACATGCCTTCGCCGGCAGGAACTGTCAGTAACAGGTTTTCGGTGCGGATGCCGTGGCTTCCGGCCTTGTATACGCCTGGTTCGTTGGAAGTGACCATACCCGGTTGCAAGGGAATGGGATTCTCGTTCATTCGGATGCTCTGCGGTCCTTCGTGTACATTGAGGAAATGTCCCACTCCGTGGCCGGTTCCATGCAGATAATTCATGTGCTGCTTCCATATCGGGAGGCGTGCCAATACGTCCAGTTGCGCTCCGCGGGTGCCTTCAGGGAATACCGCCGTTGCCAGTGCGATATGGCCTTTCAATATTAAGGTGTAATCGGTTTTCTCTTCCTCCGTCAAGTTGCCAAGTGCGATGGTACGGGTTATATCTGTCGTTCCGTCCAGATATTGGGCTCCGGAGTCCAGTAAAAGAAAGCCTTCCGCTTTCAGTGTTACATCCGTTTCGGGAGTGGCTTCATAGTGAACTATGGCTCCATGTTCTTTATAGCCGGCAATCGTATCAAAGCTTTCGCCCATGTAAAGTGGTTGTGCAGCCCGAAAAGCATGCAGCTTTTTATCTATACTGATTTCTGTTTCCCGACCTGTAGGAACGGCATCTTCCAGCCACTTCAGAAATTTAACCAATGCAACGCCGTCTCTTTGCATAGCCGTATGGATGCCGGCTATTTCCTGTTTGTTGCGGATGGCTTTCAGTAGAGTTACGGGGGATGTGCCGTCGATTATCCGGCATTGCGGATTGATTGCCGAGTAGATGGCGTAATTTGTTTTGGCGGAATCTGCCAGTATGCTTCTTGCAGGGAAGTGGTTAAGGTAATCTTCTATTTCTTCATATGTATGTACGGAGATACCATTAACGTTAAAATAGGAAGTTAGCTCTGCTGTGACTTTTTGCGGTTGGATGAAATAATGCACTGCGTTTTTCTCTATCAGCAGGTAGCTGACAACAACCGGGTTGCAGTGTACGTCATTTCCTCGAATGTTGAGCAGCCAGGCTATTTCATCCAGTGCCGACAGTAGCAAAGACTCAGCACCGTTTGCGTCCATCTCTTTTCGGACGGCTGCAAGTTTCTCCGTAAAGCTCCTGCCGGCATATTGTGTGTCGTGAATAAACGCGGGAGACAATGGCATTGCCGGGCGGTCTTTCCATAACAGTTGCAGGGGGTCGGCAACACTTTTTACATGAATACCGCTCTTTCTCAATGCTTCTTGCAGATGCTCCACTTCTTTGGCCGAGAACATTTTTCCGTCTATTCCTACGGTGTCTCCCTCTTGCAGGCGTGAGTTCAAGAATGTCGGAATACTTGGCGTTTCAGGCAACATCTCTTTGTATAATGTGATTTCAGTTCCTTCTATCTGCCGGGCGGCTTGCAGGAAATAACGGGAGTCGGTCCATAAACCGGCCTCTTCTGCTGTTATAACTACCGTGCCGGCTGAACCTGTAAATCCGGAAATCCATTCCCGCGACTGCCAGTGGGGAGCTACGTACTCGCTGAGGTGAGGGTCTGTGCTTGGAATGATGAATGCCTGTATGTTTTCTTGGGCAATGTGTGTCCGCAAGGCGGCAATACGTTCATTAATTGTTAAATTCATACTGTATAAGGTGTTGATAAGCGTTTTCAAAGATACTCACTTTACTTGTATTACATGGAGTAAATTCTGTTATTTTATCTATTGTTGCTTCTGTAAGTGAAATCTTATCTGCGGACAGTTTTGATAACTGTCAGTAAGAAAGGCAGGTATTTTATGTTAGGATTGTCGATTTTTTTGTCGAAAGTTTTGTGAATAAAGAAAGTATGTGTAATTTTGCCGCTCAATTTAATCGTGAGATTTTATAAACCATTTAAATTTTAAAAACAAAAAAATGATTGTAGTACCTGTAAAAGAAGGCGAAAACATTGAAAAAGCGCTGAAGAAATTTAAAAGAAAATTTGAAAAGACTGGTATCGTTAAAGAGTTGAGAAGCAGACAACAGTTTGATAAACCGTCTGTGACTAAAAGACTTAAGAAAGAGCGTGCAGTTTACGTTCAGCAACTTCAACAAGTAGAAGATTAATAATTCGTAATTTCCTTTGAATTATTGAATTCTTTTTCATACATTCGTTGCATGATTTAGATGTAACGATATGCTGTTGACAGATTCTTTTCTCGACTATCTTCTGTATGAACGGAATTATTCTGAAGGTACTGTAAGGTATTACCGGACGGATATTCTTGAGTTGCAGAAGTTTGGTGAGAAGCTGTTGGGAGATTTGGCCCCGTCGGATGTAGGTGCGGATCTTGTTCGTGAATGGATTGTTTCCCTGATGGATAAAGGTTATGCGCCTAATACGGTGAATCGAAAGTTGAGTTCTGTCCGGACATATTACAAGTATCTTTTAAAGAAAGGATTGGTGGCGGCAGATCCGTTACGGAGAGTAACAGGGCCGAAAAAAAAGAAACCGCTTCCTGTCTTTCTGAGAGAAGGTGAAGTGGATAGGTTGTTGGATGATGTCGACTTTGGAGAAAGGTTTGAAGGGTATCGCGACCGTTTGATTATCGAAATGTTTTATACGACAGGTATGAGGCTTTCGGAATTGATAGGGTTGGATGATAAGGATGTTGATTTCTCTGCTTCTCTTATTAAAGTGACCGGAAAACGGAATAAGCAACGTCTGATACCTTTTGATAAAGAATTGGGGCGTTCCATGCAGGAGTATGTCAATGTGCGGAATCAAGCATTGCCGGTTTGTTCGGATGCTTTTTTTGTCCGAAAGAATGGAGAAAGGCTTGGCCGCGGTATCGTAGCATATATTGTGAGACGAAACCTGTCAAAGGTAGTAACTGTAAAAAAAAGAAGTCCGCATGTGCTGAGGCATACCTTTGCAACGGCTATGCTGAACAATGGTGCTGATTTGAGCTCGATAAAAGAGCTGTTAGGGCATGAGAGTTTGGCGACTACGGAAGTTTATACGCATACTACTTTTGAAGAACTTAAAAAAGTGTATAATCAGGCTCATCCTCGAGCCTAAAAAAAGGAGGTAAGTATGATAGTTAGAATTCAATCGATTCACTTTGATGCGTCAGAGCAGTTGCAGGCTTTTATTCAGAAAAAAGCTGCTAAATTGGAGAAATTTTACGATGATATAGAGAAAGTAGAGGTGTCATTAAAGGTAGTTAAACCGGAAACAGCCGAAAATAAAGAAGCCGGGGTGAAAGTATTGGTACCCAACGGTGAGCTTTATGCGAATAAGGTTTGTGATACGTTTGAAGAAGCTGTGGATCTTTGTCTGGAAGCTTTGGAAAAACAGCTGGTTAAATACAAGGAAAAACAACGAAGTAAATAAAAATCCGCTTAAAATTTTGCGGGTAAAAAATAAATGCCTAAATTTGCAGCCGTTTCGCTCGCGGTAGAACGTTGCGGTTGCATTTTTAAAAAGATTGCCTCTTTAGCTCAGTTGGCCAGAGCACGTGATTTGTAATCTCGGGGTCGTTGGTTCGAATCCGACAAGAGGCTCAAAATGAATTATCACTAAAGGGTGGGAACGCCCGAGAGGATTCAGAAAAAGAAAAAGAGTTCTATGATTGGGCAAATACCAGAGTGGCCAAATGGGGCAGACTGTAAATCTGCTGGCTTACGCCTTCGGTGGTTCGAATCCATCTTTGCCCACAACTCCGGTTTTCTTGCTGTTATAGCTCAGCGGTAGAGCACTTCCTTGGTAAGGAAGAGGTCCCGGGTTCAAGTCCCGGTAACAGCTCATAAA
>ENA-OQJU01000969-OQJU01000969.1-human-gut-metagenome-genome-assembly--contig:-NODE-969-length-12166-cov-3.607991_pt1 | contig 12166 bp, 15 predicted proteins | sample MGYA00242608_ERZ504774 | MGnify/ENA primary metagenome ERZ504774 (study PRJEB26092, sample SAMD00036349) | human gut metagenome | host: Homo sapiens | study: EMG produced TPA metagenomics assembly of...
GTGGTATCGAACCTTCTTATCAAAAGAAACGTTTTTCCACCTTCAACCACTCAATTCTTGAGTTCAAGCAATGGCTTCTTGAAAATGAATGTCATGATGTCTGCATGGAATCCACTGGTAAATACTGGGTTCCTGCCTTTAATCTTTTAGAAGATGAAATCAATGTTACCATTGCTAATCCAAAATGGGTAAAAGCTGTGAATGTAACAAAGATGACACCAAAGATTCTAAATGGATTGGGGACTTGTTCCGTCTCGGACTTGTGAAAGGCAGCTACATTCCTTGTAAGAAAATCCGTATTTTACGAGAATATACAAGGTATCGCTACAAATTGGTTTCCTGCCGTTCCAGTGAAAAGAATCGATATCATCAGATGACTGATTCCCAGAAATATCGTATGCGCCTCGTCCGTGCACATATGGATTATATCACAGCTGAAATCAATGATATAGACTCTATGATAGAATCTATGATTTCCTCTGATCCTGATTATGAAAATGCTATCCAGTTCCTAATGACTATTCCGGGTGTTAAACGTGATAGTGCAATCACTATCATCTCCGAAACAGGTATTGATATGTCTCAATTCTGTTCTTCTAAACGTTTATGCTGTTGGGCTGGTTTAGTCCCTGGCAGGAATGAATCTGGTGGCAAGAAGAAATCTGTTCGGATCGCACGTGCTGGAGTTTACCTCAAACCTGCATTAGTACAATGTGCTCATGCAGCCGTTAAATCCGAAAAGTCTCCTTACTACAAAAAGAAATAAGAATCTCTTATGAAACGCCGTGGCAAGAAAAGAGCCATAGTTGCTATCGCTCCAATGATTCTTACTGCAATCTACCAGATGTTATCAACTGGTGAAGCATGGAATCCAAGCGACTTATACAAAACCGAACACTTCAAAAAGTTGCCATTTCTTGACAGCTTAGATTAGTGCGCCACTTTTTGGCTGTCCTCTACTTTCTTTCACACTAATCCCTCCTAATTGTCACAATAGTAAACTTATATGGCAGGAAATGGATGTTCAAGAAAAAATATGGCGAAAAACAATACATTATGACGAAAAAGGTCGAATTAAGATTACTTATAATAAAAATGATATTAAAAAGTAACACCTTGTCTAATCGTCCCATATAGTATAGTACAAACCTATATTAAAAGGAGGAGTAAAGAATGTGTTGTTGTAGATGTTGTTGTAGATGTTGTTGCAAATGCTGTTGCAGATGCTGTGGTAATAGTAATAGTAATAGTAATAGTAATAGTAATAGCTGCGGTTGCTGTTGTTGCTGTTGTTGTCCATGGTGGTGCAGTACTGGTGGAGAAAACAATTGGGGCGGTAATTGGGGCGACAATTGGGATCCTTGTGCGAATGAAAGACGCTGGGCATACAGAGAGGGGTTTAACGATGGGTATACGGTAGGATTTGAAGACGGAAGATGGAATAGACGTCCATGTCCACGGTCAAATTAAAATAGAACAAGGCGAGTACCGGACATTGACCGGGCTCGCCTGTTTTAGATGATATTCAAATGATGTTAAAATTGATAAATAAAATCAAAGTCGCGGAAGCGTATGTTTTCCAGCCTATCCACATAGACGTCTGCGTAAGACAGCGGTTGAGTGCAATGACTGATTTAATTAAAAAAGAGTATTATGGGAAATGCTGCACATAAAGCAATGTGTTATGATGTATTTTAAATTATGGGCAGTTACTGGCCCGATTACAGCAAGAAACTGCCTATTCGCAGTATTTGGAGAAACTGAAGCAGGCAGAATTGCTAACAATTAATCGCCTTCTGGAGACTATGTTGCCCCAGGTTGCAACCAGCATAGACATGGAGGATTATCAGGAGCTGGGAAAGATTGCCAGAAGCTATAGTATTGGGGAATCCGAGGGATTTTCTGCTATACATAAGACGGGTTCTCAATCCTCAAAATGGTGCGAGAGTTTTTTTCTATAAGCTCTGCAACATATTCCTGGGTCCATCCTTTTCTCTCTTTGGCGTCTTTGAGAGCAAGCCCCAATGCGTGAAAGTAAAACTGTCTTGTTCCCTTGCATTCATTATCATTTCACCCGATATCATTCAACATTTTGGGTGATTTTATGTGTATGAAATATAATTCAATGTTTAGGAGTAGTTTATTCCGTGTAGTTCTTAGTTTGAGAGACTGATAAATAAAAAATACTAAACACGCTTGACAAGTAATCGGTCGTTTACTATAATATCAAACAGAGAGTAACCAATCGGTGACTTTTTGGAGGTTCTGAGAATGTCAAATACTAAGGAAAAAATTTTACTAACTGCTCTCCACCTGTTTGCACAAGATGGTTACGAAGCTGTTTCCATGAGTAAAATAGCTGGGAAATTGAGCATAACAAAAGGTGCATTATATAAACACTATAAAAATAAGCGTGATATTTTTGATACTATTTTTGAACGTTTGTGTCAATTAGATATCGAGCGTTCAAGAAAAGCAGGTGTTCCTGAAAAAGAGTTTGATGGAGCGACCAAACTTTTTAGGAATGTTTCTACAAAAAGTGTTAAGGCATATATGCAATCGCAATTTCAATACTGGACAAACGATGAATTTGCCTGCAATTTTCGCAAAATACTTACATTAGAACAGTATAGAAATTTAGAAGCGACAAATCTATATCAAAAAGTTTTAGGGCGTGGCCCTGTCGATTTTATTGAAGATTTATTTCGAGAAATGATGGAAGAAGGGACTTGGCGTAAAGGTGACCCCAAACAAATGGCAGTCGAATTCTATGCTCCCTTCTATCTGCTGTTGAGCATCTCAGATGCTACATCAGACAATGAGGAAAAAGAAAAAATTGCAGATATTTTTACAGCACATATTGATTGTTTTATAGAAAAATATGCCACAAGTAAACTACAAAATAATGAGGATATTCAAATATGAAATACAAATGGATTTTGTGTCCTGTTTGCAAGTGTCCAAAACGAAAACAGTAAAAGCTTATTTTTGAAAAAGACTTAAGAGTAATCGTTGCCAAAGAAAATAGTCATACAATTAAAAAAAGTTCAACTAAAGTTGTTCTTATAAAAACAAATTAGAATTTGGAGGATGAAAATTATGTTATCGGAGCTTGTTTTATAGCCGGGAGGTTTGTGTAAATCCAATCTCTACCAAGCCTCCCATAAAATTATTATCATTATAATTTTTTTGGAAGGATAAAATACATGAATAGAGAGAATAAAAGAAAACAATACGAAAAAGGGTACTACAAAACTCATGCTTGTAATGATAGTTTTACCTGCAAAGTTTGTGGTAGACTTGTAATTCCGGCAGGTGCTGGAAGTGAACATCGCAATCATTGTCCGAATTGTTTACAAAGTCTCCATGTGGATATAGAATCTGGAGATCGTGAGTCTGATTGCGGTGGCATTATGGAGCCAATCGCGGTATGGGTCCGAAAAAATGGAGAATGGGCAATTATCCATCGTTGCCGTAGATGTGGGCAACTTTCATCTAATCGCATAGCAGCTGATGATAATCCGATGAAACTGATGTCAATCGCCATGAAACCCGTAGCATTGCCGCCGTTTCCAGTAGAGAGGATTGAAGAAATGACTAACCTAATGGCTGGTGACGGGAGCTTGAATTAAAAAATCATAGGAAACGTAGAGTCAGACGTAAACGCAGAGCCGATACCCCATCTATCCGATGTGGTTATCGGCTTTTATTGTGACTTCAGCATCTATGCTTTATGATGTTATGGAAGGCCTTGTAGTTGACGCACATATAGGAAAGTACCGGATGAACGAGCGGGAGTCTGCGATGAAGCATATTGATTCATTTATGAAATTAAAAATCACAGTAAAATCAATTTTTTATTTAATCGAGGCATCGATCCTATGAATTATTTCAAAAATTAGTCAATAATCGCATATTTTTCGTAATGAGATTATCAAAGTCATTCAAGAAGCTCATTGATAACAGTAAGTTGGATAGATAGATGATTTATAAGCCCAGAAGTGCAAAAACTCACTTGTTGCTTAGAATTATACATTTTACTCTTTCAGATGGAACTACGGAATATCTTGTAACAAACATTACAGATTAAACGTCCATTCTTTTCTCTCTCTGGCGTCTTTGAGAGCAAGCCCCAATGCGTGAAAGTAAAACTGTCTTGTTCCCTTGTATTCATTATCATTTCACCCGATATCATTCGATATTTTGGGTGATTTTATGTGTATGAAATATAATTCAATGCTTAGGAGTAGTTAATTCCGTGTAGTTCTTAGTTTGAGAGACTGATAGATAAAAATACAAAACACGCTTGACAAGTAATCGGTCGTTTACTATAATATCAAACAGAGAGTAACCAATCGGTTACTTTCTGGAGATTCTGAACATGATAGATAAAACAAAAGAAAGGTAGGTGCGTGTATGTCATATTTCAAATATCAAGATAAATCCATTTTTTATGAAGAATACGGACAAGGCGAGCCGATTATCTTCCTACATGGCAATACTGCTTCTTCAAAAATGTCTGAATTTCTTATGCCGCTGTATGCAGAAAATTTTAGATGTATTTTGATTGACTTTTTGGGTAACGGGCAGTCGGACCGAGTAGAAAACTTTTCGCCGGATATGTGGCATGATGAAGCCTTACAGACGATTGCTCTTACTGAACACTTACAATACGGAAAGGTCAGTCTTATCGGAACAAGCGGCGGCGCATGGGCGGCGGTCAATGCGGCGTTGGAACGCCCCGACTTGTTTCATGCAGTCGTAGCAGACAGCTTTGACGGGCGCACTCTTAATGAGAATTTTTCCGCTAACCTTTTATCTGAAAGGAAAGCGGCAAAAGAAGATACACAGTCAAGGCAATTCTACGAATTGTGCCAGGGAGCAGACTGGGAAAAGGTGGTTGACCTTGATACAGAAGCATTATTGAAATGTGCGGAGGAAAAGCGTCCACTATTTCATAAACCGTTGGAGGAATTAAAAACGCCTATCCTGTTCATGGGAAGTAGGGAAGATGAAAGTTGCCGAAACAACATGGAAGAAGAATATAGAGAAATGGCTTCTATGCTTTCTCAATCTTCCGTATATCTTTTCCCGAAAGGAGGACACCCCTCTCTCTTTTCCAATGCAGAAGAAGCCGCAATGCTGATAAAAAAATTCATAAGCCAAGCATTATTTGGCGATTATATTACCTGCGAGTGAAATCTTAGAGTCTGGGAAGGACTTTTGGAACAAATAAAATAGGATTCAACGACATTCTATTTTAACATGCAAAATGGATTATGGCGTTAAAGCTATAATTGACGGCATGCCCGTTAATTTTCACCGTTTGAGGTTTCTGGTTCAAATATAATCCAAAGGAATTTTTTTACTAAGGTTCTCATGGGAACAGATGCCTTGGTAACGGCAATATTAGAAAATATCTCAATAAATGATTATATTTGCGAAACCCTGAATTGTGGCATTTTGATGTGAATGAATTGGTGCAGGACGAAGCAGATTCATGGGAGGAATATGTTGAATAAAATTAAATAAGGTGAATTATGAAAAATAAGATTAATACTATTACAATACTAATAATTCTGTTTGTGTCGGTAGGAATAGGTACATTCATATGTAATGTATTAGAACGCACTGAAATAAATATATGGCTTGCGAGAGGAATAGGTGCTTTAGTCACGGTAGTAGGTTTCCAACTATGTAAGAGAAAATCAGATAGTTATTGGGATATATACACTAGAGGTCGTAACGGCAACTAAAGAAAACTTATTTGACAGTGAATCAGGGCAGTGATTTAATACATTCCAATAAAAAGGAGCAGCGAACCACCATCGGTGGATTTTAAATCGTCTTCTTGGTGCTTTTTAATAAGCACCCGTATAAAATGAAATGTGCAAGACTTTTATTGTGGCAGATGCCGACCACGATAAAAGTCTTTTTAAATATCGAAGCTGGTCCCCATTCATCTGCCGCGCACATGCTTTAACCATAGGAATGTCAGATGACAGAAAGGAGATTGTTATGGGGAAAAGGGACATGAGGAAAGAAATTGCAGAGGCGGTTACTGCATCGGATAGGGCGCTGCAAAGCCTGGAGGAGGCAGGGATGTATCTGTCAAAAGCAGCCGGATGGGGGGTATGGGACCTGCTTGGCGGCGGTATGTTCGGTACGTTCATGAAACATTCCAGGATGGATGACGCAAGCCGCGCCATGGAAGCAGCCAAGTCCCACCTTAGGAGGCTGAAACGGGAACTTCTGGATGTGGAGCTTCCCAGCGAGTTCAAGCTGGAGGCGGGGGACTTCCTTACATTTGCGGACTACTTTTTTGACGGCATCATCGCTGACTGGATGGTGCAGACCAGGATTAAGGATGCTGAGGCACAGGTGGAGGAGGCGAAGCAGCGCGTAACGCGTATCCGAAGCCGTCTGTATGAATTAAAGGCGGAACTGCCGCCGGAAAAAGGAGGAAATGCATAATGGGCTGTCTTGGAAACGTTTTATGGTCTATATTCAGAGGATGTATAAGCGGGCTGAGCTGGCTTCTGACAGGCTGCCTGTGGTGTAACGATCATAGGGATTCACGTAGGGCTACAGTGCTTCAAATTTGCAAGCCTGAGCTTTTTCCCCTTTGGGAAAGAGGGTGTATACGGCAGGGGCGCGGGTTCCTTTCTGTTGAATATCATCTGGCTTGTTGTTTCAGGCCTGCCCCTTGCCATTGAATCGGTTGTCATAGGCGCCCTGCTCTGCATGACGGTCGTGGGCATCCCCTTTGGGCTGCAGCAGTTCAAACTTGCAAAGCTGGCATTGATGCCCTTTGGCAGTGAAATAAGATAGGGTGTCCTGCATCCTGTCATGGCCGGTAAAAAAGGCAGGACATACAGAAGGATTTCTGCTATACAAAAACAAAAGGCAGAACCGGGCAAAAGTGCCAGTGTCTGCCCGGTTCCCTATATGATATCAGGAAGAAGGGTGTGTATATGCCCAGAAACATAACAATGGACGATATTGCCGCCATGGCGGGCGTTACAAAGAGTACGGTGTCCAGGTATTTTAACGGGGGAAGCGTTAAGGAGTCCACAAAGCAGAGGATCCAGGAGATTACCAGGGAGTACAACGATGAGCCCTATGCATTTGCAAGGCTGAAGGCAAGGGAGAGCAATGTGGTGGGCGTGGTTGTGCCTACCTTGAATTCCAAGATTACCAGCCGGGTGGTCACCAGCATCGGACGGTATCTGCGGGAACAGGGGTATGAGGCCCTTATTAAGGATTCGGACCACAGCATTGATTTGGAACTTAAGAATATACAGAGACTGATTAATTTAAAGGTGGACGGAATCCTGCTGAGCGCCATCAACATTACGGATGAACACAGGGAGATTATCAGGAACAGCCCGGTTCCCCTGGTGGTGCTTGCCCAGGATTACGATGATGGGATATGTGTTGTATACGATGATTATGGGGCGGGAAAGGCCATGGGGACCTGCGTCGGCAGGGGACCTCCTGACAGGGAGGGATACATGGGGGGCTGAATCCGATGAGGCAGTGGGATTTACCAGGAAAAAGGGAGTGCATCAGGGAGATGTCCGGGGATTACAACTATGAAAGCGGGATCTGTATGGCTCAGGAACTGCTGGACCAGGGGCCTCTTGATACGGTCATAACAAATCGTGAAAAAGATATAATAGACTTATTAGAGATTGAAAAGTTAGGAAAAGCCCTGTGTCTGTTATAATTAATCAACAGCAATTAGCGAATGATTTTTATATTTTTGAAAGGGGAAAGATAAAATGGAAAAAGTATTAGTGTGTCAAAGTTGTGGTATGCCAATAGAAAAAGATGAAATTATTGGAACAAATGCTGATGGTAGTAAAAATAATGACTATTGCGTATATTGTTTTAAGGATGGAAAGTTTACAGATAGCACTTCTACTTTAGAAGAATATATAGAATACAGTCTACAATTTGCAGAACAAGCGGGCATAACTAAAGAAGAAATGAAAGAAGACTGCAAAAAAGTTTTACCAACTTTAAAACGGTGGAAACAAAACAAAGAATTGTAATATACGCAAAATAAACATACTGCCATAACAAGGGGGTGCGGGGAAATTTTATTCCCCGCTGTTTTCTTTTTGTGTCGTTAGGTACAAAACGCCGTCTTCAAGACCGTACATACCACATACAATGTGGTATATAAGTGCGCCCTTGCTTTTAGAGCAAGGGTAGGGGCGCAAGCCTGTTACCTTTGTGCTGCGTCCCCGTCCTCGCGGTTCTCCTGCGCTATGTAGGCGGTTTGTGTGGCAGATACGCGCCGGTTCCGCGCCCAGCCTTTTGCATCGTCTGGGCAGTCAACTTCACTGTCTATGGTGGACGGGGCATTGAAAAGCACTGCCTTTAACGGTATCTTTCCCTTGCCATGCTCAAAACGTGCCTGCAAAGCCTTGTAAATCAAGACTCTTTTGCCCCTATAACATGAAAGTAAAAATTAGTGGCTTTCCCGGAAAAAGGAAAGCCCATAAGCCTGTAAAGTAGCTTGATGAATTCTGAACAGCTTCCTGCGGTCAGCGGGGATATTCATGGTAAAGATTACGTCCGTCAAGCGGTTCATGGTTTCCATGTCGCCGTCTGTCGTGACCCATGTCATTTCTGCGGATGGCTACGTGATTGTCCCAGCGCCAAGGCTTATCTTGTCCTTGTTGATTTCTCCGGACGTGAGTGATTTTTCTCTATCAAATCAATAAATAACATCCAAATTAGCGGAGTGGCTTCTGGCGGCTCCGCTGGCTTTTTACCCTATGTTCAATTATGAAAGTCTGCGTCCGGTCTGCCACGTCTGTAATAATGATTTTGGCAGACAGACTAAGGCGGATTATTATCACCGCGCCTTAGGAATTTCTTAATCATTCATTTACCATTCCATAGAAAATCAATTATCTCAAATTAAAAAATTGCCTGCTCATCAATGGTATGCTTAAACTGCCTGATAGAGCAGGCAATTTTTATATGAAAGGAGGTAATTTTAGAGAATGGAGGTGGCTATGAGAAAGAAGATAAGACGGATTATTACAATTCTGGGAACAACAGCAATGATTTTTACCGTAACAGCCTGCGGGAACCGCATGGATGCCATGCAGCCGGATTCTTCCTATGTTGCAGACTTTTTTGATATTCCGGACTCAGTGACAGGAATCGAAAGACTTCTGCTCAAAGATGATATGGCCTATATGTGCTGTCTGGAGGAAGATGGCACGTCCTATCTGGCAGCAATGAACATTGATGACGGTAAATTTTTGAAACAGAATCTGGAGCTGGACGCCTCGGTTTCGCTTCTGGATTTTGGCTTTGCCCCGGACAACAGTATCTGGGCGGTTTGCCTGGAACAGGCCGGTGTCTATAGTTTAAGGAAATTTGACAACAGCGGTTCACTGGTTCAGTCGGTTGACCTGGCAGGTGTGATGGACACCTCAGTCATATCGGCAGTTGGAAGAGATTTGTTCCTCAGCATTGATAGAGAGGGAAATATCTGTGTGGCTGCTAAAGGCAGAAATACGCTGGTCTATCTGTTCGACAATGACGGCAGTTTCTTATTTTCTCTCGACTATGAGGGAAATCTTATGACAACCACAACGACTGCCGGGGGACAGATTGGTATTTGTGCAACTTCCCCGGACCGTATGAACTATGACCTGCTGACAGTGGACATGAAGAGCCTGGATTGGAGTAAAGATAAAATATATCTGGGCGCAACAGCAGGGCTGTACGGAGGTGTGAACAAAGATTTCTATCGGTTTGATTCTTCGGTTTTATATGGTTATGCAGCGGGCGCGCAGGAGGGCAGCCCGGTCTTTAACTGGTCGGATATGGGACTTGGCACATCAGAGGTTCATCTTGGAGAATGCACGGACGGGCGTTTTGTGGTCCTGGCAGCCTCATCTAATCAGACTGAGGTATTATCGTATGAAATGGCGGTTCTGACCAAGGGGGCGGATGAGAGGGAGAATTTGAGTATGGTGAGCCTGAGCGCGACCCCCGGCCTTGTCCAGGCCGTATCTGATTTTAACAAAACAAACGACAGGTATAAGGTTGAGTTGACAGAGTATTTTCCGTATGCGCAGAATGTGACTGACGAGGAATGGGATAATGCCATTATAAATCTTAATACACGTATCATCTCCGGCGATATGCCGGATATCCTGGATATGAGTCATTTGTCTGTACAGATTTATCAAAGCAAAGGGCTTTTAGAAGATCTCTATCCATACATGGAACATGATCCGGAAATCAGGAAAGAGGATTACTTTGAAAATGTCTTTGAAGCTATCAGCCTGGATGGAAAGCTGCCCTATCTTACGGACGGAGCAGCCATATCCACTATGCTGGCCGGTGAAGATATTGTGGCTGGAAACGATGGCTGGACCATTCAGGAGCTGGAAAAGGTCCTTGATACTTACGGAGCCAATTCCATAAACAATCTGTCTGGTGCTTCCTTCCTGAAAATCATGCTTCAGACAGATGGCAGTTTTATTGACTGGAACCTGGGCAAGTGCTCTTTTGATTCGCCTGAATTTGTAAAAATGCTGGAATTTGCCGGCAAAATACAGGAAAGCAGCCAGAACAGCTTTGGAGGAACGGAGATGAGCGAAAGCTATGCAGCAGCCTATGAGACTGTGCTGAGCGTTTACCACATCACCCGGTACAGAAATTATTACAACGGGAATCTGAGATTTCTTGGACTTCCCGGAGGCGGCGGTGAGTACCACGTAATCAAACCGGAAGTGAAGGTTGGAATCTCCTCGTCCAGCACCCGGAAGAAAGGGGCATGGGAATTCGTCAGAACACTATTGACAGAGGACCACCAGATGTCCTGTATGATGCTTCCGATTCATAAGAGGGCGTTTGATAAGGTCACGCAGGCGGCGGTGGATGGAAAATCTGTCTGGACATGGATTTACGAAGACGGCAAGGCAACAAAAGAAGATGTGGAGCTGACAATGCAGCTTTTAAACAGCGCAGCCTATGTGGAGAATGACAATCAGACACTGGAATCACTGATATTAGAGGAGGCCCGGGAATATTTTTCAGGGGCCAGGAGCGCCCTGGAAGCGGCTGAAAGAATTCAGAGCCGGGCCAGTCTTTATATCAATGAGCAAATGTGAAAATTTTTATGCAAAGGAAAGGAGCCAAAACTATGAAAAGACAGCTTATGAAAAGAGGAATGATGGGGATATATGCAGCTATCTGCGCGGGGATGCTTTTGGTTACCGGCTGTGCAGGTATAGAGACAAATACAAAAACGGAAACAGAAAGAATTGAAGCGACAGAGAGACAGGAAAGTAATCCTGTAATTACTGCCAGTAAGGAGGAGAAGGCGGAGGTCCCTGAAAAGCAGGAGGAAGCGGTCCAAAATGATTCGTCTCTGCAAATTCAGGATGATGCCGGGAATGGGGACTCAGATACAATGGATACGTTTGCAGATGCGAATGACATGATGAAGTCTGCTGATTTGAGCGGCACGGCTGGCGAATGCTCGGATACCGGATGCGTGATCAATACGTCGCCCTTTGCGGATGGCACTTCATCCTCTGGTGATGGGGGCAGCATGACGGTTACTTATACAGAAGACACGGTATTTCAAAAGGGAACCGTGAAATCGGATGGCAGCAGCTACTTTTTGGAGGACAGTGAAAAAGACAGGATAGGGGGCAGTGATTTTGTACTGTGTTTCGGGAAACAGCAGGCGGACGGTTCTTACCTGGCAGACAGAATCATTATGATTGTGTTCAATTAACCTGATAGGAGATGATACAGCTATGCGTTTACATATTGGGGAAAAAATAAGAGAACAAAAGGCCATGCTTATTTCCGGAAAGAAATACAGGCCCCTCATAGAAGACCGTGTGCAGCGCATGGCTGTATATCTTATGATTGGATTTTTTGCATTCATGTTAGTATGCACAATTATTTCCCGTGTATCGTATTCCTTTACTACCGCCCATGTTTCGGTAGCTTCGATGGCAGGCAAAACGCTGATGAACAGGGCTGAATTGGAGGGGATTATCCATGCGTCATCGGAGAAAGGGATTAGTCTTCCGGATGGCCTTAAGGCCGTTTCCGTATAGGCCGGGAAGGGCAATGCAGCAGAAATAATCGGTACGCATGAAGAGTTGGATGT
>ENA-OQJU01000983-OQJU01000983.1-human-gut-metagenome-genome-assembly--contig:-NODE-983-length-12013-cov-3.799933_pt1 | contig 12013 bp, 10 predicted proteins | sample MGYA00242608_ERZ504774 | MGnify/ENA primary metagenome ERZ504774 (study PRJEB26092, sample SAMD00036349) | human gut metagenome | host: Homo sapiens | study: EMG produced TPA metagenomics assembly of...
GTTGGTATTTGCGTTTCAGCTGCTCCTGCACTTCTTCCTTTTCAGTTTGCAGGCGTTGCATGGCGGCAGTGATTTCTTCCAGACGCTTTTCACCGTTTTCTTTCTCGGCTATGTAGTCGTCTATAGACTTGATGGGACGATGGATGCTGTCTAAATTTATGGAAATGCCATAGAATGAGTTCCCCCCTTCAATGGTACTTTGTGGGAAAAGTCCCCGTTGCCATAAAATACTTTCATCACACAGTTTGCCGATGTTCTCTTCCCATCCTTTTTTGTTTTCTTTCAGCCAGCCTTGCAAGGTGTCTTTGCTGTTGTTCAGAAAAGCTTGTAATTCGTCTATGCGAGGACGCAGTTGCAGCATTTCCTGTTGCAGTTTCTGCAAGGTCAAGTCTTTTTCTTTCAACTGTTTTTGCTGTTCCTCTTCCCAAGTCATGGTCAGTTCCTTGATGGTGAGCTGCGCTTGGGCGATACGGTTTTTTCGTTCCGTGTGAAAGTTGGCATAATTCTGGATGCGCGCTTTCAATTCCTGCTGCTCTTCCTCAAAGAAAATTTCCTTTCTGCATAGTTTTATCTGATAATCCATGGCATTCAGTTCACTCAGTTTCTCGGCTTTCAGCGGATGGAGCTGCTGTGACAGGGTTTCAAATTCCTGATAAAGGGAATCGGTGAAGCGCTGGTATTCCTTGCGAGCCTCTTCCAGACGCTCGTTGTACGTATTGTTTAACGTGTCCAGTTGCTTGATTTTTGCTTCATGAATCTTGTTCCATTGCTCGTCCAGGGTCTGAATCAGTGATTTATACTTGGTGGAGATTTCCATATATTGTGAGGTGAGGATGCGTTGTTCTTCCAGCAATCCCACCTGCCGGTTCTTCCATTCTTCTTTCTTGGAAGAACGTTCTATAATCTCTTCTATGTTCTTTTTCTGATAGTCCTTTTCTTTGCCTAATGCCTTTTGCAATTCGTTGTTCAGCACTGCCAGGGCTTCCTGTAACTTGTCGCTGCGCTTGCGCGATTCATCTTGAAGCTCCTGTTTCCGGCGCATCAGTTTTCCCTTGCCGGCATCTGCGCGGTCTTGTTTCTCTTTCCATTGGGGAAGGATACTTTCGGCTTTGCGAAAAGCGGTGACCAGTTCGCGGCAGTTCTGCACCAGTCCGCCTTGCAGTTGGGAGGTTTGTTGGGATAATAGCGTGATTTCCCTAGCTTGTTTCCGGGTTTCCCGTTTCTGAAATTCTTCGATGTCCTTCAGACGAGTCTCAAAGTTTTTCAGATGCTCCTTGTAACTGTTCAGGTCGATGGCTGTTTCGTCTTCGTTCAGAGAAGAAATGATTGTTTTTTTGATAAATTCAGCATCCAGTTTCGAATTCAGCAACACGTTTTGTATGGTACGCGGAATATTCTGGTATTGCTTGCTCTCCATCAGCGAGTACCGGCTGAACTCAGGACTTGTACTGTTTCCATACAGAATGTTCCGATATTCGTCGTAGGTATAGATGATGCGTGAATATTCTATTCCATGTTGGTCCAGCACAGCACGCACGCGGTCACTCTCGCTATAGGCCATCCGGTTCTCATCTATAAAGAATTCTTTACGGTAAGGAGAGTGGATGAAACGGTAGCACACACGGTTCATCGACTTGAAACTCAGAATACAGAATGCATCGTTCTCTGTTGCCACTTCGTAAACAATGTACGAGTTGGAGTAGGGGAAATAGTAATCCGTGTAATTTTGCTTTTCCACCGAAATGCCCAGTCGTTGCGTGTCGGCATTATAAAAGAAAAGGATAGCACGCAGAATGGTACTTTTCCCTACTCCCTGCGTGCCGATGAAGTGAACGTTTCCGTCCAGATAAATATCGTCCGAATAAGGGATATTCGCACTATTGATAAAGATTATTCTACTCAGGTTTCTCATCTTCGGTTTCGTCGTAAATGTTGATACTTTCAATCAGCCTTTCCAGATAATGCCAGGCACTCATCACCTTATACGTATTCGTTTTCTCGTTTTCTTGTTCCAGAAACGAGTCTTTGGTGAGCTGGCGTATCATGTTTTCCAGTACTTCCTTGCGGATGTCCTTGTCCGAGAAGTGTTTCCGCATACCGTCCAGTTTGTTCTGGAGCAGCATGTTAATGTTGGTTTCCACCAATATCTGTTCGGGCTGGAAGCGGAATCCGGGACCGAAAGTTTCATCGTAAGTTTTGAAAAAGTCGAGCACATCTATCCAGTAATAGGCACGCATGATTTTTTGTTCCAGTGTGGCTTTAGGTTCTATACGCGAGAAGAAGAAATATTCGTTTCCACGTTCCAGCGTATAGTTTATCTGTGAAAAATACTGATAGAGGGGCTCGTAATTCTCATCTATTTCATTATACATATCGCGTACTTCTTCACTGGTGCTGTTGGAACTGATGAACAGTCCTTTCTGCAGGTATTCAAAGATGGACGCGGTATTATCGGGTATTTGTATATTTAAATCCATAATTCTCAGAGTGGATATATTTTAGCGTATTCATATTGATTGTGGAGTCCGAACTCGTTCCGGATTTCCAGTTGGTTTTCGTAAAGTGAGACAATCTGACAGAAGAACGTGGTGCGTTCCTTTTCGTCCACCTCGCGATGGAAGTGATACTGCAACAGAAAAGAGAAAAGGTCGTTGACCGGTTCTCCTTTCCAACGGGCTTCTGCTCCCGATTGCACAAAGGCGGTCACTACTTCGTCCAGATTAATCACTTCTTCATACATGGCCTGTGCTCTCAAGTCTTCTTCACTGAAAGCCCCGGCTTCATTTTTCCGCACAATTTCACGGTACTTCTGATTGCTGATAACTTTCAGAATGATGGGACGTGCTTCGTCACTGGCCAGATAGGCAGGCGACAGTTTGAACGATGCTTGCGGACTGCCTTCCAGCAGGAGGGAACGCTCCCGTTCCATGATTTCGGACAGGTTGCTTCGGGCACGCAGCTCGAACTGGTCTTGCAGATATTTTACTTTTCGTATCTTTTCTACCAGTATCACCTGATTCTTTATCTGGTTCAGATAATTGATGATATCCTGTTGGGCACGAATCAGACTGTGGGCTGATAGTTGCAGTTCCTGTCGCAGTTCGAGCAGAATGCGAGTCAGCTCCTCATCAGTGGCCTGGCGGAAGAAATCTCGTTCTTCGTGCAGAATCAGATGTTCGGTAGAGTCTATCAACCGCTGGATGTTGATTCGCTTTTTGTCCAGATTTTGCAGTTTGGCTATTTTTATCTGGTACGTAGGTTCGTGTTTGAAAGCATTATCAATATTGTGTTGAAGATTGATAATGTTCCGTATCGTTACACGTGCCAGTTTCTGAAAGGTAATCTTGATATTGCGTACATAACTTTCCTTGCGCGACTGGATTTTTTCCTTCAGGTAGTAGTCCATCAGTTCGTGCAGGTACTCTATGTTTTCCTCTACGGTAGCAGTGTTGATTTCCTCGTTTGCTTCCAGCAGCAGTTCGAAGAAATCAAGGAATCGGGCATCCAGTTCCACAAAGTTTCCGTTTTGGTGTATGATTTCCTTTTCGATGAGTATTTTTAAACGGTTTTCGTCTTCTTTCAATAGGGTGAGTGCGTCCGAGTATCGAAAACTGTGTACTTTTCTCTTCTCAAACATCTCTACCAACAGCCCTTTAGCTACAAAAATCGTATTTATAATTTCGTGAATTGACCGGAATATATACATTGTTTTTTTCAAAAAAGTCCGGCGAAGTTACTCCAAAAGGTTGGAAAAACCTAGCGTTTTATGCTAAAAAGCATATAAATATTGAAGTAAAAGGTGGAAAATGCTGAGGAGTAAATTAGTAAGAAGGAGGTCGTTGTATGGAGTTTCTGTCGCTTGTATGATGCTATATTTTTCAGATGCGGTTGACACGAATAACGTAGTTAGAATAAAGATATCCGTGCCATCGCATCTGGAAAATAGAATACTTTAGGAACTTTACGGTAAAGACTGATAAACCGGGTGCCTATGTTTTAGAACTGTTTAGTTGTGTGGGTTATTTGCAGGCTAGTTCGAATATCTCTTTACTATATTCTTTGTTCAGCTTCACATAATTGCCTACCCATTCTCCCTTGTTTTCATGTAGTTTTTTTACCAGCAGTTCAATGTCAGGATGTTCTATACCTAGTTCTTTGAAATTGACCGGTAAGCCTATGTATCTGAAAAAATGTTTCAATCGTGATACACCGGCAAGTGCCATCTCTTCCAAATCCTCATTTTCGGGAACTCCGAAAACACGATTTGCAAACTGGGCAATCTTCTTCGGATTATGTTCTGCCATGAATGTCATCCATGCAGGTACGATAACTGCCAGTCCTGCCCCATGCGTCACATTATATACAGCACTGATTTCATGTTCCAGAAAGTGTGAAGCCCAGTCTTCCTCACAACCTACTCCACACGTACCATTATGAGCAATTGTTCCACACCACATGATATTGGCGCGTGCCTCATAATCGTTTGGATTCTGCTTCACTTTGTATGCTTCTTTAATGATAGCCATTAAAGTTCCCTCACACAGCCGGTCACTGATTTCCACATCGGGAGTATTGGTAAAATAACGTTCCATAATGTGTACCATCATATCGGCAATGCCACAAGCTGTCTGATAGGGGGGGAGAGTATAGGTCAATTCCGGATTCATTACAGCAAAAACGGGCCGTAGTAATTCCGGTACACGCAAACTTAATTTCTGCAGACCTTCCAGTTTGGTAATCACCGTATTGCCCGAACCTTCGCTACCGGCAGCGGGAATAGTAAGTACCACACCCACTTTTAAGGCCTTCTTCACTTTGGCTTTTCCTATATAGAAATCCCAAAAATCACCTTCGTAGGGCACTCCTGCCGCAATGGCTTTTGCGGTGTCAATAACGGAACCTCCCCCCACGGGAAGCATAAAGTCCACGCCTTCTTTGCGGGCCAGTTCGATGCCTTCGTGCACTTTCGGGTCAGTAGGATTAGGCTGTATACCTCCTAGTTTTACATATTCCACTCCGGCCTGTTGCAATGACTCTTCTATGCGTTGCAGTAATCCGCTACGAATAATAGAGCCTCCGCCGTAAACAATCATCACCTTTCGGGCGTTATACTTTTTAGCAAGAGTTCCGGTTTGTCCTTCTGTATCCTTACCAAACACAAACTCGGTAGGGCTATAAAATACAAAATTGTTCATTTGCTTATTCCTTATATTATTTTGTTATATGAAACCAAAGCAAAGTTAAGGAAATATATTACCTTTGTCGCCTAAATTTAGTAAAAAGATGAAAACGGACATTGAAATAGCACGCAGCATTGAGCTGGTTAAAATTAAACAGGTGGCTCGGGAAACCGGTATTCCTGTAGAGCACATCAGTAACTACGGGCGCTATATTGCCAAGGTGGATGAAAGTCAGATAGATGAAGAAAAGGTGCAACAGAGCAACCTTATTCTAGTTACTGCCATTACTCCTACAAAGGCCGGTATCGGTAAGACTACCGTTTCTATCGGATTAGCTTTGGGACTTAATAAAATAGGAAAGAAAACCATTGTAGCCTTGCGCGAACCGTCATTGGGTCCCTGTTTCGGAATGAAAGGGGGAGCTGCCGGAGGAGGATACGCCCAGGTTTTGCCAATGGATAAGATTAATCTTCATTTTACAGGTGATTTTCATGCCATCACTTCTGCTCACAATATGATTTCGGCCTTGTTGGACAATTACCTTTATCAGAATCGTGATAATGGTTTCGGATTGAAGGAAGTGCTGTGGCGTCGTGTGCTTGATGTGAATGACCGTTCCCTCCGTTATATTGTTACAGGACTAGGACCGAAGACCAACGGAATTACCCAAGAGTCAGGGTTTGATATTACTCCTGCATCTGAAATTATGGCTATTCTGTGTCTGGCCAAGGATGAAAAGGACCTGCGTCGTCGCATTGAAAATATTTTATTAGGTTTTACGTATGACAATAAACCTTTTACTGTAAAAGATTTAGGAGTTGCCGGAGCCATTACAGTTCTTTTGAAAGATGCTCTTTCTCCTAATCTGGTACAGACTACGGAGCATACCGCCGCTTTTGTGCACGGTGGTCCGTTTGCCAATATTGCTCACGGTTGTAACTCTATTCTGGCAACCAAGATGGCAATGACTTTCAGTGATTATACCATTACCGAAGCCGGATTCGGGGCTGACTTGGGAGCGGAGAAGTTTTATGATATCAAGTGCCGTAAGGCGGGTATTACACCTAAACTGACCGTACTGGTGGTTACTGCCCGTGCGTTGAAAATGCATGGCGGCGTATCACAGGATAAGATAAAGGAACCCAATCTGGAAGCTTTGAAGCAGGGGGTGGCCAATATGGATAAGCATTTGCGTAATTTGAGATATTTCGGTCAGACAGTTGTCGTTGCGTTTAACCGTTATGGGGATGATTCGGAGGAAGAAGTGGATTATATCCGTACCCATTGCGAGAAGAAAGGCGTGGGCTTTGCAGTAAACAATGCCTTTACTGATGGTGGCGAAGGGGCAGTAGAATTGGCGGAACTGGTTGTGAAAACCATTGAGGAACAACCTTCCGAGCCTTTGCAATATGCCTATGATGATGAGGATAGTGTAGAAACTAAAATATCGAAGGTGGCTTGTAACTTGTATGGGGCCAGTATCATTACCTATAGTGCCGCCGCCCGTAAGAAACTGAAACATATTGTAGAATTGGGATATGGAGATTTCCCTATCTGTATTGCCAAGACGCAGTATTCATTCTCTACCGACCCCAAAATTTACGGTGCGGTAGATAACTTTGAATTCCATGTACAAGATATTGTGATGAATGCCGGAGCTGAGATGCTGGTAGTCATTGCCGGAGAAATAATGCGTATGCCGGGATTGCCGAAGGAACCGCAAGCATTGCATATTGATATCGTGAATGGTGAAATAGAGGGGTTGTCGTAACCCCTCTTTTTTTACTGAACTTATACTGTGTTACATTGACGAGATTAAACACCAAGTGTAAATGGAAAGTCCGATGCCTATTACCAATCCTACAGATGACCATCTGATAAACAACTTGTCTTTATATTTGCAGCCATAGCATAAGCCTGTAATGGCGCACATGGAAATTCCGATTGGAAATACAAAGAATCCTATTGAGATAACCCCCATGAGTATAATAATACCCATGATGGTTAGAACTTTGTTTCTTGCTGTCATGGCTTTTATTGGGTCAACGTAAAAACCTGAGGGATTCATAGATTAAGCATAAATTTTAGTCAGTCTGAATAGAAAGAAAGTCCTGTCCTTTACTCCTCTGAACTGTGTTCTGAAGTCCTTGATTTTGGCATTGAACGATTCGGAAGCTGCGTTGGTGGAACGCCTGTCGAAAAAGTTGACGATTTCCAGATAATGTGTCTGTATGGAACGTATTACCCTTCCGAACGCAAGAAAGCCGGACTTTTCAACTTCGTCATACCATCTGGCAAGTCTTGTCAGAGCGGTGTCCTTGTGCTTGCACTGGTGATATATCAACCCGAGCCTCATGGAAAGATAGTATGCCTTCTTCAGGTCGGGATATTCCCTGAAGAGGATACCGGCACGTATGCGTTGGGATTCAGTCCATAATGACTCTTTTTTATACAGCAGATAGATACTGCGGGCGAGCAATTGCTTGCGCGAATCCCCGTTCTCAAAGGTCGGGGCATGGTATATCTTCCCGCACGCCTTTGCGTATGCGATCTGTATTGATTCCTTGTCCAAAGCCTCCCAGCGTGCCTTCACGCGCATTTCCTGTAAAGCTTCAAAAGCCAGCTTCTGCACATGGAAACGGTCAGTAACACGGCGTGCCGCAGGAAAGCAGACACGGGCGATCTGTTCCATATTAGGAGCCATATCCATAGTGATTTCCCTTACCTGAAACCGTCTGCGCCGGGAGAGACGGAGCAATACGGAGGTGACACTCCTTACATCTGTACCTTTTACAATGGCGATGATGCTGCCTGAACGGCCTGTCTTTTCCTTGTTTATGAGGATAGTATAGAGCTCACCACGCGAAAGGCAGACTTCATCTATACCCACATAGGCCCCTATATTCTTCTCAAAGAGAAGCCAGTCCCCGGCATGAGGAAGAGACTCCCATTTCAGATAACCGCTCAAGTGGTTGCGGTATTGACGTTCAAGAAGCTCACCGTCCACACCGAACAGGGTTCCCAGCAGCTTACAACTGACAGGAAGCGTATCAATATAATTCTTTTAAAAAAGACGCAAACTCATGCGTCATACGGCTGCCTTCCGCTACCAGTTTCCAGTTACGGCTTACGTAACGCCCCTCGTCTTTCAAAATCCACCGGCGCCGGCGGATATTCAGGAAAAGATTCTTGCCACGGATGGGGAAGTCCCGGACTACTACAGGGTCGTAGAAGCCTTTGCTTTCCACTTTGACAGTCGAATATTCACCGGGAAGCTCATTTTTCTCTTCCAGGTAAATCACGATTTCACTACTGCTTTCCTTTACATCGGAAATGTTGAAATAATCCAAGGTACCTTCGGGAAGAAGGAGACGGTAACCGTTAGTTTCCATAATCGCTGATGATTCGTTTGTTTCACACAAAGATAGGATTTTATCGGATATACCCCTCAGGATTTTACGTTGACCCCTTTTATTGTTTGGTGTTGAATGTATATGGATTATATATGGCAGTAAAAGTACAAAATTATTGTTTAGAATCAGACTTTTATCCGTTTTTTATATATTTGCATTATCTAAAAAGTGGATAGATGGCAGATGTCTTGACTCCCGAACAACGCCGTAAATGCATGTCTCGGATTCGTAGTAGGAATACAAAACCTTCTGTCAGAAATGAGAACCTGAATAGGTTATTGTTTACGCTGGACCATTTGTTCTTGGAATATTTCGCAGTACGTCATGCAGTTTCGTATGGAGAGAGCGGTAGAGAATTAAATTTGGTTGCGGCCGAAGATAAAACGGAATATGAGAAAGATAAGCCTTTATAAAAATTGAACTAATCAGTAACGACAAAATGGATATGAAACATGTAAAGTATCTGGCTCTTGTCCTATGCATAGGGAATCTGTCGCCTGTTATGGCGCAGACAGCCTCGAAAAGTCTCACAGTAGACAATTTAGTTGCTTGGCAGCGTATCAGCGGGCAATCTATTTCTGATAATGGAAAGTGGGTGGCATGCAAGATGGAACCTTGGGAAGGGGATGCTGTGGTGAATTTGTATGATGCACAAGGGAAGGAACTTGCCACTTTCCCGCGGGCAGACCGTTTTCTTTTCTCGGCCTCTTCCGACTATTTGGTTGTGTCGCAGAAACCCGGCAAGATGATAGTGGATTCTCTGAAAATAAAGAAAACAAAGAAAGATAAGTTGCCGATGGATGCATTGGTTATTTATTCGCTTTTGGGCGACAGGGAAGTGATTGATTCACTGAAAACATTCAAACTGGCAGAGAAGGTGGACTGGGTTGCTTTTCAGAAGGGAAGGAAAGACTCGACTTTGTATGTTCAACCGTTGAATGCAAACCTCAGTACTCGGTATGAGGCTCCTGCTGTGAAAGCTTTCAACTTTGCGGAGAAAAGCGGAATGCTTTATTATATAACCGCAGGTGATAAAGCAGAGGAAAAGCCGGGATTGTATCTTCTGAATACGGAAACAGGTGTGAAGACGCTGATAAAAGAAGGTGACGGGGTGTTTAAACAGGTAACTTTTGATGAAGATGGAGCAAACTTGGCTTTCTTATATTGTGCACAGAAAGATTCTTGCTATAAGGGCATGAGCTTGTGGTTGTCACAGCAGGGAGCACCGGCAGAAGAAATTGCGGCACGTGGCAATCAGGCTTTTCCGAAAGGGTGGGTGATCAGTGAGCATGGGAAATTACAATTTTCGAAGAGTGCTTCCCGGTTGTTTTTTGGCACATCGCCTGAGCCTAGACAAAAGGATACGTTGCAATTGGCGGAGAACCGTCCCAATGTGCAGGTGTGGAGTTGGGACGAGCCGGTGCAATATACTGTACAGAATTATAATAAGGAGAAAGAGCTGAAAAGAAGCTATCAAGCGGTTTATCATATAAATAGTGGTCGTATTTGTCAGCTGGCAGATGAGGAGTTATCTCAGATTTTGTTGGGAGATGAAGGAGATGCCCCGTTGGCATTGCTTTCCACTTCGCGTCCTTATTCATTGTCCTCCATGTGGGAAGGGCGGACACGCAGTGATTATTACACTGTGTCTTTGGAAGATGGCAGCCGTAAATTACTGGCATCGGCGGATTATGGCAGATACCGTCTTTCACCACAAGGCAAGTATGCGTATTGGTATGCTGAAACAGACAGTTGTTGGTATACTCTTTCTATGGCAGATGGGAAAAAGGTTCAGTTGACTACCCCTGTTTCTTTCCTCGCATGGGATGAAGAGAATGATGTACCTGACTATCCGAACGCACATGGAACTGCCGGATGGACGGAACGGGATGAGTCCCTTTTAATTTATGACCGTTATGATATTTGGAAATTCGATCCGGATGCCATGAAGGAACCTGTCAATCTGACGATGAATGGACGTAAGAACCGGATTTCATATCGTTTGGTAAAACTGGATAAGGAGGAGCGTGTGGTTGACCTGAACAAGCCACAGTTGTTGAAAGGCTTTAACGAAGTGACCAAAGGGAACGGGTATTACAAGGCTCGTTTTTCCACCGCTGCTTCTCCCAAAGAATTGATAGCGGGTAACTATATGTTACGCAGTATTTATAAGGCGAAAAATACAGACCATGTAATCTATACGATGGAAAGTTTTGAGCAATATCCTGACCTTCATTATGCTACACTCGATTTCAAGAAATCTATTCGGTTGACTCATGGCATTGACCAACAGAAAGACTATTTGTGGGGAACTGCTGAATTGGTTTCGTGGATATCTTTAGATGGTCGTAAGTTGGAAGGGGTGGTGTACAAGCCTGCTAATTTTGATCCGGCCAAGAAATACCCGATGATTGTGAGTTTCTATGAGCGAAATTCAGAAACTCTGTTTAATTACCGGATGCCGGAACCGCATCGGTCTACCATTGATTATCATTTTTATAACAGTAACGGGTATATTGTGTTCAATCCGGACATACGTTATGTAGACGGTTATCCGGGTGAGAGTTGCTATAACTGTCTGATGCCGGGGGTTGCCATGCTGATAGGCAAAGGTTATATTGACGAGAAAGCCATAGGTGCGCAGGGACATAGTTGGGGCGGTTATCAAGTGGCTTATCTGGCTACACGTACTGATTTGTTTGCGGCTATTGAGTCAGGTGCTCCGGTGGTCAATATGTTCAGTGCCTACGGAGGTATCCGTTGGGGATCGGGGCTGGCGCGCTCGTTCCAGTATGAACATACTCAGAGCCGTCTGGCCGGTACGCCTTGGAGTACTCCGTTGCGTTATTTGGAAAACTCTGCTCTGTTCACGATGGACAAGGTACAAACACCTGTTTTAATTATGCATAATGATGCTGACGGACATGTGCCCTGGTATCAGGGAATAGAATATTTTGTGGCAATGAAACGTCTTGGAAAGCCTTGTTGGATGCTGAACTATACAGGCGAACCGCATTGGCCGACAAAGATTGCCAACAAAATAGATTTTCAAAAACGTATGTTCCAGTTCTTTAATCATTATCTGAAAAAAGAAGCAATGCCTGAATGGATGTCTGACGGGGTTCCGGCTGTAGAACAGCCTTATGAATTAGGATACTGATATTATGTGTTCGGACGACTATAGAATTCAAGCTGCTCCTACTGTGGATAAAGTAAAAGGATAGTTCCTGAAAAGAGGGAGGAGGTGTGTCAAAACTAAAATGACAGCTCCGAAAAGTTACAGATAGTAATTATAAACTTAAAAGGGTCGTATCAAGCTCTGTATTGAGTAATGATACGACCCTTTCTTTAGTCTTTTAGGATGCTCAAATTTCAAATTATAAATTCATATTTTCAAAAACTGAGTTTTGATCCTCTCTT
>ENA-OQJU01000990-OQJU01000990.1-human-gut-metagenome-genome-assembly--contig:-NODE-990-length-11937-cov-3.042159_pt1 | contig 11937 bp, 19 predicted proteins | sample MGYA00242608_ERZ504774 | MGnify/ENA primary metagenome ERZ504774 (study PRJEB26092, sample SAMD00036349) | human gut metagenome | host: Homo sapiens | study: EMG produced TPA metagenomics assembly of...
GCACGGTGGTGGATGCGGGGAAGTTGGCTACTGCAAGTAAGGCGGCGCGGTTCATAAGCCGCACGCCCTTTTCTATTATTTTAACTATTGGGTTTCTCATCATCCTTTTGGTCTATATTTTCTAATTAAAAAGTCTACTGCATATCTCAAAGCGTCAAGCGCGTGGTTGTACTGGTCTACCGCTACGTTGGTATAAGTATCCGTACCCTCGTCCTTAACCCATTTGTAGTTATCCAGCTCGTCAAGCAGTTTAGCGGAACGCTTCGTTACGTGCAACTTGAACTGCTTCACCTGTGCAATACCGCCCGATATAGAGCCTTTGCCCTTAACACATGGCATCGCCTTAATGCGTCTTTGCTGGAGTTCCATAATAGATTTTTGTTCCGCACTATCGCACACGGTGACTACGCGGTTAAGCGCCTGCCCGATGAGGTAATCGGCGATATGGCTATTAAGCAATCCCGTTTCATAGCAAAGTAGGTCTACGTATAAGTCCCAACCCTCGAAACGCACATCTACAATCGCCGTGGGGTCATTTACGAACCCGAAATCAAGCCCCAGGCAACGACCTGTATAAGTTTCGGGCATGTCTTCAATAACTTCGTATTCGGGATATACGTTACCCTCTACGCCACCTGTCAGACCCTCGCCATATATGCGCCACCAGTTGGCGTCGTTCTTGTTCTTCTCGATTGCGCCTACCTGCTCTTTGGTTAGGTACGGGTTATCCTTGTAGGTTGAGTGGATTGTTATGTATCGCTCGCCTACGAACTCGGTCTCACCCCAAAACTTCCGAACGGGGTTAAAGTCGATGATAACCTTTTTCCTTGTACGTATGTCGAGTTGTCGGAATATCTCGCGGGCGATGCCCTGTGCCTCATTGATGAACAGGACGTCACGTGCAGCGCCGTGCACCTTGCTGGCATTATCGCAACCGAAGAACTCAATAACCGAACCATTGGGCAGTTCATACGTCATTTCCGTTTTGTTAAATGCGCTCTCATCCCAAACGCCCTCACTCGCCAACATCAGTTTAAAGTCGCGCAGCATACCGCGCTTCACCATTGGAAGCGTAGCGGCCACGCACGATATGAATAAGGGCTTTTCCGCCGACTTCGCTAATAGGTAGAGCATCTGTAAGGCCGCCCACGTCTTGCCGCTACGAGTGCCCCCCTTGCTTGCCACACCACGATAACGCGGGTTAACGAATGCGGCTAATAGTTTTTCAAATGTATGTGTAACGTTCATAAGTCCATATATTAATAATGCCACAAAGGTAGTTAAAACCTCTGTGGCATTATAGTTTAATAGAGTTTAAGCCATCCACCGTTCAACGTACGCGAGTTCCTCGGTAGTTAGCGTGCGGTTGAATAGCACAAAGCTTTTGTAGCTCCCTGTATAGGGTCGCAGGTCGTTAGGTCTCAACGCGCCAACCGTTGACACCTCAATTTGAAAGGCTACGTTTGCAGCCTGGGCGGTTACTACCGCCGAATAAGTCTTTGCCGTATTAGTAAAGTTGTTAAAGGCGGTACATTATATACCGCCAAGTTTTTTAATGTTGTCCACGGCTTCGGCAGATAGCACGTTAATCTGCATTGCCTTTGTGCCTGCTTCCTTTCCGTTGCTTGTAACATCCTTAAGGTCTCGTAACCCTCGTAGCTTCGCCATGTAGTTAGCATCCACTAAACCAGCTAATGCGCCCTCGTCCATATCGGTCTCAATCAGTTCCTTTATTAAGGAATACCCGTAATACAGTTCGATGGCTTCATCGCTTTCGGCGATAGACTTCTCCAGTTTTTCACGGTTCTTGTTGAACTCCTTAATGCTCCACCCGATGAAAAGGCAGAACGCCCCGACACTCGGAGAACGTTTCATCGGAAAGGCGATTAACTCGCCAGCCGACTGCCCGCCCTTAATCATTTCGTGTTTCGTTAAGGGGTTCGCCCGACACCAGTGCAAATACTCGCTAACGTAATCTAAGCACTCTTGTGCGGTTCTTAACTGAACGCCTTTAATACCCCGGACGTTTAGAACCTCGTAAAGCTCTTTGCACTTGCCTACGTTTTCGGGGACGGGCGGCGGCGTTCCTTTCGCCATGCCCTTTGTAATTTTCTCGGTTGTATCGGTCGGTGCCATTTTCTTTCTTCCTGCCATAGTTTATATGTAATGTACGTGTGTGGGTGTGCGGTCTTATTGACTCCCAAACGTGTGAGGTGCAAAGGTACTCACCTATTCGGACAAATCGAAGTTTAACAGAGTTCCGCCCATTACCACACAAGTTTCTTACAAAATTTCTTTACACGCGTTTTTTCATCATTTTCAAATCCTCCTAAAATCAATGAAACACTTTTTAACGCCTGATAACAAATTTTTCATGACAAATACAAATCTCAAAGATTTCGTGTAAACATTTAGAAAAAGTGCCAAAAAAGGGCAAAAATCGATGTCTCATCAAATCAACACTTTAGGGTATTTTATACTACTTCATATGTATAACTCCTATAACTTTATTTTCTAAATCTTTGTTGTATTCGGTTTTACATATTTTAACTATATTCTCCCTATAAATAATATAAGAAATTCATTCCTATGTTTTATATAAAACTGTACATATGAAGTAGTACAGAAACCCCCTAAAGGGCTGTAGTTCAGTGGAAAGAACTCTCTCGGGTACGTAAAAACCCTTACCGGAAACAGGGTCGTTTTGGCGTGTTTTAGATGAGTATATTCCACAATCAGTCAGCGAGTTAGGGTATAAAAACTCTACTTCCTATGCAGCCTGTGGAGGCCTGTAGAGGGGGGTATGTAAAAAAAGCGTACAAAGCCATTCCGACTTCATACGCTTTGACACTTTGTCACCATATAGCCCCTATAGCTATCATAAATAATGCGCTATGTATTTCGTAAACACTACTATCATTTTGATATCTCACGGCTTTACGCAACTATCATTTTGTCAATTGCCACGCACATTCTAACGTGCTCCAATGCCACATCTGTTTGGTGCCATCGGCGAAGATAGTCGTCCTTATCACCTGCCCTTTATCGTCCACGCCGTACTCACGTCTCACGTCCTGTTCGCTTTCCTTTTCGCGTTGGAAGCGTTCGCAACTGATGTAGGTGTACTGTCCTTTGTTGATTTTCTGTTTATAACTGTATTCCTGGAACTTCAGGTACTGTGCCAGCTTGTCTATCCAAAGGTTTGCCTTTTGCCACTGGACGACCCCGCGTCCTTTCCTATCCTTTGATATGCCCTTATCGTATCCGTACCTACGTACAAACTCCCATATAATGAAATCGTGAATGTTCAGGGCCGCCCCAATCACTTTAAAACTAATCTCCTGTTTCATACTACACAACTTAAAAGATAATCAACCCCGGCGAGTATGTACGCCACAAGAACAAATCCAACGGCGGCGATGATGCCACCTATAAAACTGATAAGTACAAAGCGTTTCTTGTTCTTAACGCTGCACGTGTCCGCGATAACGGAACTAAGGAGTACAACCGTAGCGCCAGCAAACACCAAAGCCCCCAATATAATTAATACTATTACTATCCACATAACTATCATTTCTTTTAAATGTTTTCAATTCCCGTTAATTTCGTAATCCGTAGGTTGCCCACCTTTACCAAGTAGTCTCTATACAATTTACTGGGCCGCTGTACGACTCCCATTGCACCCGCGTTGTAATCCCCAACGGCGACGGGCGTTAATGCCTTAGAAGCCTTTGTGTACATTGTACGGATAACCGCCATGCTTCCGAAGTAACCTACGATGATACCTTTCTGCCGGACACCGTATGGGGCGAAGTATGCGACGCGTGCCATATAGTTCCTAAACCAACTACGCATACGATTGGACTCTTTGTCCACCTCGAAGATATTAACGCCGGACGTTTCGGTGAGTAGTAGCGAGTGACCCGCGGGGACTTCACATAATAGCGTCGGGTTTGTCGGGGTTCGCTCGGCGTGATAGGACACCTTAACCGCTGGGGTTGTGTACGCGATAACCAGGCAGTCACCCTCATACCCTACGACCATACCCGACAAGGTTATGTGCCCGTACAAGGCTTTCCGAATACGCATGCCAGCTAATTGGCGTGCTTTGCTTATTACTTCTTTCAAGGCTTTACCTTTGTTATCGTATCAGTCCAATAGTGCGCGCCGCTCGGCGTGCTTATCATGAACCCACCGTCCACGGGGTTAACGCGGTAGCCGCTGGCTTCGAGTTCTATTATTTCGCTCATAATCGTTTTACCAGGCAGTTCTACGGTGGCGGTTAAAAGATTGCCGTTCGTATCGTAATCGGGTTCGTCCTCGGGTGTTTCTACGATAGTGCACAGTCCCGGTATTGCGTAACTGTATGCGCCGCGCTCGATAAGGAAAACATCACTGCCACCTGGCCCTGTCCAGCCCCAACCATACAAGTTCTCAACGATTAACCGGGGGCCTGCATACCCGTGTAGATTATAACCTACTACCAGCGCGGGGACTTTGCTTGCTTCCTCGTCGGGCATTGCCCAACCTGTAACCCACTTTCCTACAAATTCTTCTATTTTCATAATTTCATTGTTATAATACTTTCATAATTTCATTGTTTTAATTGTTATAATACTTTCGTAATATCGTCCACGTTGACGTACTTATAGGTTTCGCACTGCTCGAATACAATGCCGTCCGAGGTTAATCCTTTCCAGCCCCAACGCTTGGCGTCTACTATTGCCAAATCTGTATCCAGGACATACCCTATCACCCTAAACGCTGTACCCACTGGTGCGTTTAACTCGTCTGTTAACACTTCCGACTCAATCCACTTTCCTACTAATTCTTTTGCTTTCATAATCACATTGTTTTTAATTCGTTGTTATACTATATAAACGCGGGAGCTTTGGAAAGGTTCACCGTGATTGCCTTATTAACTTGTTATAACACTTCTATAAATGGGGGTTCGCTCTCTACCGCTTCGGCGGGTGCCGTATCGGGGTCGGGTAACGTTGGGTACAGGAACTTCGATAATGGCGTTTCAGGTGGCACGTCTGCAAGGTAGTTGCCCGCAGACAATCGCGCTGCATCCATTACTACCAGGTTATCCACTTCCCTGTATGCGTACCCAGTACAGTCGAACACGCCCCCATCCTCGGGTTGTAGGTTGTCCTTTGTCCTTCCGCCGTCATAGGCGATAATCCCCCACGTCAAACCATTGAACCCAACTACGCGGGTGATAACTTCTTTCCCGCCTATCACTGCCTTGACTTGCAGTCCTACTAATTCTTCTGCTGTCATAATATACACACATTATTAGGGTTAACAAACAAATACCTTTCACACGGGTGTACAACTACGTCAGACACCGGGTCTAATGTGTCGGCTCTAAAACCGCGCCCGGTAGGGGCCGCATCTACAATCAAATACCCGCAGTCAAGTGCATACCCTACACACTTAGTCTCGATTGACTTGTATTTCGAGCTATTGCCCGTAATTACAATGCATTTCCAAACTACCGTCTTGCCTGCCAATTTTAGTAGGTCTTTTTCTCTTGCTTTCATAATACCTTAATTATTCTGTTTGTACTCATATACCAATACGTATCGCACCAAATGATTACTACATCCCATCCGCCTAACTTTGTCCACCCGTCTACGCCGCCGTCTACGATTAGCATTGCTTCGTGGGGGTTATATCCCACAACCCTAAGGGGCTTTATTACGTTGCCCTCTGCTATGGTTGTTACTTCTACTTCGATAGTTAAGCCTACATACTTTTGCAGCTTCCCTACATTTTCCATGATATCTTGTTCTCTTATCATAATCCCTTTGTTTTAATTGGTAATACAAAGATAACGATTTAAACGTTACGTTGGTTCATCCGTTAACTTCTTTTATACATTTCTACAATCTCCTTGATTGCATCCATTAAACTACGTTGCGTAGTATCCTTACCGTCCAGGCTCTTTATAATCTTCTCGTCCACCGTATCGGTAGCGATTATATGGTGAATGCTTACGGGCTTCTTTTGTCCCTGGCGATATAGTCGGGCGTTGAATTGCTGATACAGTTCGAGTGCCCACGTTAAGCCATACCATACCATGATATGCCCACCTTTTTGCAGGTTAAGACCGTGCCCCGCTGATGCCGGGTGTGTCACCAGAACATTAATCTTTCCGGCGTTCCAATCGGCTATTTGTTCGGGCTTCTCCAGTTTTACGGGCTTGTACTCCTTAAGGGCTTCCATAATTCTATCAAGGTCGTGCCTGAACGAATACGCGACAAGTACGGGTTGCCCGTTGGCAGCCTCTACAAGTTCTTTTAGCTTCTCTATCTTTTCGTCATGGAGTTGCAGTACCTTTCTATCGGCGTCGTACATCGCCCCATTAGCAAATTGCTGGAGCTTGTTACTAAGAGCCGCAGCGGAAGCCGCTGTAATCGTTTCACCGCTTTCGATGAACTCTAATACCTGCTCTCGCTCAAAGGTCTTATAGGCTTTGAAATCCTTGTCAGATAGTTTAACCCTATCGTAGTACATAAGTTTGTCCGGCATTTTTAGATAATCTTCGGCACTCATAGAGATACAAATATCTTTGATGAGTTCGCTAATCTTTTGTTCCGTTTCTTCCGCCGGACTCTTTAAATCCCATTGGTATACGATGTCGCCGTTTCTACGTCCTGCGGTAAAGAATCTATCACGATAGCCCGTAATGGTTTTACCCAATCGTTTACCCTCGTCAATCAAAAACATCTGCGCCCATAGGTCTATTAGCCCATTAGGGGCCGGCGTTCCAGTAAGACCTACAACCCGTGGGATAAACTTCCGCACCCGTCTAAGGGCTTTAAAACGCTTTGACGCGTAGTTCTTAAAACTCGATAGCTCGTCAATAACAACCATATCATACGGCAACTTAACGCCCCCATGTTCAACCACAAGCCACACAACATTATCACGGCTTACCGTGTAGATGTCTGCATCCGCCATCATAGCCGCCCGGCGTTGTGCCGCTGTCCCGTCTATCACGGAGATACGCAAACCTTTTAGATGTTCCCAGTTATTAATCTCATCTTTCCAGGTTACTTGCGCAACTTTTTTCGGTGCAATGATTAATACCTTGTCAATAAAACCCATCTCGCGAAGTTCCTGAATAGCGGTTAACGTGCTCACTGTCTTACCCAGGCCACAGTCCAAGAACAAACCGCAGTTAAAATTATTTACTATCATGTCCACGGCTTTAACCTGGTATTCATGTAACTGTTCTTTCTTTAACATTCTATCGCCCTCACTAACATTAAAAGTTGTTTTAATAACTCGGAGTGCTCACCGGGTTGCACTTTCCTTATCGCGGTTTCAATCTCGGCAGCTGTTTTAACCAACTTACCGTTTATTTTTATTTCAGTCCTGCCCGATTGGCAAGACACGCTTAAAGATACATAATTAGCCATTTTATAAGTTCATTAAATGGTTTCTATAATAGACGCAAATGCTTTTGAAGTCCTGATGTTCAGGTTTCCCCTGTCGATACTTAATCGCCAGGTAGTTCACATCCTGGATAATATCACGTTGTAGGTCTGCTTGAACCTCTTCAATAGTTCCATACGCTGTACCGTCTTTGATACCGATAACGCCACTCTTAATACCGAAATACAATCCTAACTTGTACTCAATTTCTTTTTTTACTTTCTTTGGGTTCATAATGATTTGTTTTTTAAAATTGTCCTTCATAAATAAATAATTTCTCGGTAGCTTTTTTATTGAGACTAAGACAATTCTGTATCGGCTTCTCCCAAATTTTTATAAAGTCGTCCGGGGCTTGATATTCGGATATATAAACCTTGTGCCCTTCGTAAACACGCTCCCGACACCACTGCCAAAACTCATCATGGTTCAGGCCAACAGAATATCCCAAGGTATCCCTATATGGGGGCCACAGTATATTATGGACTCATCGGGAATTCGTAGGTTCTTGTAGTCCCCGGAGCGAAACTCTACACCTTGTAATTTGGGTATTTGCCGCATTACGTTCCGTATGGCCTCGGGTATGAAGTACCGGGGTTTGCTCTTATTACCCACCGAATCCCCCGAGTCGCCCCCAAAAAATTTTGCCCTGTAAGAAGCCATAAATCCGACCCAACCAATGAAACCAGGGTCATACTTGCCAGACCCAGAGCGAAGGCACATCCGAACGTCGTCATACAGTTCGCGGCTTATTTTCTCGGGGTAATTCTTTCCAGACACCAAGCCCTCAAACATAGCTATCAGATACTGGTTGGAATCATTTGCTATTCTATTACCCAATACTTTGTCAGTCACATTGCACCCACCGCAAAACGGTTCTACAAAATACTGCCCCTCTTTTCTATCCGACAAGATTAGGGGCAAAATTTCTTTTGCTATTCTTGTCTTACCTCCTAAATAATGCATACTCAATTATATTTTTTAACATGTTCTAAAACTTCGTTCATACTCTCTTTGGTATCTACAATAAACACCGTGAAACCTAATTTGTTCAACCGTTCATGGATAAACTTTTGTATCGCGGTCGGTTTCTTTCCCGTTGTCTTTATTTCTGCAAAGCAGACGTACCCGCCTTTACAAAGTATCAGCCTATCGGGCAGCCCCCTTACAAAGGTTGAGAGTAGTTTAATACTCCAGGCGTACCCGCTTTTGTTTAGCTTCTCCGATAGAGTACGCTCTAAATACTTTTCACTCACTATCTCTTTCATATTTTCGCACCCTTTCGATTTGCTTATCCAATTGTTCCAACTCCTTGTATATCTTCGAGGGGTTGGGGTTTCCTCGGATAGTCCTAATAAGTTTAATACGCTTATCCAAAAGTTTTGTAATCTCATTCTTCATTTTCTAATTGTCTAATACGTTCTTTACAAATATGTATTATCTTCTCGTAGTCGAGCTTTCGCCCGTCCGTTGGCTTGTCCCTTAACACACGCTTTACTATATCGGCGTCCCATGGGTTAAGCTTGTATTCTAACCATATGTCCCAGGGCTGTATCTTATGTTTCGCGTAATTGGAAGCACCTACATTGTAACCCCGCACGTTGTCGGCTTTGGGTTTGCCCCCGTGGGCTGGTGTTTCGTCCTGCGCGAATTCGTATTCGCCCGTTACTACAAACCTTAACGGGTTTGGGCACACTGTGCGCTTAATCTCATCCCGGAGACACTTGTAGGCTTGCTGCGGACTTGTGAAATACTTAAAACAGCTATTTGGTTCTAATGTAATCCTTTCAAAATCTCTGCCTATAAACGAAAATTTCGTCACTTTATATCTTTTCTGCATACCACAAAACTATTTTATTTGTTTCTAACTTCTTTTTATAAAACTCCCTTGCTTTCTCCACCGTTGGAAAGATTTGCTTTTCCAATTGGCAGAGGGTGTCCCACCCCCCACCGTTCTCATATCTAACTTTCAGTACCTCTATCATTGCTCAAACGCTTCTATGAAAATTGCTTCGTACTCGTCTGCTAACTGGCGTGTAAAGGTCTGCCCTACCATACCGACAAACGGTACGCCGTCAATCCACATAAAACGGGACACATGATTTAAATTGATATACTCGGTTACTCTCTCACCCTTGACGATAAATTCTACTTTTGTAAGTTTCATAATTCTTTGTTTTTAAATTGTTGTTATACTTAATAAACAACGGGCGCTTTGAAAGGTTCACCGTTATTGCCTTATTAACTTTCTTTTTGTTTTCCGGGTCTCAACTGATGTTGTTTCCTTTTGACATTACAAATATACGGCTTTATCCGATAGGTTGTATATATTGTTAACATCTATTATGAATAAAGCCTCATTTGGTTAGTTCCTTAACATTTTCTTACATATGAAGCCTGCTTTCCGTACGTTTTATCAGTTCCGACCATGCCACGGAACTCCCAATTTTTAAAGCCTAACATAAGGTCTTTAATCTCATTGCTTAATCTACGGTCGGCATTATTCGATTTGCACACCTCTGCCATTATAGCGCGTACACTTGTCTCGCTCATAACCTGGTAATCCGCTGCGGTCATTTCCTCATCGTAGTTATCGAAGTACATGCTACGTTCTACGCTTGACATTGTACCCCAATTGGCAGGTACTCTCATGTTTAGGTACTTATCTACCTCACCATGCCATCCGCTACGCTCCAGGTGCGCCGCTCTACGTTCTTCTGCTACGGCTTCACTCTCACGAGATAGCAAGGTAGTTGCCCCGGTGCGGTACATTGCAACGGCTTCCGCCCAAATCATATCCACATAATTCTCAAACGCAGGTTCAAACAGTTCATGTGTGCGTGGGTTCGCTTTCACTTCCACCGGGATGAAACGGCGGTTGCCCGTTGCATCTTTTAAAAAGTCGTCCTTGTTCGTTGTTCCGAAGAATACGCATTGACGGGGGAAGTTTTTAGTAACACGACCGTATGCGGGTCTAAAGCTGTCCTCTGTTTTTGAAATGAAGTTCTTAATACTTTCTACTTCGGATTTACGCATTGCGGATAACTCGGCGACCTCAATCAGCCAATTGCCCTGTAGTTGCTCGAACGCGTCCTTTCCGTCCATAGATGTAAGGCTATCGCTGAACCACTTCTTACCGAGCATACGTATAAGAGTTGATTTACCCGCGCCCTGGTCGGACTTCATAACTAACATAGTATCGAACTTGCAACCCTTTTCAAACACGCGCTTAACAGCCCCTACGAGCATAACGCGGATAGCGTCTTTGCTGTATTGGCAATCCTCGGCGCCCATGTAGTCGATTAGCAAGCGTTCAACGCGTGGCATACCGTCCCAACTTAAACCGTTTAGATAGTCCTGTATCGGGTGGAATGCATTAGATTCAGCCTCCAGGGCAATAGCGTCATCTACTTTCTGCACACTCGACACGCCGTATATATCTTCTATATATTTACGTATGCCCGCAAAATCCACGTCTTGAAAATCCAGGGATGTATCTTTCAATCTCCAATGCGGCGTACGGCTTACTACGCGTCTGTCCTTAAACAAGTCACGTGCGATTAGCTTACCTATTAACGGGTCTTTTCGCAAAATGATGGAGATGTTTTTAGACGAGTTCGCTACACCGCCTTTTCCGTCATCTTCCAACTGCGCCGTAACGGCTGCAATTTGTTCGCCCACCTCACCGGCTGTTAACCGTCTCGGCTCGTTTCCCATATCCTCGGCATCTACTACCGGGGTGTCATCTACTTGCAATACGTTGAACTCGGCTAATATCTCGGCGGCTTCTTCGCCGTTCTTTTTAGCTAACAACGCTTTTACCTTTTCGTCATTATAAACCAGGCGGTTCATTTCGGTAATCGACACCTTGCTATCGGTGCGCTTATCCAGTTTGCCGAACAGGTGTATACGTACCAGGTCGTACGCGTTAAACACGTGGTTGCCTTGTATCGGGTCTGTACTATGGTGCGAGTACGCGAACAAGTCATCATAGGTAATCATGCCGCCCGAAGTAGAGCCGCCTGTGTAAGTCCAACGGTCGGGCTTATCGGTAGGCGTGTAAATCTCGGGCAAATACTTTTCGATTGCTTCGCTTATGGTGTACGCTCTACAAAAGTCACCGACAGACCCTGGTTTTAGTGTTGGGTTCTGTTGTTCTTTTGCCAGGCTGTGCGCCTCGCCTTTCTCGTCCTTGTGGTATGCCCACTCGGTCGTATCGCTCCAATCCTCATACATATCCAAATACTTGTCAACCTCCAAGACTTCCGGGCAAACATCTGTAAAGTCCTCGAAATAATACGATACATCGGACGGTACAGACGGGAAGAACATGCAGCGTTCCGGTTGAAAGGTTGTACGGTCGTACAAGTCAATGCCTGTGAGTTCCGCAACCTTTCGGGTTAACGCTTCGTATTCCTCGTTATCTACCGGGCGGTCAATTGGCATTAAGATACGATAACGGTACACGCCTTTATCGAAATTATGCTTGTG
>ENA-OQJU01001016-OQJU01001016.1-human-gut-metagenome-genome-assembly--contig:-NODE-1016-length-11729-cov-3.528321_pt1 | contig 11729 bp, 9 predicted proteins | sample MGYA00242608_ERZ504774 | MGnify/ENA primary metagenome ERZ504774 (study PRJEB26092, sample SAMD00036349) | human gut metagenome | host: Homo sapiens | study: EMG produced TPA metagenomics assembly of...
GCTATGGTCTGCCAAGCGGTCTTCAGAATTCCATCATCGCCATCGCCAACGTGGTCGTGCAATCCAATATCAACGGCTTTGGGGAAATGGCAATGGCCGGATGCGGAGCCTATTCAAAAATCGAGGGGTTTGCGTTTTTGCCAATTACCAGCTTCACCATGGCACTGACAACCTTTGTCGGTCAGAACCTGGGGGCACGTCAATACGAACGTACGAAAAAGGGCGCAAAATTCGGTATGCTGTGCTCCATGGCGATTGCAGAGGTGATCGGAATTGTCATTTTTCTGGGGGCACCGCTATTGACAGCTGCCTTTAACAATGATCCGCAGGTGGTAATGTTTGGAACCGAGAGAGCCAGAACCTCGGCAATGTTCTTCTTCCTGCTGGCTTATTCACACTGCATATCCGCCATACTGCGCGGTGCCGGAAAATCCATGGTACCAATGATTGTCATGCTGCTGTTCTGGTGTGTGGTGCGGGTGACCTTTTTAACGGTTATGATTCACTTTTTGAATGATATCGCCGTTGTATACTGGGTATATCCGCTGACATGGTCCTTAAGCTCCATCGCCTTCTTCCTATATTATCGTAAGGTGAACTGGATGCATGCGTTCGAGGCGGCCTGAGACACACACATGTTTCCAACCGGAAGGCCTGTATGCGCGTCATAGTGGCTATGACATTTTCGCTAGTTGCAGGATAGGAGTCCAAATATTTGCCTTTTATTTCCAAGCGGCTTCAAAAAACGCTTCAAATCCGGGCATGATGACATACTGAGCTGAAAAGACTTTACGGAGATGAACATACATATTGAATGAACCGAAAGGAACAGGTAACCTACATGCGGGCACGCTGTTCTTTTTATATGCGATTTTTATAACATTAAGGAAGCATACAGCTGTAGGGCAAAGAATACAGCGGCTTTTGCTTCATGCGATTTCTGCCGAGAACGTACGGTGAACTGAAATTGCCTGTTCGCTATAGATAGGGAGCAGCTATAAACGGATAACGCCCCATCGATCAGGAAGCTGACAAAATTCTTTTCTTTTTTCCTCAGAACTCTTATAATGAAAAGAGCAGCTCAGAAAGAACAACAATACGTGATGCTTTACGCTGGATACTATGAAAGAAGTGAAATGATGAACAATATAAATATCGGAATGCTGGCACATGTGGATGCCGGCAAAACAACGCTGTCGGAAAGTCTGCTGTATGTGTCCGGGAGTATTCGTCAGCTGGGACGGGTGGACCATGGAAATGCCTTTCTGGATTATGATGCACAGGAAAAGGATCGCGGTATCACGATTTATGCCAAGCAGGCAATCTTTGACTGGAAGGATACACGCATTACCCTGCTGGATACACCGGGACATGTGGATTTCTCCGCAGAAATGGAGCGGGTGCTTCAGGTGCTGGACTATGCAGTGGTGATCATCAATGCACTGGATGGCATACAGTCCCATACGGAAACGATTTGGAAGCTGTTGCAGCATTATCATGTTCCTGCTCTCGTATTTGTGAATAAGATGGATGTCAGCCATACAGAGCGCACACAGATCATGGAGGATTTGAAACGGCATCTGGATGAGCATTGTGTGGATGTTACCCTGCAGGATGAAGCATGTCAGGAGCAGCTGGCCATGTGCAGTGATGAATTGCTGGAAAGCTATATGGAAACAGGAGGAATTACCGATGAGCAGCTGGCAGATGCGGTTGCGCAGCGAACCATCTTTCCCTGCTGCTTCGGCTCTGCACTGAAAATGGAAGGAATTCAGGAATTTCTTGATATGTTAAACTCCTGTACAAAGGCTCCGGCATATCCGGAAGCATTTGGTGCCCGGATATTTAAAATCAGTCGGGATGAGAATGGAAACCGTCTGACGCATATGAAAATCACCGGCGGCAGTCTCAAGGTAAAAACGAAGCTTGCGGAGGATGAAAAGGTCGATCAGATTCGTCTGTACTCCGGAACCCGTTATCAGCTTTGCGAGGAGGCATGCAGCGGCTGTGTATGTGCAGTAAAGGGATTGACCGGTTTTCATGCAGGGGATGGTCTTGGCTTTGAAAGGAGTCGGCAGGAGGTTCAGCTTACCTCGTTTATGAATTATCGTGTGCAGCTTCCAGCGGGATGTGATCCCTTTGTCATGCTGAAGCAGCTGCGCCAGCTGGCGGAGGAGGATCCACAGCTGCATGTAAGCTATGATACTCATTTAAAAGAGCTGCATGTACGGCTGATGGGGGATATTCAGACCGAGGTATTAAAGCATACCATACAGGAGCGTTATCATACCGCCGTGGACTTTGATGAGGGCAGTGTTGTATATAAGGAAACGATATTGAACACAGTTGAGGGGATTGGCCATTATGAGCCGCTGCGTCATTATGCAGAGGTGCATCTTCTTTTGGAGCCCCTGCCGAGAGGAAGCGGTCTGCTCTTTGAAAGTGACTGTAAGGATGAGGTGCTGGACCGTCACTGGCAGCGTCTTATTCTGAGCCATTTGCAGGAAACGGAGCATGTCGGCGTTTTGAGCGGGTCTCCCATTACCGATATGAAAATCACCCTGCTTTGCGGCCGTGCCCATCAAAAGCATACCGAGGGCGGAGATTTCCGGCAGGCAACCTATCGGGCATTGCGGCATGGACTGCGCAGTGCAGAAAGCATACTGCTGGAGCCTTACTATGAATTTACCCTTCGCATTCCTCCTTCCTGCGTCAGCCGTGCGGTATTTGACATCGAGCGCTTTCACGGTACCTTTACCCTGCAGGAAGACAGTGGGGAGATGAGTGTCATCAGCGGCAGTGCACCGGTACGGAAGCTGCAGAGCTATCCACAGGAGGTATATGCCTATACCAAGGGGAAGGGACGCCTGTTCTGTACACTGAAGGGCTATGAGGCATGCGCAGATGAGGAGGATGTGCTGAAGGAAGTGGCATATGACTGTGATGCAGACATGGATCATCCGTGTGGTTCCATCTTCTGTTCTCATGGAGCGGGCTATTATGTGCCTTGGAATGAAGTGAAGCAGCATATGCATATGCAGAGTGACTGGGGCCGTATGCAGCTGAAAAGGGAAAGCTATCAGAGCTATACGGCAAAGCCTGTGGATGAAAAGGAGCTGGAGGAAATCTTTATCCGTACATACGGTCCGATCAAGCGAAGACCACCGCAGAAAGCGAAACCCGCCTCGAATATTATAGATTTGGAAAAACAGAACATTTGCTATCAGCCGCTCCCGGAATGCCTGCTGGTGGACGGATATAATGTGATTCACGACTGGGAAGAGCTGAAAGCCATGGCAAAAGAGCATCTGGATGCGGCACGGCATCGATTGATCGACATCATGTGCAGCTATCAGGGGTATCGCGGCTGTGAATTGATTCTTGTCTTTGATGCCTATAAGGTAAAAGCAGGTATCGGCTCCTCTCATAAAGAGGGAACGATTCATGTTGTGTATACAAAACAGGCGCAGACAGCCGATATGTATATTGAACAGGCAACGCATCAGCTTGCGAGTGAATTCCGTGTAACTGTGGCAACCTCTGACGGTATGGAACAGCTGATTGCCAGCGGACAGGGGGCATCCCGTATGTCATCCCGCCAGCTGTATGCCGAGGTATTGCGCATGAAGAACACCTCGGTAAAGGAATTTGAGCGGAAGCAGCTACGCGGCGGTGCAGAGCCGTTGAAAAAACTGCGGGAATACCGGATTGAGGATGCTGATGAGGAAATGAAATCATAAAACAAAAGCACCGGAAAACATGGTATGATGGAAGCGTCAAAGGTTCCCTCTGCAGAAGATTGTGCAGGCATAAGCGCCTTTTGATTTAGAAAATACACCGCTGTAAGAGATGATACTGCAATGTATCGCCTTTCTACCGGTGTTTTTTCATATCCATCATGCACACACAAGCCTATCCGCTGTAGAAGGAAACAGGGCTGAACAAAACGAAAAAGAGACCTTCATGCTGCAGAGTATATAAATGAAAATGCCATGGAATCAAAGCAGACCCTATCTGTGCCGGCATGCAGACTGCTTAAATTTCTCATTCGTGCAGGACCACAAAACCATGGTATGCGCTTGGTTTCTGAAAAGCAAATACCCGCTATGATTCTACAGCGGCTTCATTTCTGTGTGCCGGAATAGAAAGCTTTTGAAAAACGGTATACACAGCAGTCCTGTGTTTTTTCTTTGTATGACAGGGGTAAAAGGATGCAGAGTGTGATAAAATAGAAAAAAGGGCAAGAGCATATGGCGGCAGCTTATCCTGATACAGGCGTTATTCAGAGTACCTGTGTTTGGGTGTGCCGGCCTAAAAGGAGGTAAGACCATGCACCGACTATCATGGAATAGCATAACAAGCGAAACACGGATTCCGCAGAAAACATCCGCAAATGCAGAGAAATACCGCAGTGAATTTGAAAGTGACTATCATCGGATCATCCGCAGTGCATCCTTTCGCAGACTGCAGGATAAGACACAGGTATTCCCGCTTGACAACAGTGATTTTGTGCGCACAAGACTGACGCATTCTCTGGAGGTATCCTCTATCGCAAAGCTGATTGGCAAGCAGGTATGCATACAGGTGCTTGATCAGCAGCTGGCACCTGCCGGGGATCAGCCGGATTCCTTGAAGGTTATTGAAATTCTCAACTGTGCAGGCCTTCTGCATGATATTGGCAATCCGCCCTTCGGTCATTTTGGAGAAAGTGCAATTCGCAACTGGTTTGAGAAAAATCTATCCCTGTTACAATTCAAGCAACGGCCTTTACAGGCATGGCTGGATGAGCAGCAGCAGGCAGACCTTCTGTATTATGAGGGCAATGCCCAGGCGCTGCGTATAATCACAAAGCTGCACCGTCTCACAGGACGAAGCGGTATGCATCTGACCAGCAGTGTTATGGATACGATTATCAAGTACCCGGTGAACTCTCTGGAAAAGCTGGCAGAGGATACAAAGGAAAAATCAAAGCGCAGTCTGCTCAGAAAAAAGGTCGGTTACTATCAGAGTGAAACGGATCAGTTTCTGGAAATCAAACAGAATACCGGTACAACGGGCTGCCGGAATCCGCTGTGCTTTATACTGGAGGCGGCAGATGATCTGGCTTATACCTTTGCGGATTTGGAGGATGGCTATAAAAAAGGTCTGTATTCCTATGAACAGCTGCTGGATGTAATCGTGGAAGCGCAGGATGAGCGGGGAGCGGAGCTGCTGCGGCAGGGGCTGGAGGAAGGACGCCAGCTGAAGAAAACGAGTGAGAAGGGCTTCGATCCTTATCAGCACGCAGTTTTCACATGGCTGACAAAGAAACAGCTGTTCAGTATTTCCGGTGTGTCTGATGCATTTTTGAAGCATTATGATGCGATTATGAACGGGGAATTTGATCAGGAGCTGCTTGCGGTAAGCAAGGAGGGACAGCTGATCCGAAGTCTGAAGCAATTCGCCTTTGACAGAGTTTATAATGATGCCGCAATACTAAAGCTCGAGCTGATGGGGAATGAAATCATCACCTTTCTGCTGGATCGCTTCATGGATGCACTGCTGCCCTATGACAGCGGCTTGAACATGAGTGAAATACAGGAAAAATACATTGATCTGCTTTCCGGAAACTACCTGAATACCTACCAGTATACTGCACAGGATAAGGAGGATGGCGAACGGCTGTATCTGCGTTTACTGCTGGGAGCGGATTTTGTGGCCGGCATGACAGACAGCTATGCAATCCGTCTGTATCAGGAGCTGAAAGGAATCTAGGTGATGCTATGAAGCAGGAAATCTTTGAACAGCTGAAAAGGGAGCTATGCGCCTGCCGGCTCTGTGAAGGAAAATTTGACCATGAGCCGCGTGCGATTTTTCAGGGGGCGCAGGACGCAAACATCATGCAGATTTCACAGGCGCCCTCTATTCATGTACATAACAGTGGTCTGCCCTTCCATGACGCCAGTGGGAAAAAGCTGCGCAGGGAATGGTATCAAATCGATGATGCACAGTTTTATGATGAGCATAACTTCTATATCGCTTCCATGGGACACTGCTATCCGGGAAAGGGGAAACAGGGAGATAAAAAGCCTCCCAGAATCTGTGCCAGAACCTGGCTTATGCGTGAGCTTGACGCGGTGGATAATCAGCTGTATATCATCATCGGGGCAATGGCCGCAAAGGAGCTGTTTCCCGAACGAAGCTTTGAGGAGCTCGTATTTCACGATCAGCAGCTGCGTGGAAAGCCGGCTCTGGTGCTGCCGCATCCATCTCCACTCAATGTACGCTGGATGAAGGAGCATCCGCAGTTCGAAGCGGATCGCCTGTTGCATATCCGAAGGCTGATACATAGGGCTTTGCAGCTTTGAAGGCAGGATTTCCTGTTGGATATCACCATATTCTATCGGAAAGACAATTAAGAATTGCAGGAAGCAGGATGCCATACAATGGGCATACTGCATGGATGTAAGGCTCTCTGTATTATCATGAGCAGTCCTGCACAGGTATGTTATACAGCAGTAGGGCTTAGAATAAGGAGTGCCGTTTGCTTGTTGCACAAAGCAGCATGCGGGTGCTCCCTTTTTATTTGTGAAAAAGTAAACCACCAATAAGGTTCAGCAGCTTCCGGTGATGTGGGAAGGCATACAGGCGCTGAAAGCAGCCATTGCAGAAAATAAAAGAGCTGTATCTATCAGACGGTATAGATGATTGCTATGGTGCATTAAGTAAGGAACCTGCTGTGCCTGTTTGTTTGCACATCCGGCAGGGGTAAGCAGATTTCTGTGTTATTTTCCATAAACAGGAAAAAAATTACTTTCTTTATGCAAATCACTTTAAAAAATAAAGTTACTATGGTATAGTATGGATGTAAAGCAGGGAAACACATGCTGCAGGAGGTATTTATGAAATCTTACGACGCAATTATCATCGGCTTTGGAAAGGGTGGAAAGACCCTTGCCGGATATATGGCAAAACAGGGAAAACGGGTGGCAATGATTGAAAAATCAAATCAGATGTATGGAGGTACCTGCATCAACGAAGGCTGCATTCCCTCAAAATCCCTGATCATACAGGCAGATAAGCAGTCCTATGGGCAGGCGGTAGAGCGCAAGGAAGCACTCATCGAGAAGCTGCGAAAGAAAAATTTTGACAAGCTGGATTCTCTGGAGCCGGTCGATGTCATCACGGCAAAGGCTTCCTTTGTCAGTGACCACGAGGTACATGTACAGGGGGCAGGTGTGGATGAAACCCTCTATGGAGACTATATCTTCCTCAATACCGGTTCTGTTTCAAACATTCCCAATATAAAGGGGATACACGAGGCACGGCATATTTACACAAGTGCGGAAATGATGAAGGAACGCAGTCTTCCTGCGAAGCTGGCCATTATCGGCGGCTACATCGGTCTAGAGTTTTCCAGCATGTATGCACGCTATGGAAGCACAGTCACTGTATTTGAGCATGGAAGCCGTCTGGTAAAGCGTGAGGATCAGGATGTTGCGGATGAGATTCAGAAGGTGCTGGAGAAGCAGGGGGTAGGCTTCGTATTTGAAAGCAGTGTAAAGGAGTTTGCCAATGACGGGGAACAGGTTGTGATTACGTATGATGATGCGCATGGCATACAGCAGAAGCTTACAGTGGATGCAGTCCTGCTGGCGGCCGGAAGAAGTGCCAATACAAAGCAGCTCCATCTGGAGAACACCGGAGTAAAGCTGGATCAGCGCGGCAATGTCATCGTGAATGAGTATCTGCAAACCAGTGTGCCTCATATATATGCGATGGGTGATGTAAAGGGTGGATTGCAGTTTACCTACATTTCTCTGGATGACTATCGCATTGTGAAGGATCATCTCTTCGGAAACAAGCAGCGAACTACAAAAAATCGCGGTCAAATCGCTTATTCCGTATTTATTTCACCAACCTTTTCCCGAGTGGGACTGAGCGAACAGGAGGCACGGGAACAGGGCTATGCCGTAAAAACGGTTTCCATGCCAGCCGCCGCAATTCCACGGGCGAATGTCATTTCACAGCCCGATGGTCTTTTAAAGGCGGTTATTGATACAAAAACAGATCAGATTCTAGGCTGTGTACTGTTTTGCGCAGAATCTGAGGAGGTTATCAATTTTGTACAGCTGGCTATGAATCAGAGGCTGACGTACCAGGAGGTCGGAAATCACATCTTTACACATCCGACGATGAGCGAGGCCCTGAATGATTTATTCAGCTGATAAAGCGGTTTAAAGCATTCGAAAGAAATGAGGCAGGAGGCGTGTCAGGAAGCTGTAGCTTTCTTCTATGGTTAGGAATTCTCATGATGCAGCCCTGTCTATCTTGTAAACAACATAAAATAAAGGAGGAAAACATGATGTCAAATGTAATACATGCAAAGGAAGCGGAATTTAACGAACTGATTCAAAAGGAGGAACTGGTACTGGTGGACTTCTTCGCTACCTGGTGCGGGCCATGTAAGATGCTGGCACCGGAAATCGAAAAGCTGGCAGATGAGTTAGAAGGAAAGGCGAAAACTTTAAAGGTGGATGTCGATCAGGAGCAGGCACTGGCTATGCGCTACGGGGTACAGTCCATTCCAACGCTGATCGTATTCAAAAACGGCGTACAGACTGAAAAGCACCTGGGCTATCAGCCGTATCCGAAATTGAAAGAAATGTTAAACAGATAGGAGAATAGAATGCTGAATCCCAACGACGTATTAAGCCATATCAGCTTTCTGCTGGTCTTTCTGGAGGGCTTATTATCCTTTTTATCACCCTGTGTATTGCCGCTGCTGCCTGTCTATATGGGGTATCTGGCAGGGCAGGATCAAGAGCAGCCGCATTCGCAGCGCAGAATTTTCCTGCTGACGGTCAGCTTTGTCATCGGAATTTTTACCGCGATACTGCTGATGAATATTTCCGTACATGTGCTGAGCAGCTTTTTCAAGAATCACATGGTGTATTTCGTACGAATCGGGGGTATCCTGATTGTGCTTCTTGGTCTGCATCAGCTGGGAATCTGGAAATTCAAAAGTCTGGAGCGCACATGGAAGCTGCCGTTTCAGAAAAAAGGAAGTGTGAATGCAGTTATTGCCTTTCTGATGGGCTTTACATTCAGCTTTGCCTGGACACCGTGTATCGGCCCTGCGCTGTCTTCCATTTTGCTGCTGGCGTCATCCTCCGGCAGTCTTTGGGTGTCCACCTTCCTGATGATTGTATACGCACTGGGGTTTACAATTCCCTTCCTGATATTGGGATTGTTTACCGGAAAGGTACTGCACTGGATTTCCAATCATAAGAATATCATGAATATTGCTGTCAAGCTGGGGGCTGTTATCTTAATTGCAATCGGTTTGATGATGTTTACCGGTAAAATGAATACCATCAGCTCGTACATGAGTACCTCGGATAAGGCAACTGCCAAAAAGGATACGGATACGGCCACACCAGAGAAGGAAGAGGAGGCTGCGGATACTCCGGATGCACAGACCTCGGCGGAGCAGCTGGATTTTGTTCTGACGGATCAAAACGGAAAACAGGTATCCCTTGGCGATTATCGGGGAAAGGTTATTTTTCTGAATTTCTGGGCAACCTGGTGCCCGCCGTGTCAACGTGAACTTCCGCATATTCAGGAGCTGTATGAGAAGTACAGGAACAGTGATGAGGTGGCTGTTTTAACGGTGGTGAATCCCGGCGGTCAGGAGAAATCTGCAGAAGGAATTCGGGCATTCCTTGATGAGCATGCATATTCCATGCCGGTTTTGTTTGATGATGGCTCCATGTATTATTATTTTCAGATAACAAGTATGCCGACGACGTTTATGATTGATAAGAACGGGAAGCCGTTTGGCTATATTAAGGGACAGCTGACGCCGGATATGATGGAGAATATGATACAGCAGACATTGTCAGGAAAAAAATAAGGAATTGATGGTATATATGGAAAGGGTTATATAAGGTGATGGTATGAAAAAACAGTATGATATGCATTGCAATATCGCACAGACACTCAATCTGATCGGTGACAGATGGACACTGCTCATTTTGCATGCAGTGCGTGAGGGGAGACGCACATATAAGGATTTGCAGGAGGGGCTGGAGGGCATACCGACAAATCTGCTGTCCAGCCGATTAAAGTCCTTGTGCGAGGATGAGCTTCTCAGCTGCAGCCTGTATCAGGAGCATCCGCCGCGCTATCAGTATGAGCTTACGGATAAGAGCAGGGATCTGGATGATATTTATAATGCGATGATGATCTGGGGGGACAGGCATCTGCATAAGAGCTATAAGTGTCTGAAGCATAAGTATTGCGGGGGGGCTGTTGATATACAGTATGTATGTAGGGAGTGCGGAAAGGTCATACGAAAAGAGGACCTGATTGCGAAACCGGTTGAGGGGTGAAGCGGGTACAGCTGGCGCGGGCTGGCTGTATCTTTTTTGTATGCATTCCTGGAATTTGAAAAGATTAACGATAAAGTATATGAAAAATATGATATGATAGTAGCTGAGGTGAGTCTTTCATGAAATTGATGTTTATTATTGCAGGAGATGAGTATGCTGCCGATATTTCGGAAAAGCTCAAAGAGCATGCATTTATGGCGACAGAGGTTGGAAGCACAGGTGATTTTCTGCAATATGGACAGACCGTTTTGCTGCTGGGGGTGAATGAGCAGGATTGTGACAGAATTTTATCAATTCTCGATCCGGAAGCTGACTGGAAGGGCACAGAACACGGATTTCCGTTTCATGAGGAGGTTTCTATATTTGTCACGGATGTAAATGATTATGTGAAGGTAAATGCATAGGGATGGTCGGTTTATTTCGGGCTTTAAAATAGATGACAGAGCATCCTTTTCTTTTAGAGTATTTGATTAAAAGGCCTTGTTATAAAGGGTTTAAAGGGGTTCGATTTCGTTGGATAAAAAAATTCAAAAAAATTCAAAAAAGTTGTTGACATAAAAAAAGTCTAATGGTATTATATATGAGCGCTGATGAGAACGGCGCGAAAAAAGAAGTTCAAAAAACGTGGAGGCTTAGCTCAGCTGGGAGAGCGTCTGCCTTACAAGCAGAGGGTCGGGGGTTCGAGTCCCTCAGCCTCCACCATGAATAAACGTGAAACGGACTCTAACCTTATCAATAAGGCAAAGCCGTTTTTTTTTATATTTGCTTTCAAGTTCTTTGGATGCGTGGTATCCGGTTACGGGGAAAGCAAAATCTGCAGGTTTCTCTCTATGGATGAGCTTATACAACAGAGCTTTTCTTAGATTCTGAGTTTGCGCTACGAATCATACTCTTTGATCATACACTTGCATTAAAAAAGCGAAAGGATATAAATTTCTATGAATAGCAAAACTATATTCCTTTATAGTAGCTTCGCCGGTTTTTGAATTCTTATAGCTATATCGCTGTCTACATATAAGCTGATTTTCGTAATTTTTCAGAGGTTGCTGAAACAAAGGTAAGCACGCTGTATGTTTTTTCTGGCGTTTCACATTATAAAAAGGGAATCCGAATTTCTATTGTTAAACACAATAGCTTTGAATTCCCTTATTTTTCATAAAGAGAGCATGAACAGCTTAATTTTCAAGCAGCTTTTGTACTTGCTTTTGCATGAATCGCCTATTTTCTCCACCCTGCATAAAAGGTTTTATTACCAGTAGTTCCCTTTTTAATAGCGGTTACCTTCTTTTTACAGGCAGCATCCGTATACCAGCCTGTGAATCGATACCCTTTTCTGCTTGGGTTTTTTAGCTTCAG
>ENA-OQJU01001039-OQJU01001039.1-human-gut-metagenome-genome-assembly--contig:-NODE-1039-length-11524-cov-2.663842_pt1 | contig 11524 bp, 10 predicted proteins | sample MGYA00242608_ERZ504774 | MGnify/ENA primary metagenome ERZ504774 (study PRJEB26092, sample SAMD00036349) | human gut metagenome | host: Homo sapiens | study: EMG produced TPA metagenomics assembly of...
CAGCTCTAAAAAGGCGCGGAAGTCCATGATCCGCCCCCCCTTGCGTTTAAATATCATGCCCGCCTCAATATCTGTAACGATTCCGGTAATAATCTGGATGGCCTTATCAATCATAGCCTCGTCCGTGCCGCATACATTTACAGCACCGTCGTCCGTAATGTCAATCTTAACACCGGTCTCCTCAATAATCTTGTTGATAACCTTGCCCTGCTTTCCTACCACATCGCCAATCTTCTGCGGATCGATGGTAATCTGCTTAATCTTCGGGGCATATGGGCTTAAATGCTTCCTTGGCTCTGAGATGACAGGCCTCATTACATTGTCCAGAATATACATTCTGGCTTCTCTGGTCCTGGCAATAGCTTCCTCGATAATAGGCCGTGTCAGTCCGTGAATCTTAATATCCATCTGGATGGCAGTAATACCATTCTTAGTTCCGCCCACCTTAAAATCCATATCGCCAAAGAAATCTTCCAGGCCCTGGATGTCTGTAAGCACCAGATAATCGTCATCCGTATCCCCGGTCACAAGACCGCAGGAAATACCAGCTACCATTTCCTTAATAGGCACACCGGCAGCCATCAGTGAAAGGGTGGACGCGCAGATGCTTGCCTGAGAGGTGGAACCGTTGGATTCCATGGTCTCAGATACGGTACGGATTGCATATGGGAATTCCTCCGCGCTTGGCAGAACCGGAATCAATGCCCTCTCCGCCAGGGCGCCATGGCCTATCTCGCGGCGGCCGGGTCCTCTGCTTGGCTTTGTCTCGCCTACAGAGAAGGATGGGAAGTTATAGTGATGCATATAACGCTTGCTGGTCTCATTCTCATCCAGGCCGTCTAATTTCTGAGCCTCGGACAGAGGAGCCAGGGTGCAGGCGTTGAGTGTCTGTGTCTGCCCGCGGGTAAACATACCTGAACCATGAACTCTCGGAAGCAAGTCAACCTCTGCGGCCAGGTGGCGGATTTCTGTGATGGCGCGGCCGTCAGGACGCTTGTGATCCTTTAAGATCATCTTGCGGACCGTCTTCTTCTGGTACTGGTAAACAGCCTCGCCCAGGACGGCAAGCCATTCCTCGTTGCCGGCAAATGCCTCTTCCAGCTTTGCTGTGATCTCTGCTATATTCTTTTCGCGGGTCTGCTTGTCATCGGTAAACACAGCCTCTTCCATTTCCTGAGGAGTCACGATTTCCCTGATGGCGGCAAACAGCTCTTCCGGCACTGCGCAGCTCTCGTAAGAGTGCTTTTCCTTGCCGCACTCAGCCACGATGGTGTCGATGAACCTGATAATTTCCTGGTTCACTTCATGAGCCTTAAAGATGGCGTCAATCATAATCTGCTCCGGAACCTCGTTGGCGCCGGCCTCAATCATGATAACCTTTTCCCTGGTGGAAGCAACGGTCAGTGCCATGTCAGATACCTGCTTCTGGTCAGCAGTGGGGTTGATAATAAACTCACCGTCAATCAGACCCACCTGCGTGGTGGCACAGGGACCTGCAAACGGAATATCGGAAATGCTGGTTGCAATGGCAGAACCCAGCATGGCTGTCAGCTCAGGGCTGCAGTTGGGGTCCACACACATTACGATGTTGTCAAGGGTCACGTCGTTGCGGTAATCCTTAGGGAACAGCGGACGCATAGGACGGTCGATAACGCGGCAGGTCAGGACAGCGTTCTCAGAAGCCTTGCCTTCCCTCTTATTAAAACCGCCTGGTATCTTTCCTACTGAATATAATTTTTCCTCATATTCCACACTGAGCGGGAAGAAATCAATGCCTTCCCTTGGCTTGGATGACGCGGTTGCCGTGGAAAGCACCACCGTATCGCCATAGTGCATGAATGCAGCACCGCTTGCCTGGGCAGCCACACGGCCAACCTCAACAGTCAGCTTGCGTCCTGCCAAATCCATACTAAAACTTTTAAACATACTGGTATCTCCTTTACAATAAAAAAATAATAAATGTTACCGGTATGGTTGGGGCATGTCCGATTTCATTGGCATCCCCCGGGGCAGAAGACGCCGAAACTACTGATCTGCCTGCAGAATCCCCATCCTGCAGGTACATCAGCGGTCTCGGAGTGATACCTCTGCCGCCCACACCGCTTCTTCCTCTCCATGATAAGCAAATATAGGGTGGAGTTCCCTCCACCCTAATCTTCAGAATTACTTTCTGATACCAAGCTTCTCGATTAATGCACGATATCCTTCCAGGTCTGTCTTCTTTAAGTAATCAAGAAGACCTCTTCTCTGTCCAACCATCATCAGAAGACCTCTTCTGGAGTGATGATCCTTTGGATTCTGCTTCAGATGTTCGGTCAGTTCTGTGATTCTCTCTGTCAGAATGGCAATCTGAACCTCAGGTGAACCTGTGTCCCCTGGCTTACGGCCATACTCTGCGATAATCTGTGCTTTCTTTTCCTTTGAAATCATGGTGTTTCCTCCTTAATATTATTCATCTCACCAAAAACCAGGCTGCCGGCTGGAGTCACCAGGTAACCGGGCATCGGCGTTATTTCATACCGATTTAGTATAGCATAAATGGGTGGGGTTGTAAAGTGCGAAAAAATAAATTTGGCGGGAGTCAATTTGGCATGAGGGCGTCTCCCGTCTCACCCCTGTGCAATCATCTCCGGATGGTTTTCATAATATGCATTGGCAAACTCTTTATCCTTCTCAATCCGCTCCTTCAGCTCCTCCAGGGAAGTGAATTTTTGTTCCGGGCGGTCGAAGGCCAGGAGCTGGACTTCTATATTTTTACCGTAGATGTCGCCTTCCAGGCCAAAGATATAGGTCTCCACGCCTGCGGGGTATTCTCCTCCTACCGTGGGCTTTTTGCCGATATTGGTGACGCCTTTATAGTAGACGCCGTCCACCAGCACCCGTGATACGTAAACGCCGTATCTGGGCAGACGCTTGATGGGAGGCGGAAGGATATTGGCTGTGGGGAAGCCCAACAGGCTGCCTCCGATGTGGTTGCCGTGCACTACTTCCCCGTGGATGGCGTAGGGCTGGCCCAGCAGCTGGTTGGCCTTTTCCACATTGCCTTTTTCCAGCTCCTCACGGATATAGGTGCTGCTGATGTCACGCCTGTGGTCCTTTTCCTTTTCTATGACATGGAGATGGTAACCCAGGTCACGGGCCATGGCAGAGAGCAGCTCTGCGCTGCCCGCTCCCTTGTAGCCAAAGCTGCAGTCCGGGCCTACCACGATTTCCCTGGCATGCATGCGGCCTGCCAGAATGTCCTTTACAAAGGCTTCCGGCTCCATATGGCGTGTTTCCTCGGTAAAGGGGTATTCCACCAGATAATCAATCCCCACCTTCTCCATGTTGGCCCGGCGCTCCAGGTTGGTGGTGATGACGGTCTGGGGCTTTCCCGTGACTGCTGTTCCGGGAGCCGTTCCAAAGGTGAAGATGGCTGTGGGATACCCAGTCTCTGCCTTCAGCTCCATCATGGTTCTCAGTAACTTCTGGTGGCCTCTGTGCCTGCCGTCAAACTTACCCAGAGTCACGATGGTGGGCTCCTCTATCTGAAATTCTGTGGTGTCTGCAATATACCTCATCCTGTCACTTCCTCGTTTTTTCCTCTGTTCCAGATGTTCCGGCAGCGCTGCGCGGGCAGCTACATAAGGAACATCTTCCAGGGCTTCCACCAGTGCCTGTCCTTCTGGTACTGGTATACCCCTGTGAATCTATGATTACTGTCATACATACGGAACATCTGTCCGTCCTCAGCCCCGGCCTTCCACTGGTCTGACTGACTCCAGTCCAGATGTCTTGCAAAGCAGGGATTTCCGTTGTGTAAAAGGGAATCTGCTTCCGGCAGGCATCCAAGAGGCGGATAGGACTGCAGGGCTTCCTCCACCGGGAGGATGCAGCTCTCCACAGCTGCCTGGTCACGGAGCTGTTCCAGCTGGTCCAGTGTCAGGCTGTCCTCAATGCTGAAACGGTCCACCCTGGTACGTGTGAGATGCTCCATACAGCCCCCGCATCCCAAAAGCCTTCCTATATCATGGCACAGGGTGCGTATGTAGGTGCCTTTGGAACAGGTGACCTCCATCCAGACCCTGGGCAGTTCTATCCTGCTTACCTTTATGTCCAGAATCTGCACCGCCCTTGGCCGGCGTTCCACTTCTTTTCCCGCCCTTGCCAGCTCATACAGCTTCTTTCCGTCCACCTTAAGCGCGGAGTACATGGGAGGTATCTGGGCATAATCGCCCTTAAATCCCATAACAGCTTCATTTACCTGTTCCTCAGCAAGGGACAGCGCCCCTTCCCTGTCTTCTGCCAGAATGGTTCCCGTGGTGTCCTGGGTATCTGTCTCACAGCCCAGCAGCATGACAGCCTGATACGTTTTGGACCGGTCCGTCAGCATATCGCACAGCCTGGTGCCTGCCCCCAGACAAACAGGAAGGACTCCTTCAGCTGCGGGGTCCAGGGTTCCTGTATGGCCTATTTTTTTCTGCTTTAAAATTCCTCGAAGCCGGGCTACCACATCGTGGGAAGTATAGCCCGGCTCTTTGTATACATTTATGATTCCGTGATACATGGTATGTTCCTTACTCCTGGCTGCCTGATGCAGCATCCAGCTGCCTGGCAATGTGTACGGACAGATTGTTGATTACGTCGTGTATGCTGCCGCTCATAGAGCATCCGGCAGCCCTTACATGGCCACCGCCGCCGAAGAACGCGGCAATCCTGCTTACGTCCACCAGATACCGGGAACGCATGCTGACCTTGAATTCCTGGGCGCCTGTCTCATAGATGAAGATAGCCACCTCCACACCTTCCGTGAGGCGCAGCTGGTCGATAATCCCGTCCATGTCCTTGCCGTCAACCCCGTAAAACTCCATCTCGCTCTGGCGGATGGCGCTGAAGATGCACCGTCCGTCAAAAAAGGTGATGCTCTCCAAAAGAGCTCTGCCCAGAATCTGGTTCTGGATGTATGTTTTTCTGTAAAAGCTGTTGTCTATGATGGCTCCGAAGTCAATTCCCTTTCCCATCAGCTTTCCCGCTATCTCCATGGTGTGGGCTGAGGTACAGGAAAATTTGAACACGCCTGTGTCGTGGATGATGCCGGTATACAGACATTCCGCCGTATAGCGGTCAAGTTTTCCTTCGTCCAGCTGGTCAAAAAGGACCTCGCAGGTGGAACTGGCCTCATCCGGAACCACGTTGGTGCCGCCGTAACGGGTATTGGTCACGTGATGGTCCAGGCACAGGCTTTTGTCAGCCTGGTCCAGGTAATGTTTAAAATCACCCAGACGCTGGATATCGCCGCTGTCCATGCAGACGCAGAGCTCATAGCATTCACCGTCAACCTGGTGGCGGATTGTATCATATCCCTTCAGATAACTGAATTTAGGGGATGACTCTTCCAGATATACGGCTGCCCGTATATCCGGATAATTAAGCCGGAGATAGTTATAAAGTCCCAGTGTGGAGCCCAGGCAGTCGCCGTCCGGGCGTATATGGCCCAGGATGGCGACGGACTTGGTGCCCTCTAACATCTGTTCAAGAATCGTCATTAAAACTCCTCCTTTGCTCCTTCCTCATCCTGTGTTTCTTCCTGATGAAGGTCTTTTGTCACTTCATCAATGAGTCTGGACATGTTGACACCATATTCAATGGACTGGTCCAATATGAACTTCAGCTCCGGCGTGTTGCGCAGGTTTACCCTTCTGGCAAGCTCCCTGCGCACGTACCCTTCTGCGCTCTTTAACCCCTGGATGGTTGACTTTCCCGCCTCCTCGTCCCCAAGAACGCTGATATACGCCTTGCAGAACTTAAGGTCTGGTGTAACCTCCACGGAAACCACACTGGTCATGGGATGAATCCTTGGATCCTTGATTCCCCCGCGGATGATCTCACTGAGCTCCCGCTGGACCTCCATGTTGATTCTGGTATTCTTTATGCTGTTCTTACGCATGTAACTCCTCTCTTAGCCATGATGCCTATCTCGGTACTTCCACCATGATGTAAGCCTCGATCTCATCATCTTCCTGAAGATCATTAAACTTCTCAAATACAAGACCGCACTCGTATCCTGCCGCCACTTCCTTTACATCGTCCTTGAAACGCTTAAGAGAAGCCAGAGGTCCTTCAAAAATCTGCTCTCCCTCTCTCTTGACACGGCAGCTGCAGTTTCTCTGGAACTTGCCGTCTAATACATAGGAACCTGCAATGGTGCCTATGCCGGAGGCCTTAAAGGTCTGGCGGATCACTGCATGGCCGATAACCTTTTCCTCGAATACAGGATCCAGCATGCCCTTCATGGCTGCTTCCACATCCTCGATGGCCTGATAGATAACCTTGTACAGACGGATATCCACCTTCTCGCGCTCCGCAATGGACTTGGCTGTTGCATCCGGACGGATGTTGAAGCCGATGATGATTGCGTTGGACGCGGATGCCAGGGAAACGTCGGATTCGTTGATGGCGCCTACGCCGCCGTGAATCACCTTCACCATAACCTCCTCGTTGGAGAGCTTGGTAAGACTCTGCTTTACAGCCTCCACGGAGCCCTGCACGTCAGCCTTTACGATAATCGGCAATTCCTTTACATTACCGGCCTGAATCTGGCTGAACAGGTCATCCAGAGACAGTTTTGCCTTTGTATCCTCTATCAGTTTGCTCTTTCCTTCTGAAATAAATGTCTCAGCAAAGTTTCTTGCTTCCTTCTCATTTTCAGTAGCCACAAATACCTCACCGGCATTCGGCACATCGTTGAGGCCCAGGATTTCCACTGGCGTGGATGGTCCTGCTTCCTTCACGCGGCGGCCCCTGTCGTCCATCATGGCACGAATCTTGCCGAAGCATGCGCCGGCCGCAATGGTCTCTCCCACTCTTAAGGTACCTTTCTGTACCAGAACCGTGGCAACAGGTCCCTTGCCCTTATCCAGCTCTGCCTCGATCACAAGGCCCCTGCCCTTACGGTTGGGGTTAGCCTTCAGTTCAAGGACGTCCGCGGTCAGAAGAACCATCTCCAGCAGATCCTTGATACCCTCTTTTGTATGGGCGGAAACAGGTACAAAGATGGTGCTGCCGCCCCAATCCTCGGGAATCAGCTCGTATTCAGCCAGCTCCTGCTTTACCTTATCCACGTTGGCGCTTGGCTTATCAATCTTGTTGATGGCCACAATGATTCCCACATTGGCTGCCTTTGCGTGGTTGATGGCCTCAACCGTCTGAGGCATTACGCCGTCGTCCGCAGCCACTACCAGGATGGCAATGTCCGTGGACTGTGCTCCTCTCATACGCATGGCCGTGAATGCCTCATGTCCCGGCGTATCCAGGAACGTAATCTTGCGGTCGTTTATCTCAATGACAGACGCACCAATATGCTGGGTGATGCCGCCTGCCTCTCTTGCAGTCACGTTGGTCTCACGGATGGCGTCCAGAAGGGAGGTTTTACCGTGGTCAACATGGCCCATAACACACACAACCGGTGATCTGGGAACCATGTCCTCGGTGCTCTCTTCATCTTCCTTCAAAAGCTCCGCTATGACATCAACCTTTACTTCCCTTTCACACAGGACATCGAATTCCATGGCTATCTCTTCCGCCTGCTCATAGTCGATTTCCTGGTTCAGGGTTACTACCTGGCCCTTTAAAAACAGCTTCTTTACAATGACAGACGGCTGAAGCTTCATCTTCTCTGCCAGCTCCTTGATGGTGAGTACATCGGGAAGAGTAATGGTTTTCACCTCATCCGCCTTGGACTCCTCCTTCTTAGGCTGGGGCATGATAAATGCTCCCTTTCCTGTCTTCGGCACTTTCTTCTTGCCGTCCTCCAACCTGTCGCGCTTATCGAACCTGTCATTCTTATGAGAATTCTTGTTCTGGCGGTTGCTGGTTGGCTTTGTCTGGATTGGGGTGTCAAAGGAAGATTTTCCGTCTCTGGCTCCTGCCGGGCGGCGGCTGTCATTCCTGCCTCTGTTATCCCTTGCATCCTTGTCATCTCCCGGACGGCCCTGATAGCCGCCCTGGGGTCTTGCGCCGTAGCCGCCCTGAGGCCTGTTGCCCTGGTAGCCGCCTCCCTGGGGCCTGTTGTTGTCACGGTTGCCCTGGTAGCCTCCCTGGCCTCCCTGATAGCCGCCCTGGCCGCGGTTATTATCGCGGTTTCCCTGGTAGCCTCCCTGGCTCCTGGCTGTATCGCGGCTGTCCTGGGCAGTTCCCTGGGTTCCTGTATGAGCACCTGCCTGGGGTGCTGCAGACGGCTGGGGTGCTGCGGCTTTCTCTGAAACCGTATCCGCGGACTGGGCCTGCACCTGAGGTTTGGCAGCCTCTGCCGGTACTGCCGATGCTGCTGGTGCTGGTGCTGCTGCCTGCGCCGGCTGCGGCGCTGCCGCGGGAGCGGGTGCCGTATGGCCCTGGTTTGCTGTCTGGGGTTTCGGAGGAACCGGACGCTTAATCTGCTGCTGGGCGTTCTGCGGGCGGAACACGGCTGTCAGCTTCTTCTTAGCCGGCTCTCCCTTGGACGCGCCGTCCTGGCTCCTGACAGCCTCTGCCTTAGGAGCCTCTGTTTTAGGCGCTTCTGTCCTTGGTGCCTCTGTTCTTGGAGCTTCTGCTCTGGGGGCCTCTGTTTTAGGAGCCTCCGACCTGTGCTCCGGTGCGGCAGGTTTTGCATCCCTCTTAGGATTTGCAAAAGAGCGCACAATATTCTCCTGATCCTTTGTCACATTCGATGCTGCATATAATACAGCTGCTTTATCTTTCGTCTTAATAATTTCCAATATCTCCTTACTGGTCTTGCCCAGTTCATTTGCCAGTTCACTTACTCTCATTCAAGCTACCTCCGTTTATATTCATTCGTTCTACCATTGACTTTGCGAAACCTGCATCCTCCACTGACAGTGACGCCCTGAACTCCTGCCCCATGGCATGCCCCAGTTCGTCCTTTGTTCCAAACAGATAGATTGGGACTTTATAGTAAGTACACATGTTGGTAAACTTTTTCTTCGTGTTGTCAGAAGCCTCTTCCGATACGATTACCAAATGGGACTTTCCGCTCTTTACTGATTTCTCCGTCGAAAATTCGCCGCTGACCACCTTCCTGGCCCTTGTTGCAAGGCCCACCAGGCTTAACAGCCTTTTGTTATCTGCCAAGTTCTTCCATCTCCTTTTCCAGAGTTTCATACACCTCTTTGGGAATGGCCATCTTGAAGGAACGTTCCAGTCCCTTTCCCTTCACTGCCTTCTTCAGGCATTCCATTGATGGACACAGGTAAGCGCCCCTGCCGTTCTTACGGCCTGTGGCATCCAACATAATCTCATCCTCGGCGGTTTTTATGACTCTTATCATTTCTTTCTTGCTCTTCATCTCCTGGCAGCCAATGCACTGCCTGAGCGGAACTTTTTTCATGCTCACTTACATCACTCCTAACCTTCTCAGAGTATCCCTTTTACTGTTCGCTTCCGTCTTCCTGATAGTTTTCTTCATATTCCTGGTAGCTTTCCGGTTCCTCCTGCTCTTCCTCATAATTCTCAGAGGACGTGTCGCCGTACTGGAGTCCCATCTGCTCGAAGAGCCCCATTTCCCTGGCCTGGGTTTCACTCTTAATATCAATCTTAAAGCCCGTAAGCCTTGCGGCCAGTCTCGCGTTCTGGCCCTCCTTGCCAATGGCAAGGGACAGCTGGTAATCCGGCACAATAACCTGTGCTTCCCGCTCTTCCTCATCCGCCACAACGCAGATAACCTTTGCAGGGCTCAAAGCGTTTTCAATCAGGTACGCAGGATTGTCGTCCCAGTTAATGATGTCAATTTTTTCACCCTTTAATTCACTTACAATGGAATTAACCCTGGAACCGTTGAGACCCACGCATGCGCCTACCGGGTCCACATTGGCGTCATTGGATTTCACCGCAATCTTTGTCCTGGAGCCTGCTTCCCTGGCAATGGCCTTGATTTCCACTGTGCCGTCGCGGACCTCGGCCACCTCGGATTCAAAGAGACGTTTCACCAGGTCCGGGTGTGTCCTGGACACAGAAACTCTTGGGCCCTTTGGCGTATCCTTTACCTCGATGACATATACCTTGACCCGCTCCGTGGGACGGAATGTCTCACCCTTTACCTGCTCGCTTTCATTGAGGATGGCGTCCACCCTGCCCAGGTTAATGCTCACGTTCCTTCCCAGATAGCGCTGTACCACGCCGGTCATGACATCCTTTTCCTTCATATAATACTCGTTGTACAGTGCCTTGCGTTCTTCCTCGCGTATTTTCTGCAGAATCACGTTCTTTGCGTTCTGTGTGGCAATACGTCCGAATTTCTTGGAATCCAGCGGAATCTGTACCGTATCCCCAATCTCATACTTGGGATTCAGCATCTTGGCATCCGCCAGACTCATCTCCAGACAATCGTCCTCCACGTTTTCCACAACCGCTTTTTCTGCATATACTGCAAAGTCACAGGTATTTGGGTTCACCGTGACCTTAACATTATCGGCTTTTCCGAAATGGTTCTTACAGGCAGTGAGTAAAGAGTTTTCAATCGCTTCAATGAGCGTATCTTTGGAGATGTTCTTCTCTTTCTCCAATACCTCCATTGCCTCTAACAGTTCCTTGTTCATGTTTATCCTCCTATCCATGTCTCAGCATGTGAATGATCTAACTAAAAATCCAGCGCAAGCCGTATCAGGGCAATGTCCGCTTTTTCAAATACCATCTGGCTTCCGTCTTCCATGGTCAGCGTCACAGTATTTTCATCATATGCACTGAGGGCGCCCGTAAATTCCTTTTGCTTGTTAAGCTGACGGTAAAGCCTTACATCCACATCCTTGCCCATGCTTCTTACGAAGTCCTTTTCCTTCTTAAGAGGACGGCCCAGTCCCGGGGAACTGACTTCCAGAATATAGCTGTCGTCAATAAAATCCTCTTTGTCCAGCCAGTCGCTTAAGGCCCTGCTGATGACCTCACAGTCATCCACGGCAATCCCGCCTTCTTTATCTATATAAGCTCTCAGGTACCAGGTACCTGCTTCTTTTACATATTCCACGTCTACCAGTTCAAAACCATGCTCTTCCATCAGTGGAAGGAGGTGTTTCTCCACCCGGCTCTCATAGCTCTCCTTTTTTCCCATCGTTCCACCACCTTTCCTGTCTTTCCAAAACGAAAGAGTGGACTGGTGTCCACTCTTTTATCAGTAATTTACATTAGTTATCGTATACACTATACCATCATGCCGCTGTAAATGCAAGCATTTTCAAGGATTTTATCGAAAATTTCGTAACAGTTCAAAGTCCCGTTACATCTTCCTGTCCGTCCTGAATCTGGAAATCAAATCAAAAAGTTTCTTAGCTTCCTCTGAAAGTTCGCCTCCTGTTGCAGCGTTCTCCTCCACCATAGCGGCATTTGTCTGAACCACTCCTGATATCTGTTCGATCCCGATGCGCACCTGATCCAGGGATTTGGCCTGTTCCGTGGAAGCCTTTGATATGTCCTCCACCGCCTCCGCGATCTGTTGTGCGCTGGTAACCACCTGCCCCAGTGACTGTGCCGTCTCATTGGCGATCTTCTGTCCGTTATC
>ENA-OQJU01001057-OQJU01001057.1-human-gut-metagenome-genome-assembly--contig:-NODE-1057-length-11295-cov-2.723748_pt1 | contig 11295 bp, 9 predicted proteins | sample MGYA00242608_ERZ504774 | MGnify/ENA primary metagenome ERZ504774 (study PRJEB26092, sample SAMD00036349) | human gut metagenome | host: Homo sapiens | study: EMG produced TPA metagenomics assembly of...
CGCCCCAGGGAAGGACGGCATGGATGCGAACGCCCTATCTGCCGGAAACACCGGATATGGAGGAAAAGGCACAGGCGGATGCATTTCCCCGGACCCGGGCAACAAAAGAGGATTACTGCGGTTATAATACCCTGGAGGACAGCCAGGTAAAGGAAAATATTTTAAAGGCAGAGCTGGAAGACATGCAGCTTCTGGCCCATTGCAACGGTGACAGGGCGGCAGAGCAGTATATGGATATGCTGGAGGCAGTTTACAGGGAACTGGGGAGCGGGAACAGCAGGAAGCCTGGTTTTTACAGGGGCGATATCCGTCCGGTAATGATTCATGCCCAGCTTCTGGGGCTGGATCAGCTGGAACGGGTAAAGAGACTGGAAATCATTCCCTCCTTTTTCCTGGCCCATGTATACCACTGGGGGGATATCCACGTACGCAATTTTGGTCAGGAGAGGGCGGGACGCATCAGCCCGGCTGCATCGGCCCTGAAGGAGGGCATCTGTTTCACCCTGCACCAGGACAGCCCGGTTATTATGCCGGACATGATGGAGACTCTGTGGTGCGCCGTAAACCGGCGTACCAGGGAGGGAAAGGTGCTGGGACCAGAGGAACGCATTCCGGTCTGGGATGCGCTTAAGGCAGTGACGGTCAACGGGGCATACCAGTATTTTGAAGAAAATGAGAAGGGAACCGTCACGCCCGGGAAAAAGGCGGATTTTGTGGTGCTGGAACAGAATCCTCTGGAAACAGGGGCAGATGAGATACGAAATATCAGGGTGCTGGCAACCATCAAGGAGGACCGGCTTTTGTGGAAAGCATAGGATGAAAGAAAGAATATAAAAGAACTAAAAAGGACACAGCCGGGATGGGGGATTCACGGCTGTGTCCGTTATTAGGGATAATATATATATATAAAAGGAGTTGGGCATTCAATGATGATTACAGAATATCAATATACTTGGGTGTCTCCTCCACCTTGGGCGCATCCTTTGGCACCTGAAGCCTCAGTATGCCGTTTTCAAAACCAGCCTTGATATCTTCCTGGCGAATCTGCTCGCCCACAAAGAAGGTTCTCTTACATGAACTGGTATAGCGCTCCTTGTGAATCAGGGTGCCCTTGTCATCCTTGCCCTCGCTGGATTTGGTTATATCAGCGCTGACAGTCAGATATCCGTCCTTAAGCTCTGCCCTGATATCCTCTTTCTTGAATCCGGGAAGTTCAATCTCTAAAATATAGTTTCCATCCTTCTCCATGATGTCGGTACGCATCACCGGAAGCTTCTTGGCCTCCTCACCCTTTTCGGAGGCGCTGGTAAAGAATGGGTCATTGAAAAAGTCATCAAATAAATTAAGTCCGTAGTTTCTTCTTGGTATTAACATCATCGTTATATCCTCCTCGCTCATAGAACTGTTTGGTTTCATTTGCTTTATGCTTGTATTATAGCACGATTGTTAGCACTGTCAAGAGGTGAGTGCTAATAAAATTATAAAAAAAGTATGAAGTATATTAAGAGAGCATTTGCAGCCTGTACGCAGCATTTTCTGCGGCCTTCAGAGAAAAAACATAGAACCGTAAGCAGGGATTAAAGTAATACGTGGAAGGATATGGTAAAGTAATCATAAGGTTTCCGCATATCCGCGGCAGGGAGGGGAATATTATGAAACATTTGATGCAAATGATAACGAAAAGGAAAAGGAAGTATCTGGGAGCTGGGCTGCTTCTGACAGCCATATTTTTATCTGCGCTCACATCCGGGTGTGCTTTAAATGGCCTTCATAAGGGCACCCAGGATCTTACCCGGAATATACCCAAGGAAGAAGTGGAGACAGTGGATATTATGGAGCCATCCTATGAATCTGTAAATCCACGGAAGGAACTTACGGAATTTTCTCTGGAACTTCTGAGTGAAAACCTGTCCCATGGCAATTGCCTGATTTCGCCTCTTTCCATTGTCTCCGCCCTGGGAATGACTGCAAATGGAGCGGAGGGCAGCACGCGGGCGCAGATGGAACAGATGATGCATACGGATACGGCTGTCCTGAATGATTATCTGAAGGCATACACAGATTATATGCCCAACAGCGAGGCCTGCCAGGTCAACATAGCGAATTCCATATGGTTCAGGGACAGGGACAGCCTGGCTATAAATGAGGATTTTCTTAAAACCAGCCGGAATTATTACGATGCATCTATATTTGAGGCTCCCTTTGACGCGGGCACAAAGGATGACATCAACAGCTGGGTAAAGAAGGAAACCAACGGCATGATTCAGAAACTGCTGGAAGAGGCGCCGCCCCGGGACGCGGTTATGTATTTGGTCAATGCGCTGTCCTTTGACGGGGAATGGAGGGATATCTATAAAAAGAACCAGATACATAAAGGAACATTTAACGCGGAAAACGGGGAACACCAGTCCGCGGAGTTCATGTATTCCACAGAAGCAGTATATCTTGAAAATACATGGGGGAGGGGCTTCCTAAAACCGTATGGGGACGGCGCCTATGCATTTGCCGCGGTCCTGCCCGATGAGGGTATGACGATGAAGGAGTTCCTGGAGAGGTTAAAGGAAAATGGGATTACAGATCTTCTTGAACAGACCCGTAATAAAACCGTCTGTGTCAGATTGCCAAAATTTACAGTGGAATACAATGTGGTTCTCAACGAGTCCCTGACGGAATCCGGAATGAAAGATGCATTTGACAGCCAAAAAGCGGATTTTTCCTCCATGGCCCATTCAGATAATGATAATATTTATATAAGCAAAGTGATTCACAAGACTAAAATTGATGTGGACGAAAAAGGGACAAAAGCAGGGGCAGTGACGGCAGTTGAGGTATCGGAGGGCAGTGCCGTTCAAACAGAGGAACCAAAGGAGGTTTTTCTTGACAGACCGTTTTTCTATATGATTATAGATACCAGACAGAACTTTCCTCTTTTTATGGGCTGTCTGATGCAGCTGGAATAAAACGGATTTTCCCAAAACGGATTTCCCCAAAATTGATTTCCCCAAACCGGATTCTGTGCATTCTATGGAATTGCTGCCTGCGGGCTTGAAAAAAAGTGAAGGATTGTATAAGATATATCGTAAGGTTTGTTTTAAATATAATTTGACCTTCTGAGAAAACGAGGAAAACTACATGAAATCACAGATTACCATGAAGGATATGGCACAGCATTTTAATGTGTCCCTTAATACAATCCATAAAGCGATTTATGGAAAGCCCGGGGTGAGTGAAGCTACCAGAAAAAAAATAGTATCCTATGCGGAAAAAAATGGTTACAGGCTGAACGCCATGGCATCCATGCTGAAACGGAAAAATATGAAAATTGCAGTATGCCTGCCCAAACTGGATCAGGACAGCAAGTATTTCTACAGCTATATATGGCAGGGATACAGGATGTATCTGGCGGAACAGAGCGAATTTAACCTGGAGATTCAGGAGCTGGCCTATGAAAAGGGAGAACTTTCCCGGACACTGGAAGCATTATGTGAAAAGGTGAAGGCAGGGGAGGAGTTAGACGGACTTCTGACGGTTCCGCCGGGAGACGAAAAGGGAATCTGTGCAGTCAGATACTTTACAGATAAAGGGCTGCCTGTGGTTTTTGTGACCGAAGACCAGGACCGGTGCGGCCATTTGGGAACCGTGGTGGGGGATTATTACGCGGCAGGCCAGCTCATGGCGGAACAGGCCTGCAATATCCTGGCCAGGGGCCGGCGCATTCTCCTGATGACAGGTGACCCCTATAAGGATTCCCATTATCTGGTGGCAAAAGGGTTTCACGAATATATGCGGCAGGAGAAGAAGGAGTATGCTGTTGAGGATTTATACGGCTATTATGAATTAGACCATCTGGATAAAAACGTGCTGGATATTTTGAAGGAAAATCCCCCGGATCTGATTTGCTGCGTGTTTTCCAGAGGCAGCGCTGTCCTGTACAGGGCATTAAAGAAAAGCGGGATGGCAGGCAGGATTCCCGTCATTGCAAGCGATGTATTTGATGAGACGGTGAGGGCCTTAAAGGAAGGAGCCTTTACCAATCTGGTGTTCAAGGACCCCTGTAAGCAGTCATATCTTGCCATCAAGATGCTTTATGAGTACCTGCTCATGGATAAGGAACCAGCGGAAAAGGTACGCAGGGTGGAAATAGTACTGATATTTAAGAGCAACGTAAACTACTTCTGGGAAAATATTAAGGACATGCAGTATATGCGGACATAAACCGCGGACTTAACTGGCTGAAGCCGGAAAACAAAAAGACAGGGGCAGCGTTTCCTTCATAAATGCTGCCCCTGTCCTGGTCAAAGCTGCCGTTTAGTATTTACTTCCGTCCGGGTAAACGGGAATTGGCTCCATCTGTCTTGGAACATCCTGCATCACCATGGGGGCGCTTCCCATATCCTTCAACTTAAACTGGCTGATTAACCCCTTAAGAATCTGTGCCTGTCCGGATAACTCCTCGCTGGCTGCTGCTGATTCCTCCGCGGTGGCTGAATTGGTCTGCACCACATTGGAGATCTGGTCTATCCCCTGGGTTATCTGGCTGATGGAGGATGCCTGCTCCTCAGATGCCCTGGAAATCTGGTCTATGGTTCTGGTTACCTTCTGGGCGCCTTCCACGCTCTCTAACAGAGTGTGGGCTGTCGCGTCCGCAATCTTAGTGCCCTTTTCCACTGCCAGAATGGAGCTCTCTATCAGCACCGCCGTATTCTTGGATGCTTCCGCTGACTTGCTGGCAAGATTGCGCACCTCATCCGCAACCACTGCAAAGCCCTTTCCTGCTTCTCCTGCGCGGGCCGCCTCCACCGCTGCGTTGAGCGCCAGTATGTTGGTCTGGAAGGCAATATCCTCAATTGTCTTGATAATCTTTCCGATCTCGCTGGAGGAGGAGCTGATTTCCTTCATCGCTTCAATCATGGTCTGCATCTGCTGGTTGCTCTCCGTCATCTTTAGCCCCACATCATCTGCCAGCTTGTTGACATTGTGCGCATTCTCCGCGTTAGATTTCACCTGATTGGAGATTTCATTGATCGTGGCGGCCAGCTCCTCCACTGAGGAGGCCTGTTCCGTGGCTCCCTGGGAAAGGGCCTGGGAACCGGACGCAACCTGGTCACTGCCGGATGCCACCTGGTCCGCCGACTGGTTAATCTGTCCCAATACAGATGAAAGCTTGTCAATGATCTGATACATGGATGTTGCCAGCTGTGCAAATTCGCCTACATAAAGCTCTTTGGCCTTAGAATCCACACTGAAATCCCCATTACCCAGAGCTGACAGCCCCATTCCCATATCCTGTATAATCCCCTTAAAATTATGGGTCAGGGTCCTCATGCTCTCAGAGAGGCTGCCCAGTTCATCCTCTGAAACGTAGCTGATCGACACCTCAAGATCTCCTGCGGACATCTTTTTAGCCGCTTCCTCAATCTCGCTGATTGGCTTGGTGAGGGCTTTTGTGATATAAATGGCAAGTGTGACCGTCAGTGCCAGAGCCAATGCAGCTATGGTGCTCAGAAATACCAGGGCAGAGGTCTGGGCCTTGGCGGACTGAGAATAGTCCTCGGCCGCGATCGCAGTGGTACCAGAATCAACTTCGCTCATTAAATTCATAAATTCCTGCATTAATGGCTGGTATTTAGTAAAAAGAAGATCAGCCGCTTCTGTATTCTTATTCTGTCCTGCCAGGTCAAGAATCTCTATCCGGTATGGCTTTGCCTCTTCCAGAATGTTCAGGGCCCGGTCAAGCACCGCCTTATCACCTCTGAAATTCTGCCGTAAATAGTCGAAGGCCGGAGACAATGTATTAAATTGTTCATTGGCCTGGGTAATATAATTCTGTGTTTCAGCAGCATCATCCGTAAGCATGCTGATTGCTATACACTTTAAGCCTGTCTGGGTAGCACGGCACATATCGGTTGTCTTATTGGAAACCGGGTATCCCACTGTGTAGAAATCTCCAAAATTCTTACCGGAGTTGCTCAGACTCATAATTGATACCATAAGTGAAATTAAAAAAAGTATAATGATAACTCCAAATGTAACAATTAATTTTTTACCAATTTTTAAATTCTTCATAAAATTCATAAATCGACTCTCCTTAGTAATCATGACCCGGTGACTGGTGCCATGGCAGTCTATGCATTCTGCAAATCATCTGTTTGTATGGCTGCTCTGTTGCTCCTTCCGGTCTCAGCCATTCATCGCTGATTATACCCTCCCACTCAACAGCATGGTTGACTATAAAAATAGTTTGCATATTTCCCCCTTTTACGTCATTTTTAGCAGAACCATGGGAATAAATTACCGGCCTGAACCATGGCTGGACAAGTTTGCCGGTATTTATCCCCCGCCCTGTGTGAGTATACCAAACCAGCACACAAGGTATATACGATATATCGGCATAAAAAGCTAAATTATAAATGATTTAATTTATTCAATGGTGTTCTACAGACGGATTCTTTCTCATAAAGATTAAAAAACCACCTATCCAGCTTTTCCCAGGAGAATGTCCCATGAACAATATTCAATATAATATCCGCGCAAACCCGGATTCTTTTCCGGTTGCACACTCAAATTGGTATCCTCCCGTGGCTGTTCTGGAAAAGAACCAGCAATACGCCCAGATCCTTATGGCGGATTTAGCCTCAACCGCCAGCGAAATGACCACGGTACACCAGTATCTGTATCAATCCTGGACCATCAATGATCATCATCAAAACATACGCCGTGTCATTCAACGCATAGCCGTCGTTGAACAGCACCACTTTTCTATAATCGGACAGCTCATTCACCTTCTTGGAGGCCAGCCCGAATGCCGTTCATCCAGGCCCAATTCCTATTGGTGCGGGAATATGGTAAGTTACAGCTGTGAACTCCCTGTAATATTGTCTGATAATGCCCGGTCAGAACAGTTTGCGGCTCAGGCATACGCGGCCCAATCAAAAGAAATCAAAGACCCTCATGTTTCTAAAATGCTTGCAAGGTTATCATTAGACGAAAAACTGCATTATAAAATTTTTAGTGATTATTTGTCTCAAATTGAATGAACCTATCCGCCGTCCCCTGTTTTGATGGGGCGGTTTATTTAAATGGATTTCCTGCATCTAAATCAAACAAGGGGATGGGGCAAAATCAGGTGACCAATCTGGTTTTGCCCACCCCTTTTTTGTCGTTTTTTGTGAAAAAAGGGAAACGTTACTTCTTAGAAACGCAAAGAGGATAAACGGGACAGCGGAAAAGATAATATAAAAACATGTTAAGTATATGTTAATAAAATGATAAAATAGCAAAAAATCATTGAAATATTATGCAAAATAACAATAAAGTCAACCTCCGCATCTTGACACCGGCAGAATAATATAGTAAGATGAAAACATGATAAGGGAAACGTTTCACTAAAATGTATCAGGAGGTTTATTATGAAGACAAAAAAGGCGTATTCGTTGGCACTGGCAGCCGTCATGGCATCATCCGTACTGTGGGGGTGCGGTTCTTCCTCAACTGACCCGGGGACTGGGGCAGCTGAAGATTCAGACAGCGGGACAAAGGAGGCCGGGGGAGGGCAGACCCTGCGGGTGACTGTTCAGGCGTGGATGATGGGGAAATATGATTTTGAGAGGATTGCAAAGGAATTTGAGGAAGAGAATCCGGGTGTAAAAGTAGTCTATAACCAGGTGGACAATGTGGACGTGACCTCCAGCATGCTGGAGTGGTCCCAGGGAAAGACAAACTGCGATTTAGCCTTGGGCGGCGACCGATCTGAGACGGTTCCGTACGCTGCCAATGATTATGTGGGGGAGTTTACGGACGAGAACTTCTTTAACGGGGATTTTACCAAGGATAAGTTCATCGGGTCATTTCTGGAAAGCGGAAATGCTGACGGGGTACAGTACATGATTCCGCTGCTGGGAGAAGTCTTGGGATGCGTGGTAAATATACCGATGATGCAGGAGGCCGGCTACGTGGCAGAGGACCAGACTATCACTGCCCCGGCAGACTGGAATGAGATGTATGAATATGCAAAGAACCTGACAAAGGACGGACAGACCGGACTGGCGGTTGACTGGGGCAACAACATGGCGGTAAAGGCCTACGACGCATGCGTCATGGGGGCCAACGGAAACTTGTACGAGTCAGACGGGAATACGCTGAACTTCACGGCCGGTCCCGTTAAAAACATGCTCCAGGTATGGCAGGATTTAGTAAAGGACGGCTATACCACCACGGATGTATTCGCGGATGCCGATGCAAACAGGACGAATTTCAAGGCCGGAAGGGTAGCCATGCACATTGCCCCGGCATCCAGATGGATTGAGGCAGGAGAGCTTCTGGGGGCAGAGAATGTAGGCGTTATGCCCATACCGGGCACAGACACCCATGGTTCTGTTTCCTACATACATGGCGCCGTTATTCCCAAGGCATCTGAAAACCAGGAGCTGGCCATTAAGTTCATCAAGGATAAGCTTTTGCAGGAACAGTTCCAGACAGATTCCATGAATTCCTACGGCAAGATGTCACCCATGAAGGCCCATTACGAGAAACTGGATAATCCATATTGGCCAACTGTCCTTGACTTTACAGAAAAAGCAACGACGCCTCCTCTGTACAAGGACTACACAAAGCTGGATACCAACATGCAGATAGAGCTTCAGAAGATGCTCTCAGGCGGTTCCACGGTTGATGAGTTTTCTGCCAATATGAGTAAGTTCATGACCACCATTGACCTGAGCACAGGTATGAACAAATAAAACCAGCCGGCAGGGCCGGTTCAATGACAGTCTTTGCATTGGCCGGTTTTCCTGCCGGTATCATAGAAATAGGATGAGGTGGAATATGGGGAATAAAAAAAGTGTGGGCATACAGCTGAAAAAGATGATACCCGGCTATGCCTTTGCAGCTCCGGGGGTTATATTTGTGGCTGTTTACATGGGGTATCCGCTGATACGCTCGCTTTACCTGAGCTTTACCAATTACAATTTTGCCTTTGACAAGAAGCCGGTATTCGCAGGTCTTTCCAACTTTGCAAAGATGTTTTCCGATGCATACTTTATGGATTCCCTGAGAAATACCGTGGTATTTTCACTGCTGTTTTTCCCGTCCATCATGATTATTTCCCTGATAATCGCCATGCTTTTAGACAAGGGCGTCAGGGGATCGGGAATCTTTCGCACCTGCGTATTTGTATCCATGGTGGTGCCGCTTTCCCTGACCGGCATTATTTTCCAGTGGATTTTAAACAACCAGTATGGCCTTCTCAATAGCGTGCTCAGGGAAATGCTGCACCTGGACGCTTGGGCCCACAACTGGCTGGGAGAAGGAAAATGGGCCATGTTTTCCATCGTAATTGTCAGCTTATGGAAAAATATGGGAATGCTTGTGATTTTCTTTATGGCAGGCCTTGCAGGAATCCCGTCGGATATCATCGAATCCGCCAAGATTGACGGGGCCAATGCATTCCAGAGGATTTTCAGGATTATTCTGCCTAATCTGAAGGAAAGCTATGTAATCTGCGGCCTGTGGGCCATTATCCAGTCCGTGAAGGTGTTTGAACAGCCCTTCGTCATGACAAACGGCGGGCCGGGCACATCCACCCTGGTTCTATACCAGTACACATGGATGAACGCGTTTAAATATTACGAGATGGGCTATGCGTCTGCCATCGGTTATTTTATGGGGGCGGTTATCCTGGTCTTGTCATGTATCAATCTTTACATCAACAGGACAAAGGATGAGGATGAAGTGAAACGGAAAAAGACCGGAAAAAGGAGGAACAGGGCATGAGTATTAAGAAAAACGCCGGCAGCATAGCCGTGTTTATATTGCTGTTCGTCATATCCTTTATTTTCATTATCCCCTTCATATGGACGATGCTCACCTCGCTAAAGCCGGATGAAGAGATATATTCCTCAGTCCTTGCCTTTCTTCCTGTAAATCCCTATCTGGGCCACTATACGGGTATTTTTACAAAACTGGGAAACTTCTTTAAATATTTCTCCAATTCCGTTGTGGTATCCTTTTGGAGCGTGCTGTTCAACGTGCTTTTCGCAGCCACCCTGGGATATTCCTTTTCCAAGTTTCAGTATTGGGGAAGGGACCTGTTCCTTGGATTTGTTCTGCTAATCATTACCCTGCCCTATGTTATATACCTGATACCGATTTACATTATGCAGTCGCGTTTTGACCTGATTGATACCAGGCTTGGCCTCATACTTCCGTACATTGCAACCAACCTGCCCATGTCCGTATTCATCATGAGAGGACAGTTTAACGGCGTTCCCAACGAGATGATGGAAGCAGCCAGAATTGATGGAGCAGGCCAGTGGCAGACCTTCAGCCGTGTGATGCTGCCCATCGTAAAGCCTGGAATCGCCACGGTCATCATCATGACATTTATCTCAGTGTGGGGTGAGTTTACATACGCCAGAACCCTGTGCACCACGGCAAAATCCCAGACCCTTGCAGTAGGCATCACCTTCCTGCGGGATGAGGCTGCTTCGTGGCAGTACGGTACCCTGACAGCAACCATTATCCTGTCCCTGATTCCTGTGCTGGCAATCTTTTTGTCCATGCAGAAATATTTTATCAAGGGAATCATGGCAGGAGCAGTGAAAGGATAGGAGACAGCTTATGAAAATCGTAAAATTTGAAACCTGGTGGGTTAAACGAAATAAGTGCCTGTTTGATGAAAAACGCAAGGGCAAGAGCAGTATGGATTGGGATGTGGTGGTGCTTAAGCTGACAACGGATAACGGATACCAGGGAATCGCAACAGCCCTGGCAGCGCGGTCAGGCCGGGTGACGGAAAGCTATCTGCACGATAACATTGCTCCGGTGGTTCTGGGTGCATCCCCTTATGACAGGGAAAAAATATGGCATGAGCTGTGGAACATTGACAGGCACCTGACCTTTTTTCCTGTATATCTGCCGGGCCCGGTGGATGTGGCTCTGTGGGATATCTGCGCCAAGGCAGCAGGACTTCCGCTCTATCAATACATAGGCGCCTACCGCCGGTCTCTGCCTGTATATGCCAGCGGGCTGTTCCATGAGGACCCGCAGGAGTATGTGCGGGAGGCCCTCTATTACAAATCCAGGGGAATCAACTGTTATAAAGCCCATCCCTCCGGTCCCTGGGAGCTGGATATGGAAATCCATGAGAATATACGCAAGGCAGTGGGACCGGATATGAAGCTCATGAGCGACCCTGTGGCGGAATATACACTGGAAGAAGCAGTCAGGGTGGGAAGGCACCTGGAGAAGCTGGGGTATGAATGGCTGGAGGAACCCTTCCGGGATTTTGAACTGAAC
>ENA-OQJU01001068-OQJU01001068.1-human-gut-metagenome-genome-assembly--contig:-NODE-1068-length-11159-cov-4.241834_pt1 | contig 11159 bp, 8 predicted proteins | sample MGYA00242608_ERZ504774 | MGnify/ENA primary metagenome ERZ504774 (study PRJEB26092, sample SAMD00036349) | human gut metagenome | host: Homo sapiens | study: EMG produced TPA metagenomics assembly of...
TGATCTTGCAAGGGGATAAGGATATGCAAGTATCCGTAAAAGACGCCGAACTATTGAAGCGATCCCAACCTTCGGCCGATTACCATTTGATCGGGAATATGAACCATCTGATGAAGACTTGCGATACGATGGATCAGCAAAAACAGATGGCTACCTATACTGATCCGGCCCTTCCGTTGCATAAGGATGTGCTGATATTAATTGAAAAGTTTGTGAGTAAACCTTGAACTGTTGTATCTTTGCGGTCATAAATTAAAGAGACAGTATGATTTCGGTTGAAGGACTAACAGTGGAGTTTGGCGGTTTTACGCTTTTTGATGATATTTCTTTTGTGGTAAACAAGAAGGACCGTATCGCTTTGGTGGGCAAGAACGGAGCGGGCAAATCTACAATGTTGAAAATATTCGCAGGCCTGCAATCGCCGACTTCTGGAACTGTTAGCGTACCGAAGGAGGTCACGATCGGATACCTGCCCCAGCACATGCAATTGGTGGATACCCGTACGGTTCGGGAGGAGGCGGAATGCGCTTTCGAGCATATCCATGAGATGGAGGAGGAGATCAATCGCTTGAATACTCAATTGGCGGAGCGTACGGATTATGACTCCGAGGGCTATCAAAAGCTGATTGATCGTGTCACGTATCTATCGGAGCATTTCCAGATGATGGGAGGAAACAACTACCATGCGGAGTTGGAGCGTACATTGGCCGGACTAGGTTTTAGCCGTAGCGATTTCGACCGCCCGACGTCTGAGTTCAGCGGAGGCTGGCGCATGCGTATCGAGTTGGCGAAGCTCTTACTCCGTAGGCCGGACGTGTTGCTGCTGGATGAGCCGACGAACCATCTGGATATCGATACGATCGAGTGGCTGGAGGGGTATGTGAAACGCTATCCCAAGGCAGTTGTCCTCGTATCCCATGACCGTATGTTTCTGGATGATGTCGTGGATGTCGTCTATGAAATCGAATACGGTGTCATGCGGCGGTATCCGGGAAATTACAGCAATTACGTGAATGTGAAAAAAAGTGATCTGGAACAGCAGAAAAGTGCTTATATTCGCCAGCAGAAGGAAATTCAGCGAATGGAGGAGCTGATTGAGAAGTTCCGGTATAAGAAAAACAAGGCTGCCTTTGCACAGTCAAAAATCAAATATCTGGACCGTATGGAGCGTATCGAGGATCCCAAAAGCAACGAGAAAAGCTTCAATGCCCGCTTTGTACCCAATGTAAAGGGTGGAAAACGGGTCCTGGAGGTACAGGATTTGACAATTGGCTATGACCAGCCGCTATGTACCGTGAATCTGGAGGTTATGCAGTCTGCCAAGATTGCCGTGATCGGGCCAAACGGAAAAGGAAAGTCAACCTTCATGAAAACGCTGATGAAGCAGGTGGAGCCGCTGTCCGGCAGCTTTCTGCTCGGGCATCAGATCGAGGTTGGATATTTTGATCAGGAGCTTGCGCAGTTCAACAGTGCAAATACCGTGCTGGAAGAGGTGTGGAACGACTTTCCGGATTTGAATCGCACCGAGGTGCGCACTGCACTGGGATGCTTTCTCTTTACTGGGGAAGAGGTTTTCAAAACCGTAGACTGTCTGTCCGGAGGAGAGAAGGTACGCCTGAGCTTTGTGAAGCTGATGCTGTCACACCCCAATTTCCTTTTAATGGATGAGCCGACCAACCATCTGGATCTCATCGGAAAAGAGGCGCTGGAGGAATCCCTGAAGGATTATGAGGGCACGATGCTGTTTGTTTCCCATGACCGTTACTTTATCAGCAAGCTGGCAACCGCGATTCTGGTCATTGATGATGGTAAGGCAAGCTATTATCCGCTGACCTATGAGGAATATATGAACAGGGATAAGGCGCAGCCGGTGGAAAAGAAGCAGCAGCCGGAGAAAAAAGAAAGTGCAAAGCCGGAGCGCTACATCAATTACGGCAAGGAAATCAGTAAGCTGGAAAAAAAGATTGCGGTGAAGGAGGAGGAGCTGGAGGCTCTTCGTGAGCTACGCTTTGAACCGGAGTATTACCACGATTATCATAAAATGCAGGAGCTGGATGAAAAAATTGATCTTATTCACAATGAAATTGAAAATCTGATGCAAAAGTGGGAAGAATACAGTGAGAAAGTAGAAAACTAAGAAAGAAGGGATTCACTTGAAGGTTTTTGAAAAAAACAAGCTGGGGCATATGGAGCTGAGCAATCGCATCGGAGTACCTGCCATGTGTACCTATATGGTGAAAACAAAGGATGGTGTGGGAAATCTGCATCATGTTGCGCATTATGATACGCTTGCCAAGGGGCGGCCGGCCTTTATCGTGCAGGAAGCTACGGCAGTAAATGCCCACGGCTATATCAATGATGAATGTCTGGGGATCTTTACACCGAGGCAGCGGCAGATTCTGAAGGAAATTGTGGATTGTGTTCATGCCTATGGTGTGAACATCGGTATTCAGTTAAATCACGCCGGAATGAAAAATACCTTTGGTAATCAGAAGTATGGACCGATGGAGCAGGGGGATGTCATCTCTCTGGATGAGGACGGTATCAATGAGCTGATTGTGAATTTTGAATTCGCAAGCCGCTGGGCACGGGAGCTTGGATATGATTTTGTGGAGGTGCATGCCGCCCACGGGTATCTGATTAACCAGTTTTTATCTCCGCTCACCAATCAGCGCAGCGATGCATATGGGCAGGACCGTACCCTTCTGCTTCGCCGTATCGTGGAGGGCTGCCGGGATAATTTTGAGGGAGATATCGTGGTTCGTATCTCTGCCGAGGAATATGAAGCCGGTGGTCTGCATCCGGAAGATATGAAGTCAACGGTACAGGTGATTGAGGAAGCCGGAGCTGCTGCGATTTCCGTATCCAGCGGCGGGTTGAATACAGGAGCTGTACATGCGTACCCGCTGTATCAGATACCCTATGCGGAAACGATCCGTACCATGACGACGTTACCGGTCATGGGGGTTGGCTGTATTACCAAAGAATCAGAAATCAGTCAGATCCTGCAGGAGGAGCGCTGTGATTATGTGCTTCTCGGGCGGAAATTACTGCGTGATCCGTTTTTTCTGTTGAAATGGCAGGATGAGCTGGGATTGCTTCGTGAGGAAGAAATCGGTCAGTGTCTGTATCGTGGAATCCATATGAAATAATGTAGAAACAGTCTTCGGACTGTTTTTTTCTGGAAAACTGGCGGCATGTGTCAAATTTGAAACAGCGGATATTGTAATATACAGGCAGGTGATGGTATGTATTTGATAAAACTGTGCGAATTTACAGATGCCCTACTTTTTAACAATTATATAGGGGAAGGAACAGGTTTGAATACAAAATCAGCTGTGCAGATGGTGGGTATTTATTACAGAATGTCTTGTAATGGAATGCAATGATAAACGTATTTTTGTACAGGTGCTGAAGAATGAGGTTGCAGGGGATACAGCAGTATCGTCTTACTACATAATGAAAGGTGTGCGTTTTATTTACATCATGTGTTATGATATCTGTCTGAAAGATAAAGGAGATTCTATGGGAAAGGTCACAATTAAAATTTTTGGTATCGGTGATGGCGGGAATACTATCATCCGCCATATGCTGCAGCATAGACTGCACGGTGTGGAATATATTGCGGTCAATACCAATCGGCTTGCTTTGCTGCAGCTTTCGCAGGAGCATAAACTATTGATTGGAGAAAAGCAGACGAAAGGATATGGGACAGGAGCAGATTCGTTATTGGGCAAGCGTGCAGCAATCGAGGCGAAGGAGGAAATCTGTAAAAGAATGAAGGGTGCGGATATGATACTGTTATGTGCCGGTCTTGGGGGCGGTACAGGGAGCGGAGCACTTCCGGTATTTGCACAGCTTGCCAGAGAGCTGCATGCGCTGACCATTGCGTTTGTAACGCTGCCCTTTCCCTTTGAAGGAAAAAAACGCATGCGCACTGCCATGGCATCTATGGAAGAAATATATTCGTACACGGATACCTGCATTACGCTCTCTAACCGTCATATCCTTCAGCATCTTGGCAATGCTCCGATCACCAGTGCATTTTCCACAGCAAACAGCATCATTCAGCAGGGAATACAGGCACTGTACGAGCTGATTACCATTCCTGTTTACATCAATGTTGATTACGCGGATATCTGTACAACGATGGAAAAACAGAAGCACGGGTTTATCGGTGTCGGATATGGAATCGGGAATCGGAAAGGGGAAGATGCAGTCAAGGAGGCTTTATCCGCAAGTCTTTTAGAACATGATATCAGGGGACTGCATCATGCGATTGTTCACATATGCGGTAACAGTGAGCTGACATTGGAGGAGGTTCAGCAAATTGTCAATTTCATACATACGGAGGCTGGTGGTGCACTGGATATCATATTCGGCATGGCAATCAATGATAGTTTAAAGGACGAGGTCATTGTAACGATTCTTGCGGCAGGATGAGCCTCTTAAAAAATATTTACAGGAAGTATAGCAATAAAAGCAGCTAGAAGAAAATCTATATATTCTATGTATACATTCATGAATTCCTGCATAATTCCTTTCATTCTGCACACGATAACAGCAGGTGATGCAAATGAAAAAGGAATATGAGAAACTGAACACCCGCCTGAAAGAACAAATGCAGACGGATTTAAACTTTGATATCGTCGTTAAACCGCTACTCGTACAGGGAATCCATATGAGCCTGTATTTCGTGGATGGCTTTGCGAAGGATGAAATACTGGAAAAGATGATGGAGTTTCTGTTGAAAGCAGACATAAAGGAATGCGTGGAAACACAGGATATTCAAACCTTCTGCGACTCCTGGCTCTCCTATCTCGAGGTGGATGTGCAGCCGGATTTTGCGGCGATGATTACATCTGTTTTAAGCGGCAGTGTCCTGATGATTGTGGAGGGCTATGAAGAAGGTATCGTGATTGATGCCAGAACGTATCCTACACGCAGTATGCAGGAGCCGGAGGATGATAAGGTGCTGCGCGGCAGTCGGGATGGTTTTGTGGAAACACTGATTTTCAATACAGCCTTAATACGGCGAAGAATCCGCGATACGCATCTGCGAATGGAATACCATACGCTGGGCTCCATGAGCAAAAGTGATATCGTGCTGTGCTATATGGATGGACTGGCGGATCAGGATTTGCTGGATGATATCCGCAGAAAGCTGTCGGAAATCCATGTGGAGGCGCTGACCATGGCGCAGGAGAGTCTTGCCGAGGCACTGGTACCGCACAAATGGCTGAATCCGTTTCCTAAGGTCCGCTATACAGAGCGCCCGGATGCGGCCAGCAGTAATATTCTGGAGGGAAAGGTCATTTTGATGATTGACAACTCGCCCAGCGTGCTCATCCTGCCGACCAGCTTTTTTGACTTCATACAGGAGGCACAGGACTATTATCTGCCACCGATTACCGGAAGCTATCTGCGCATCGTACGCATTCTGGTGTTTTTCCTGACACTGCTTGTCACACCCATCTGGTACTATCTCAACTGCAATCCGCAGCTGACACCGGACTGGCTCAGCTTTGCGATGATACAGGACCATATGAATCTGCCAATCATCGTGCAGTTTCTGGTGCTGGAATTCGGTATTGATGCTTTGAAGATGGCATCTCTCAACACCCCAAGCTCCCTGAACAGCTCCTTCAGTATCATCGGTGCACTGATTCTGGGGGATTTTGCAGTGAATGCAGGCTGGCTGGCACCGGAAATTATCCTGTATATGGCATTTGTGGCACTTGCGAACTTCACGCAGCCAAGCTATGAGCTGGGCTATGCGATCAAATTCATGCGTGTGATGCTGCTGGTGCTTACGGCGATTTCACCGGTTTGGGGCTTCTGGCTCGGTATCGCACTTATGCTGATTATCATGGCAAGCAACCGCACCGTGACAAACACCTCCTATTTCTATCCGCTGTTTCCGTTCAATCCACATGATTTCAAAATGATATTCGCACGAAAAAAGCTGCGCGGGAAAAGCAGCAGCCGTTCCTGAAACTTTTGCTTCCATAATCTGCGAAACGTGTTACCATATGCATGAGGATGTGATTTGCATATGGAAAAAACAATACAGGATAATATACTGGCACATTGTATGGAGCTGGCGCTGATGCCTGCTTTGCTGTACAGCTATCGCGACGGCGGTGTTCTGTACTGGATCGTATTGATTTTGATGGATGACTATATATTGAAGCATCAGGATGTGAAGGGATTGCTGCCGCTGTGGGGGGATGCACGCTATAAAAAGGATATCCGTCTGCTGCTGATTCTGGAGGGCTGTATGCTGGCAGGTATTGTGATCATCGCCTTTAAAAACTGGCAGGTTTCCGCGATTCTGCTTGTGAATGACCTGATTCTTGATTTTATCGGTATATTTGGACAGTATAATACAAAGAAAAACAAATAGGAACTTTAAAAATAGCGGATTATGTGCTAAAATAATGCCGTAATGTTAAATGTTAATAGGAGGAATTATAACATGGCAAATTGTTTAGTTGCACAGTCTGGTGGACCAACTACCGTTATTAACGCTTCTTTGGCAGGTGTGGTACGCGCAAACCAGTTGAACCCTGTATATGACCACGTATATGGTGGATTAAATGGTATTGAAGGAATTCTGGAAGACCGTTTATACGATCTGACAAACATGAGCGAGTACGAAAACAGACTTCTGCGTCAGACGCCGTCTTCTGCACTTGGAAGCTGCCGCTACAAGCTGAAGAGAAACGATGAAACAGATTACCGCAAGCTGGTTGAAATCATGGACAAGCATGATATCGAAATTCTGTTCTATATCGGCGGAAATGATTCCATGGATACTGTTGATGCACTGAGCCAGTGGGCGAAGGCAAACAATATCGACAAGCGTTTTGTTGGTATTCCAAAAACAGTAGACAATGACCTGATGGTTACTGACCACTGTCCGGGATTCGCTTCAGGAGCTAAATTTGCTAATGAAGTTGTAAACGCTACTTGGCTGGACTACAACGTATATACACGTGAAGAAGTATTTATTCTGGAAACAATGGGTAGAGATGCAGGATGGCTTGCAGGTTCTACAGTTGTTACCGGAAGAGTTGACCTGATTGTTCTGCCTGAGGTTGATTTCGATAAGGAAAAATTCCTTGCACAGGTTAAGAAATGCATGGATGAAAAAGGAAAATGCTACATCGTTACAAGTGAGGGTGCTCACTATGCAGACGGTACATACATTGCAGCCGGTGAAGCTGTAAATGACGGTTTCGGACACGCTGTATTAGGTGGTGCCGGTGAAAACCTGAAAAACATGATTCTGGAAGCTGGTATCGCTCCTCGTGCTAAGGTGCAGGATCTGAGCACTGCAGCAAGAAGCTCCAACTTCGCACAGTCACTGGTTGACGTTACAGAAGCATTTGAGCTGGGTATGTCAGCACACAGCAGAAGTGCTGATGGCAAATTTACAGGACACGTAGTTGCCGTACAGAGAGAATATGTGGATGGAAGATACAATGCAAAATTCATCTCCGGACCTGCTGAAAACTTCGCTAACCATGTAAAACATGTACCGGTTGAATGGATTCTGCCGGATTACCAGGGTCTGACACAGGAATTCTATGACTACATCACACCACTGATTCAGGGTGAGCCTACACTGATCATGGAAAACGGAATTCCTAAGACAATCGTTCCTTTCAACAAACGATAAGATTATACATGAACAGCAAAAAGGATGTGTTCTCATATTGAGAGCATCCTTTTTTTTGCAGCTGCCTGGGAGCGAAAGGGTGTCCATATATAATGCACAAATTTATCATTTTGTCTGAAAATAAAGTGATACATAGCATGCTGATGCATTTGGTTTCATAAAAATGACGGTTTTCTTTCATGAAAATGTAAACAAAAATGACATTTTCGTGTGAAAGTGAGAGTTAAAATATTGTATTTCTATGTGAATTACGATATAATAAGGTCATTATCAGGAATGATAGGAGGGAATTAGATGAAAAAGCTATTCAAAGTGATGGCCGCAGCAGCATGTGCGCTTTCACTGACAGCCTGTGGAGGATCTTCTAAAAAAAGTGATACATTAGTTGTAGGAGCTGAGGAACTTACAGGAACATTTTCACCATTGTACTACACTGGTGCTTACGACGGATACGTAATCGATCTGGTGTACAACAAGTTGATGGAGTATGACGTGGATGGTAATTTACAGCCTTCTCTGGCAGAAAAAACGGACGTTGCCAAGGATGGTAAAACAATTACATTCAATCTGAGAAAGGGTGTTAAGTTCTCAGACGGAAGCGACTTCACAGCAAAGGATGTTGAATTCTCATACAAGGTAGTTTCAGATCCAAGCTATACAGGACGTTTCATCTCTACTTGCCAGTATCTGGAAGGATACAAGCAGTACAACAACAAAAAGAACAAGGAAGAACCAGATTATCCTGGTATCGAAGTGAAGGACGATTATACTGTCGTATTCCACTTCACAGAAGCAAGAAACGATAATCTGCAGAGTCTGATGAACATCAGTGTTATCAGCTCTAACCAGTTTAAGGATTCCTATGCTTACAAGAAAACAAAACCAATTCAGGATGCTGTAGGTAAACCAATCGGAACCGGACCATACGTATTGGACAAATGGGAAGCTGGTACAGGTGCATCTCTGAAAAAGAATGAGAAATACTGGGGCGATGATTACAAGGGTATTGCAAATGTCATTATCAAACCGGTAAAGATGGAAACGGAATATCAGGAACTGAAATCCGGCAATATCGACCTGCTGGCAGGACAGATTGAGCCTAAGAAAATCGGACCTGCTTCCAACAACGAGGATCTGACAATCAACCACTACCCACGTGGTGGTATGGGTTACATCACTTACAACACAGTAAATGGTGCAACAAGTGAAAAAGAAGTACGTCAGGCACTGTCTTACGCATTCGACCGTCAGTCTTTCGTGAATTCTTACTATGAATGCAAGGACTGCAAGGATCTTGATGGTGTAGAAATCGGTTATGTACCAACAACATGGAACAACCCAATCTCTAAGCTTGGTAAAGTTATCACAGGCGAGGAAAAGGTTGACGGCTTAACAAACTACAGCTATGACATCGAAAAGGCTAAAAAGCTTCTGGATGATGCAGGATGGAAAGTCGGAGCTAGCGGATTCCGTGAAAAAGACGGACAGAAGCTGGAAATCAAAATCATGGCAATCAAAGATCATGATATCCTGAACAACCTGATCCCTATGTGGAAAAAGGCTTGGGGTGAAGAGCTGAAAGCTGATGTTAAGGTTGTAACTGTTGACTTCAACACACTGATGGATAAAGTATACTATGACAAGAACATTGAAGAATGGAACGTTTACTTCATGGCTACTTCTTTCACAGATGATACAATGTCAGGTGCTGTAACGAACTTTGATTCCAAATATGTTGGTGATGGTCTGGACAACACAAGCCGTCTGAAAGACGAGAAGCTGGATAGTCTGATGGATGCTGCATTGACAGAAATGGATATGGATAAAGCAAAAGACAAATGGGTAGAGGCTCAGAAACAGGTAAATGAAGACGTTTCTGCACTGCCTGTATATGGTAACACTTACTTTGACTTCTACAACAAGAAGATCAAGAACCTGAAGACAAGTGCACTGTACCAGTGGACACATGGTCTGAGGGATGCTACAATCGAGTAAATTTAAGTAGTAAACTGTAAAGTGTTCAAATAAGAGCAAGGATACACTTGCTCTTATTTATGTTTTAATTCAACTTCTATGTTTCAAAATTAAGTTTTTTTTGGAGGTGATCTCATGCTGAAATATATAGTTAAACGTTTGCTAAATCTAATTCCTGTCATATTTATTATTTCAATCGTCATTTTTGGGACCGTAAAAGGAATGCCAGGAGATCCAGTTGATGCTTATCTGGGAATGGGAAGCAAGGCTACCCCGGAACAGAAACAGCAGATTCGTGAGGAATTGGGACTTGATAAATCTCTGCCAGAACAGTATGTAATCTGGGTTGGAAATCTTGCTAAAGGAGAACTGGGGACATCTACCAAGTTCAAACTTCCAGTTTCTGAAATCATTGGAGACTACGTATGGAATACATTCCTGCTGAACCTGGTTTCCCTCGTTATCGGTATCGGGCTTTCTATTCCGATTGGAATTAAGCAGGCAACAAAAAAATTCTCTAAATTCGACAATTTCTGGACAGTATTCTCCTTATTGGGTGTATCTGTGCCAACGTTCTTCTTTGCGCTGATTCTGATTTTCTTCGTAGCGCTGCCTTCCGGCGTGATACCGGTCAACGGTATGCGTACCCCGGATCTTGCAGTCTTCGGATATGATAATATATTCCAGGAAATCGGAGATGTTGCATTGCATATGCTGCTGCCGACAATTGTACTTGCGTTCGGTAACTTTGCGACCTTCTCCCGTTATGTACGAAGCTCCATGATCGATGTTATCAATCAGGACTATGTACGAACCGCGCGTGCAAAGGGCTTGAAAGAGAAAACAGTGATTTACCGTCATGCATTTAAAAATGCGCTGATACCTCTTGTCACACTGCTGGGTCTGTACATTCCTTCCCTGTTCAGTGGGGCAATGATTCTGGAATCCGTATTCCTGTGGCCTGGTCTGGGTAAGATTTTGATCGAGGCAATCAGTGGACAGGATCAGAGTATTATCACGGCGTGTCTGATGTTCTCTGCCATTTTGATGGTGTTGGGAAATCTGCTGTCGGATATTCTGTATTCCGTTGTCGATCCACGTGTTAAAGTAGAATAGAGGTGATTAGAATGGCGAAAGAAAATGTAAATCAAACTGAAATAAAGCTGGATAAAAGCGATACCATGGGCCCTTGGCAAATTGCATGGAATAAATTCAGACAAAACAAAATCGCTATGGCTGGTCTGATCATTTTTATACTGATCGTTCTTGCCGTGATTTTCGTACCGATCATAAGCGGTGTTAATGTAAATGATTATAGCTTTGATACAAAAAATATTGGACCGAATGCTGAGCACTGGCTGGGTACTGACCAGCAGGGGCGTGATGTATTCTTCCGTTTGTTCCTGGGTGGACGTATTTCTATCATGGTAGGTATCATCGCTGCCCTGATTACGGTGCTCCTTGGCTGTGTGATCGGTGGTATATCCGGTTATTATGGTGG
>ENA-OQJU01001104-OQJU01001104.1-human-gut-metagenome-genome-assembly--contig:-NODE-1104-length-10697-cov-4.512147_pt1 | contig 10697 bp, 8 predicted proteins | sample MGYA00242608_ERZ504774 | MGnify/ENA primary metagenome ERZ504774 (study PRJEB26092, sample SAMD00036349) | human gut metagenome | host: Homo sapiens | study: EMG produced TPA metagenomics assembly of...
AAGACTGTCATTTTCGGAAGCAGGCGGAAGTCCTGAAACACGACACCGATATTGCGGCGATAAAAGGGTACACGGGAGTGACGCAGCTTTCCCACGTTGGTTTCCGCAACATATACCTCTCCCGCATCCGGAAGCTCTTCTCCGTCCAGCAGCTTGATCAGTGTGGACTTTCCACACCCTGTCGGACCGATGATATAAACAAATTCACCTTCATCTATTTCAAGATTGATATCACGCAGTGCGTGAACCCCATTCCTATATGATTTGGATACATTTTTTAAGAGGATCATTTCATCACTCCTTTGGCTAACATTATAACATAAATCGACACCGTTGACAGTGTCTGTCGTATGTAAAATTCTTACAATTTCAAAATGCAGACACAAAAGTTATGATAGATAGAAAACATTACCTGTCAGCCATATAGCATTTTTTGAAAACCGAATGGGATTAAAAACATTAATATACAGCCTCTGCAGTATTCTCTGTCAGATAAGCATACTGATGTTCTATTATGGTACAAAGATCAACGATTAACCAAGCTGAAAAAATATGAACACTCTTGCTTTCATATTTAATGTAATTCAAACCTTATCATTAGCCCTGTTCTTGTTGGACAGTCCTTTCCTATTAGGGTTATACACTGCCTATAAGCGGTATATTCAAATGCCAAGCATATACTTGAAGCAATTTCACAAGTTCTATACCTTATACCCCTGACGTTTTCAGTTCATGAAAGTACAGACACAAAGCTTTCCTTAATTAGCCGCCATATACACATCAGCGCAAACAATACACACTTAAATATTTAAAAGCCCTACCTACCTCTGCCATGTTTTACAGGGTACAAAAATTAAATAAGAGCAAAAACCAGAATACTGGCGTGCTCTTTACGGATACATTACAGCTGTTCCTGATATGTAAAGCCCTCTCCCTGTACCTCATTAACATCACTGACGATAACAAATGCTTCCGGGTCGACCTCAGTTATAATATGATTTAATTCAGAAAACTGCTTCTTGACCACCACCATCATAATCACCGGCTTGCTTGTTCTCGTATAGCCACCCTCAGCATGCAGAATTGTGGCACCGCGGTTGATATTCTGATAGATTACCTGCATCATCTCTTCAAATTTATCAGAGATAATCATAACATTCTTCGCTTCATGAGAACCCATGGTAATCACCTTGTCAATCAACTGTCCGCATACCCAAACGGATACCAGTCCAATCATGGCAGCCTCCACTCCATAAACACTTGCTCCTAAAAGAACAGTCGCACCGTCTATACACATAACCAGCGTAGGCAAAGCGATTTTCGTGTATTTGTTAATTATCAGCGGTGGGATATCCATTCCTCCCGTACTGCCACCTACACGATAAACCAGTCCAATACCGATACCGGTGCATACACCTGCATAGATAGATGCTAGTAATGGATTGCTCGTCACCTGAACATCCGACCACAGCATGCCCAATACGGAGATAAAAAGAGGATAGACAATCGTGGAAACGACGGTTTTCAATGCAAAGCGTTTTCCCAGCAACGCTGCTCCTAGCAGATATAAACCGATTGTTAGACCGTTAATAACAAGACGTGGAGACAGGTTGAAAATCGGCTGCAGAGCAACCGCTATTCCTGCCACCCCTCCGGAAAGAATATCCAGAGGGAGAATAAAGAATGTAACGCCTGCTGCAATAATCAGATTTCCCATGACGATACTGATAATTTCTATGATTTGATCCTTTTTATTATGATTCTGCATATGCTGCACCTCGATTCCTGCTGCCCGCAATTATAACACAGGAAGATATGTAATCCAAGACATTTATAACAGGAATTACTCTGAATATCGATCTTTCAGCTTAACATCAGGACAATTAAAAACAGAACAGGTGTACTGAAATACAATGGATAATATCAATCAGACGTTGTAGAGCTTTTCTGTACCTTGATGTAATGAAAAACCACGAATTTAATCCTGTACTATATGCTGTAAGTAGTATTAAAATATAGAAAACACCTACATAATAGACCCTTATATGTGTAGCTGTTTCATAAAGTTCAAATTTTTTATGTTGCATATAGTATAAAAGGTGAAAACTTACAAAATGCTGGATAGCTCATCATCAAAATATCCATGTCTCTTTTAACGTTCTCTGCTTTTTGCTTCAATAACCTTCAGAAGTCTAGCATCATTTTATCTGATTACTTCAATCAGCTTTTCCTTTCTGCGGCATTCTAATCTGTCTTATCACAATCTGTGATCCTTTGGAGTTTGTCTATTTTATGAATCATAACAAAAAATTCTCAATCTTTGTTGATTTCTACTTCCCATTATATTTAAATCAGAGCCAGTAGTTTTCTGGACGCTCTCTGCATGGTGCGCTGCCGCAGGCGTTCGGTACCTCTGCATTCCACCCTGTTCCAAATGTAAGGTCATTACTACTGTTATAAATATGCAATGCCTCAGACATACTCATATTTCCAACACGAATGATTTCCACATGGCAATGATTCCCCAAACTCCATCCGGAGTCTCCTGAATATCCAAGCACATGCCCCTGTGATACCTTCTGTCCTGGCGTAACTGCAATAGAAGTCATATGATAAAATGGCATTGCGTAGATGGTATTTCCTTTTTTTGTAAGCAGCAATACATTATTTCCACCGCCAATTGGAATACCGCAGTTACTGTAACCATTTCCACAGCCTGAATATGTATGAAGGATGACTCCAGCTGCAGGAGCCTGTACAGGGATATTTATTGTACCTCCTGTAGAGAAGTCCATCCCCATATGACCACCTCCGCCAGGATAATGCCATGTTCCAGATTCATAATGCCATCCATAGGATAGAGGTACCAGAAAAGAATCGTTATTTGAAGTATCATTCGGTTGATTCGGAACCACTGGTTCCTGAGGTGTCTGCGTATCTGGTTTTTTAATATCATTATTGGTATTGTTGTCAGGCTTAGCAGTATCCGGCTTTTTCGGCTTATCAAATTCTTCTGCTATTGCCAGGTCAATTTTAGGAAGTGATGTCTGGGCCATTTGGATCTGACGCTTCTGCGCACTCAGCTTTGACTCTTGCTTATGATAACCGTTCAAAAGTTCCTGCTTCACATTGTTCAGTGTTTCAACCCGCAACTTATCATCCTTTATATTGTTTTGCTGCTCAATTAGAAGCTCTTTTTGCTCTTTCACAATGGCGCGATCCTCGTTGAGTTTTTGCTTTTCCTTGTTCAGTATACTGATTTGTTCGTTTTCATACGTGTTTAATTCACCAACGATTTCCGTGCGACGCAAAAGATCAACAAAACTTGATGATCCCATAAGGAAATCGATATAGTAATTGCTTCCGGTGTAAGCCTGCATTTCAATCAGACGTTCGCGCATCTGTTGATCACGTTCTTTGATATCGTTTTCCTTCTCACTGATTTTAGCATTCATATCCTCAATGGAATTTTGCATAGTTTCAATATTCAACTGAACTTTATGTATCTGTTTATCATACTGCTCTATTTTTTCATTATTCTCTTTAATGAGAGGAGCAATTTTATCAATATTCCCTTTCACTTTGCTAATCTGATTTTTTATTTCTTTGATTTCATTATCTAGGTTATTCGATTTGTTCTGTAAATATTGTTTATACTGTCTGCATAATCCTTGTGTTTCAGAATTTTTGATCACTTCACATTTTGCATTCATTTCATCTTCTTTACCTTCAAAGTTTTCTGCATACATGAAATCGTGATTACTGATAAATAGGATACCTGCAGCGAACAATGCTAAAATAAAGCCTTTTTGTTTATGTAGCATAGCTGTTTAACCATTCCCTTTCGTATAATCATAGTAATTTTATATTACTAACTGAAAAATACGTACATCATTGTGGTTCTTTCTTATTTTAGGGTGTTTGCAAAAGGGAGAATTTGCCCGCATTTGAGTAAGAACCGTCATTATAATGCAGCATTTTTCAATGCTATTTTAAAAGTTCTTAATCATTAATTACAACTACCATTTTTATTATTTGGATTATGTTCATACAGAGGTCCAGCATTTACCCAAACATACACATCTTTTCCCCATTTATCCTTGAACTTTAATTTCACAGTATTCGCTGATGCATTATTTGCATATACATAAAATCCTAAGTTATGAATTTGCGCAAACTTGCCATCTGGATGAAAATACTCTCCAACACGTAGTATTTGATCTAAACTGCCAGTACCGCCAACAGAATTTTGATACACCTCAGTCAAAGACCAAGCAGGTAACCAAGCTTTCAATTTATTATTATAAATCAAATCCTTTGCTGCATCTACTTTATCGACTCTGTATGAAGTCATTCCACTATTTCGCGGTGAAAACTGTGCATACTCACCAGGTTGAAGTATGTCATCGCAAGGATTCATTACCGCTCTACCATCTGGATTTTCAGTAGTCGCTGCTGTCACATTGATTCCTAACATAGGCATTGCAAGCATCATCATTAAAACCATTTTACCAATTTTTTTCATTATTTCTTCCTCCTATAAATGGTTAACTATATTATATTACAATTTATGGTTAATTACAAGCAGAATAGTTTTGAACTAAATATATTCAAGTGGTGTATAACAATAATTAAGTGTTCTTCTTATTATTTGATAACGCTTATCTTTTTACTTTGCACATAGTTTTTAATATTTTTGTATAATTACTCTACCATATACTAATCGTTTGTATCATTAAGAAAAATGTTGTTACTATTTACAGCAAGTTAAAGGCTATGTGATTTTCAAAAGAGATTAGAAGGACATAGCTGCACAGCTTATGAACATTATTGCATTATCGAATACATTAGGTTCCTTTTGCCACAGACTGAACCAAGTTATGCGATTCACATAACATATAACAAAAAAAGCTGGAATTCAAAAGTAGTGATTCATACCTCTGAAATTCAGCTTTTAATACAGTGCTTCCTGATGATGGAAAGCAGATAATCTTGTTTTTATCAGTATCCGCCCTTGCCTGTCGCTCCTTCTTCTACCTGCCCATATGTCTTGAAGCTTTCGATCACGACATCAATTTCCTCTTTACTCAGGACCGCCGGTTTTCCAACACACATGGTACGCCATTGAATTTCCGCAACCCATTCCACGTTTTCCGCAACGTTGAAGGCTTTTGATAAAGAGGGGCCACAGGCCACCATACCATGATTTGCCAGCAGCATCGCCAGTCCTTCCCCCGTTGCTTCACTCACCTTTTCCGCCAGCGCCTCCGTGCCGTAGGTTGCATAATCAGCACAGGGTACACAAGATGTTTGCGCTCCAGCAAGCAGATAATGTACGGCTTCAATCGGCTGCTTCAAACATGCAAAGGTTGTGCAGTAGGTAGAATGTGCATGCACCACACCTCGCGCATCCGGATGAAGCTTATAAATTGTCGCATGCAGCGCATGTTCACTGGATGGCTTCCGGCTTCCCTCTATAAGGTTTCCATCCAAATCCAGAATGACAATATCCTCAGCAGCGGTTTCAAAATAATCCAATCCGGATGGTGAAATCGCCATATAGCCACACACAGGATCATAGGCGCTGATATTGCCTGATGTTCCTTTCGACAAACCGGCAGAGCTCATTTTCTTCCCGTAATCTACAATTTCCTGTCGTTCTTTTTCCATTAACATACTTCGTTTTCCTCCTTATACCGTCGTATTCACTCTATCTCGATTTGTTTTCCATATTTCATAATACTCCTGTATGAGCGATCCCTTTTGCGGTTTATAGATTTTGTACGCTCGCTCATTTGTGTCTGTATGAATATTCCAATAAGAATTGCATACAGCTACACAGCCCATAATAGATGCCTGATGGAAATTATCCGGCAGTACCAGAGCCTTCTGCGTCAGATCACTGAGATGCTGACACAGCATTTCCGATTGAAAACCGCCGCCGCAGCCCAGAATTTTATCATGCTGTATCGGCAGCATCTGCAGCAGCTGTCGATACTGATAAAAAATAGAACAGGCGATATCCCCCACCAGGGCCCATGCAAGATCTATTCGATGCAAATCGGCGCGAAATGGCGGGCGCATGAAGAAGCCGCCGTTTTTATAGCCGCAGGCATGTTCAAAATCCAGAGAGGAAAAGGATGCGGTGCATTTTATGCTGTTTACTTCCTTCAATGCTGCCTCCAGATCCTCATAGCTCACACCGTCAAAGAGCAGATTTCGAATGCGCTGATAGTTCAATCCCGTAACACCGGGGTTTGTTTCCATCTGATACATGCTGCCCTTTAACCAGGAATCCGTCCAGCAGCGCTGCTGCGGATCACAGTATCGTTCTGTTCTCAGCGTCACCACAGGAGACGTTGTTCCTGATACAACAGCAATATCCCCTTCCTGCATACCGGCTCCAAGCACTGCCACCTGCGTATCTGCCCCGCCTATAAGAAAGGGAATGTCATAGGCGATTCCAAGCTGCTCCTTGATATCCTCTCTCATAAAACCCAGAAGAGAGCCTGCATTCAGCAGGGGCGGCATGGTAAGCTGCTCCAGCTTGAAACGCTTTATCAGTTCTTCACTCCATTGCTGCGTACCAATGTCATATAGCTGTGTTTCACACGCCTGCGAAGGTTCGATGGCAAGCTTTCCACATAAAACATAGCCAATCCACTCGCTCAGGCTTGTAAAGGTTTGTACCTGATCGAAAATTTCTTTTCTGCGCTTTGATAGGCCCATAAGCTTAGCAGCAGGAAAATCCTCCGTAACCCAGCGCCCCGTTTTCTCATAGATCCCATCCTTCTGTATCTCTGCCATCCACGCTCTTCCCCGGTTATCAATATTGGGAAGTCCATAGAAGTCTTCCTGTTTCCGGTTGATGAGGACAATACTTTCTCTGGCACCGGAGGAGGATATGGCATCGATCGTGATATTTGGATACATATGAATGATTTCCCGACAAAGTCCTAAGATGTTGCGCTTCCAAAACGAAGGATCAAAATACTGCGCATCCTCATATGCCTCATCAATATAATAGATATTTTCAAAGGTTTTCACGCAAATCAATGCGCCATCCTCACGAACCAGAGCAACTCTTGAATTACCGGTTCCTATATCCACGATCATATAATGCTTCATAACGGCATCTTCAGGGAGTGATAATTGTATACGATACGCTCCAGCTGCTCCTGCTTTTTCCAGGCCTTTAAGCGCTCTGTGATGATATCCGACTGATGGTCTGTAACTTCATAGGTGGCTCCACAGATATGCGGTGTTAAAAGGACATTGTCATTTTCTATGATTTTCAAGTCATCCGGTAATGGCGGCTCGCTGTTCAGCACATCCAGAAGAATCCCCTTAATGCGTTTCTCTCTTGCCATATCCTGCAATGCTTCCATATCTACGACAGCACTTCTTGCGGTATTCACAAAAACAGCATCCGGTTTCATCGTATACAGCAAATCTCTTGAAATCAGCTTCTCTGTAGCAGGAAGCACCGGCAGATGAATGGAAATGATATCACATGCGGCAAACAGCTCCTGCAGCTCACATTTTGTATATGGCGTATCACTGACATACGGATCGTAATAGCTGATGCTGCACCCGAATGCGTCCAGCAGGTGTGCAGCCGCTTTTCCCACGGCACCAAAACCGACGAAGCCGACATGCTTGCCATGCAGCTCATTTCCCATCCATGTATAATACGGTGTTGTTCCTTCTATCCATTGTCCGTCCCTGACCCATGCAGTTGCAGGAAGCAGCTTGCGCATATAGGCAATCAGCATTCCCACCAGCATTTCCGCTACAGCCGTCGCATTCCGGGCCGGAGTACACAAAACCGGTATTCCATGAGCACTGCATGCCTCTATATCAATATTTGCTGGATTTGCACGGCAGTCACCAATTACCTTTAACCCTTTATAGTTGGATACTACAGCTTCCGTGATGCGATCCAGCTCTGTAATCAGAATATCCGGCTGCACCGTTTTCAGCGCCTCCAGCATCTCTTTTTCATAAAAGCGCTCTCCTGTTTTATTCCATGGATCATATACGACCTCTTCAAACAGCTCCTGCAGCTCCCGCAGTCTGATTTCAGACATGGGAGCACGTACGTAAACCTTCATAAACCGACCTCCTTATCAATAAAACTGTGATACATCTTCCTCAAAATAAGCTGCGACATCATATGCACTATATACCCCCTTATCTGTTATGACACCATCAATCAGATAGGGTGGAGTAATATCAAAGGATGGATAAATCGCCTGAACACCGGGCAGGGTATTGTTGATACCGCGATAGCAGAGTACCTGCTGCGGATCGCGTTCCTCGATAATGATATCCGCCTTACTGCGCTTATCTGCATCCGGTATACCTGTCACAAAATACGGAATATGGAAGTATTTTGCCAGAATTGCAATCTGCATGGTTCCGACCTTATTTGCGATATGTCCATCCCCGGCGATTGTATCTGCGGCAGAGGTAAATAGTGATATCCCCTTGTTTTCCATTGCATAGGCAACCATATTATCAGTAATCACCGTTGAGGAGAAGCCCATTTCATGACATACACTGGAGGTCAGCCGCGCACCCTGCAGGTAGGGTCTTGTTTCCGCATGATAAAACTCCACCTGTCTGTTTCTACGCTGTGCAACACGACACATCATGCCTACAATCGTTTCTCCAAAGCACTGTGTCAGTACACGCCCTTTCTCCGGTATCTGATCAACCAGATATTCCGCTACCTTTTCCATTGTCGCATATCTGCGATTTAATGATTCCAGTGTTCTTTGTATGATCGCCTCTACCGCATTCTCGCCCCGATCGATTGCCGCATAGGCTGCCTGCAGGCATCCGCTTGTTATGACACGGTAGCGGTTTGCAGTCGTAATTCTGGCTGTAGCGATATCCTCAGCTGCAGTCTTCAGAAATTCCTTCTGCTCCTTCTGGTCTGCATTTCGTATCTGCCATGCTGCCAGGGCCATTCCCATACCGGCTGCGGTATACGGTCCGGCACTTTGCGTCACCATGTCCCGTATCGCCTGAACAACCTCCCGATAATCCTTACATTCCACGTAGCGGATAACACTCGGATAAATTCTCCGATCCAGTATACGGACCATACCGTTTTCAAACCATGCCACATGCTCATATTGCAGCAGATATGCAAGCCCCTTGTCCTGTCTTTCCATTGTATCAGCTTCCTTCCTTATCATAGTTAACCCTTTATAGCGCATAGCATGTACCGACCTCAATTTATTTCATCAGCGTACCGCACAAAGCCCCTTACTTCATAAACCAAGTACCATGCCTACATGCAGAGAGCGTGTGTATGTGCTGTTGTAGCGTAAATGCCAAAGCACTACACACAATCCCTCAAGGTTCATCAGCCCTATGAACAAATCATGTTAAATTGTTCACTTACTTCCATTCCCTCATGAATCACCTTTCGATTCCGTATCAGCCAGATTCCCATTTTCAGCAATGCACGCTCAAAGGCTACACGCTTGTCTGTCTCTTTGATTGAGGTGACCTCCATAACCTTGGAATCCCCCACAACTCTGCGAATAATTTCCGTCCCTGCATAGCCAAGGGAATCACTCATTACATCTCTGAGATAGTGCTGCTTAAATTCCTTGGTACGATACAGCGGACATTCCACGCATTGTTCATAAACCTTTGACAGCTTTTCCATGGTCAGATCAATCGTATCTGCCACCGTATGTGAACACCAGGTGATAAATTCTGTATGCCGGGGTTCTATAAACTGTATTCTTGCCCAGGCGAAGAAGAGATTGCCAATCACATTTCCGATGTCATATCCCATTGGTCCGTAAAACGCAAATTCCGGATCGATAATTTTTATTCCCTGCTCATTGATGAAGATGGAGCCGGAATGCAGATCTCCATGCACCAGTGCCTGCGCATGGTTCATAAAGCTATCTCTAAGCTGGGCAACATCGGCTTTCAGCTGCTCATTCTCATATAGAAACTCTTTCACAAACTCCTCATTTTCCGGTAATACGATATTACGATTCTTGTAATTATCATATGGCTCTGTAAGCACAAGATCTTCTGTAATATCACACAGCTCCTTATTCAGGAAGAGCCTGACATTATCTTTCTTCACTGCCCGATCCAGCACCAAATCTGTTGTAGGCAGAAGTGTCCTTGCCAGAAATTCTGCGATATTTTCTGCAAAGTGGGGAAAGAATCGACCTTCCATCAGCTCTTTCCTCATATTTTTATAGGCCGAAATATCCTCCATTGCCAGCACGCACATTGTTTCATCATAGGCATAAACCTTTGGTACAAAGCCCTCTGCCAGCATACCCTCCAGTTTGAGAATTTCCGCTTCAATCTTATTACGATATACATCCAGCGCTCTTCCGGAAGAGCGCAGAAATTTATCTGCCTGCTTTATGATGATGGATTTTCCACTATCCGGATTCCATTCACGGAAAACATAATTGATGTTTCCATCACCGATTTCCTCTGCCTGCAGAACTTCATCCTTTTGAAAGTATTGCAGCTTGGAGGTGACATAGCATTTTACTTCCTCCACATCCAGCAACATGTGATGCTCATAGTTATTCATATACATTTCCACCTTATATTCTTCTATGCTTCCTTTTCAACCTGTTCTTTTTTCGTTCTGATATCCTTGAATTTCGGAAATCCGGTGATGATAGAGACGAATCCGAAGA